>OLNY01003404.1_pt1 | contig 10180 bp, 8 predicted proteins | sample 1671981 | NCBI WGS metagenome assembly OLNY01 (sample SAMEA3136632, study PRJEB25190) | human gut metagenome | biome: human gut; feature: human-associated habitat; material: faeces | place: Austria | collected 2013 | reverse complement strand
AAGTACTAATTCAAGGGACAAAAAGTACTAATTCAAGGGACAAAAAGTACTAATTTTCAGCAACATCGGGGACAAAAAGTACTAATTTTCAGCAACATCGGGGACAAAAAGTACTAATTTAGCGAAGAAAAAGGGCTGTAACAGCTATAAAACAGCCTTTCAGGGACAAAAAGTACTAATTTATAATACCTACTTTTTGTCTCTGAAAAGAAACAACAACAGGGAAAACAACCAGTATCAAACACTATTTTTTCTTCCGCCACTGTTTACTGCTTGCATACAGCATAGATTTTGCCGTTTTTAGCCCCTACAAACGATTTTAATAGATTAAATGAAGTTCTTATCGGAAAAGATTAGAAAAACGCAAGAGAGAGGATAATAACCTTTTTCCTCTCTCTTGCGTTTAATTTATAATCTTCCCTCGTCCGAATAACTATAATATTTATCTTTCCCTATTATTAAGTGGTCTATCATTTTTACATTTAAAAATTTAGCTGCATCTACTAATTGTTTTGTTATCATGTCATCATCAGATGATGGTCTTTCATTTCCGCTGGGGTGATTATGAATAAGAGCTAAAGCTACTGCATTATTCATTATCGCCTCTTTCAAAATTATGCGAACATCAACAATAGCTCTATCAATTCCTCCACTTGCTACCCTTATTCTTTTTATCATTTTAAGTTTTGAATTTAATAAAAGTACCCATACTTCTTCATTTTCTATATCACCTACTATTGATTGCATTAGATTAAATATATCTTCGCTACATCTGATTGATTTCTTCTGTTCATCACCTGACAAATTTCTCTTAAAAAGTTCTATTGCTGCCATTGCTATCTTTTGTTTGGCTGGTGTCATTCGTGCCAAAACAAAACGAATATCTTTACCGCTGTTATATTCCTCACAATTTTCACAAACACAATCATTGCCAATAAGCAAAGATACAAGCTCAGAGTTCTCCAACATTCTATACTCTGAATTAATTTCAAAGGATACTTTCTTCATAATTTTCTATTTTTTATTATTCCATTGCAATAAATTCAACTTTATCTACAAATTCTAATTGTTTTAACTCTTCTAGCATTTTACTTAATTCAATTTTCATTGTTGATATATCAATAGTTAAACTTAAATTTGCTAAATTATTAATTGGAATACCTTGATCAATAGTTAAAATATTTCCACCATGTTCTGAAATAAAGTTTAATATATTAGAAAGCACACCTTTTTGATGAGCTATTATCATATTAAACGTTGCCTTTCTTCCATTGGACATTTGTGAAAATTCAAAAACATAATCTTTATATTTATAATAAACACTTCTACTTATTCCTGCAAGCTTTGTAGCTTCTGTAATTTCCTTTACCTTACCTTCTTGTAAGATTTTTTTTGTATTAATTACCTTTTCAAATACCTCTGGCAAAACCTTTTTATCAATAACTAAATAATCACCGTTCATATTATTCACCTTTCAAAATTTTTGCCCCATGTTTATCTATTTTTAACTCTTTAATATCCCAATTTAATTCTTGTTCTTTCATAAATCTCATAAAATTATTTACAAAATCTATATCTTTACTATCAACAATTGCCATCAACGTTGGTCCTGCCCCACTTAAAAAACAACTAAATGCACCAAGTTCTAACGCTTTATTATAAACTTCATCGAAATTATCAATGAGTTTACTTCTAAATCTTTCATGAATCCTATCTTTACTTGCTTCCTTTAATAAAGCATAATTACCATTTGAGAAACATGATATTAATAGGGCAGCCCTCCCTATATTATAAACACAATCTCTAAAGGAAACCTCTTTAGGTAGTATTGCTCTTGCTTTTTCAGTTGAAAGCTTAAATCTTGGAATTAATGCAATAAACTTAACTCCCTCTTTTACTTCTACACAATTATATAATGGCTTTTTACCATCTACCATTATTGTAGAAACTAATCCTCCAAAAATAGCTGGACATACATTATCAGGATGACCTTCAATATCAACAGCCAAACTTAATATCTCATTTTTATTTATTTCCTTGCCCATTAAAGCAAAAGCTCCTATAAGTCCTGCTACTATACAGCTTGAGCTTGAACCTAGTCCCCTTGATATTGGGATATCTTGCTTTATTATTTTAATCCTTATGCCTTCAAATTTAAAGTCATATTTATCAAAAATCTTCTTTATAGCCATAAAAATTATATTATTTTCATTTTGAAATTCTTTTTCTACACCCTCAAAGAATAGCCCCTTATTCTTTTCAAGTGAAAATTCATATTCATTATATATGCTTAAGGAGATTCCCAGCGAATCAAAACCTGGCCCCAAATTGGCTGATGTCGCTGGTACCCTTACCCTAATCATTTTTAGCCCCACTTAAAAAATCAATTAAACTTTCTTTCATTTTGTCCTTATCACATATTTCCTTATGAAGCACCTCTTTTTTATCTAAATTCTTTAGATTATTAGGTATATTAGTGTTAGTATTAGTACTTAATATATTTAATATTTCAAATTCATCCTTTTCACTAATATCAAATCCTAAAGCATTGCAAATACTTCTTGGAAACTTATAAGGACTAGCTGTTGATGCAACTAACGCCTGTCTATAGTCTGAAGTTTCTTTTCTATACTTATTCAATACTACATAGCCCACTGCAGTATGTGTATCCATCAAATATCCTTCATTATTATAAAGCTCTTTAATAGCTTCATAGACTTCATTTATATTTGCATAATTTCCATAAAAATCACTTAAGAACTCTTTTGACCTTTTTGAAATTGAATATACCCCTTTATTACTCAATTCCTCCATAAGATTCTTAGTTTCTAATGAATCCCTATTATTAGCCTCAAATAATAGTCTTTCTAAATTTGATGAGATTAAGATATCCATTGATGGTGATTCTGTTAATATTAACTCTCTTCTCTTATCATATAGCCCTGTATTTAAGAAATCTGTTAATACATTATTTTCATTAGATGAACATATTAACTTTCCTATAGGTAGCCCCATTCTTTTCCCATAGTAAGCTGCTAATATATTACCAAAGTTCCCCGTTGGAACTACTACATTTATTTCATCGCCCTCTTTTATTTTTTTCTTATTAACTAAATCAAAGTAACCATAAAAATAATAAACAATTTGTGGTATTAATCTTCCAATATTAATTGAATTAGCTGAAGATAGTAAAAATCCATTTTCTTTCAATTTATTCTTTAATTTATTATCCCCAAATATTGTTTTAACTCCACTTTGTGCATTATCGAAATTGCCCCTAATTCCGATTACTTTTACATTATTACCTTCTTGTGTTACCATTTGCTTTTGCTGAATTTGACTTACACCTTTTTCTGGATAATAAACTACAACCTTAAATCCATCCACATTACTAAATCCGTTTAATGCAGCCTTACCTGTATCTCCGGAAGTAGCTGTTAATATAACTATTTCTTCATTAATATTTTCCTTTTTCTTTGCTGCCTTCATTATTTGTGGTAAAAATAATAACGCAGCATCCTTAAAAGCTGATGTAGGCCCATGATATAGTTCTAAAAAATTCTTTTCTTCCCTTACAAAGAATTTTTTATTATATGCTTCATTTATTGCCTCTTTTAAACTTTTATTATCAATATCATCAAAAAATTCTCCAATTATTTCATATGCTAATTCTTCATAAGAAAGCCCCATTTTCTTTTTCAAATCATCATATAAATTTGGAAATTCTATCGGAACATATAACCCTCCATCATCTGCAATGCCCTTTATAATTGCTTCAGAAGATGAAATAATTTCCCCTTTTCCTCTAGTACTTATAAATTTCATTTTACCCCCCTAATACTTTATTTATTTTCCACTCCTCTGTATTATATTTCTATTTTTAAGCAATAATTACCATATGAAAATATTACCATGTATTTCAAAGGAATACAAGTGTTTTTTTCTTGTAAACATTTTTATTTTATTTTTTCATAAAAATAGGCCATCTCACTCTTAGAGATAGCCTATTAAAAATTACTTTTTAGATTTTATAAGAAGATAAACACTGTTTATTAAGAATATTATTCCTGAGAAGAATATTACTAATAGCCATTGTCCTAAATTTAAAGCAACTGTATTAAATACTCCTCTTAAGAATGGAATATATAATATTCCACATATCATTGTAATTGAAACTAATACTGCTCCTAACAAGTATGGATTAGTTAATACATTTATTTCAAATATAGAGTGTCTTTCTGATCTACATTCAAAAACATGTAAAAGCTGAGACATAACTAATGTACATAATGCAATAGTTCTGCAACTTGCTAAATCCATTCCATAATATCTACCAACCATAAATGATAATAATGTACAAATTCCTATTAAACATCCTCTAACAATAATTTTCTCCCAAAGACCTCTTGCAAATATACCTTCATTTTTTTCTCTTGGAGTCTGCCTCATTATATCTTTATCTGCAGGATCTACTCCTAATGCAATAGCTGGTAATCCATCTGTAGCTAAATTTACAAATAAAATTTGTATTGGTGTAAGTGGATTTGGCAAATAAAATAATGATGCTAAGAACATTGTTAACACTTCACCTAAATTACAAGATAGTAAGTATCTAATAAATTTTCTTATATTATCATATATAATTCTTCCCTCTTCTACAGCAGATACTATTGTTGCAAAGTTATCATCCATTAAAACCATTGCTGCTGCTTCCTTAGTAACATCTGTTCCTGATATACCCATAGCAACTCCAATATCAGCCTCTTTTATTGCTGGAGCATCATTAACACCATCCCCAGTCATTGCAACTATGTTGTTATTCTTTTTAAATGCCTTTACTATTCTCAACTTATGATTTGGGGATACTCTAGCAAAAACTCTTAACTTACATACTCTCTTTGCTAGTTCTTCATCAGACATCTTTTCTAACTCATCACCAGTAATAGCTTGATCATCCGTAGTACAAATATTAATACTCTTTGCAATTGCCAAGGCAGTATTTTTATGGTCACCAGTTATCATTACAGGCTTAACTCCTGCCATTTTACATTTTAATACTGCATCCTTAACTTCTATTCTCGGAGGATCCATACTTCCTGCAACACCTAAGAAAATTAAATTTTCTTCAACTGAATCATTTTTAACTACATGTTCTTCTTTATAAGCTGCTGCTATACATCTTAATGCTCTATTAGACATAGATTCGATATAACTATATATTTGTTTTTTCTTTTGAGCAGTAAGTGGTTTTATCTTTCCATTTTCTAATACAGCATTACATCTCTCTAATACTCTTTCTGGAGCACCCTTCATATAACAAGTTTCTTTGCCATTTGCATTCATTATTACTGTCATCATCTTTCTAGTAGAATCAAATGGTATTTCAAATACTCTATTAGCTCTTCCAATAAATCCTTCTAATTCCTTTGTTTCTTTAAAAAACACTTTAACTAAAGCTGTTTCTGTAGGATCTCCCATAACAGCTTTATCAACATCTTTAATATCATAATTATAATTTGTATCATTGCAATATATAAAGGCTTCTTTAAGCTTTTCGCAATCATATATCTTTTCTTTATCTAATTCATAAACTTTTCCATTTGTTAAAATTTCTTTTACTGTCATTTTATTTTGGGTTAATGTTCCTGTTTTATCTGAGCAAATTACTGAAGTACATCCTAAAGTTTCAACAGCTGGTAGTTTTCTAATTAATGCATTTCTCTTAAGCATTCTGCTTACTCCTAAAGCTAATGCTACAGTAACTATGGCAGCTAATCCTTCTGGTATTGCTGCAACAGCTAATGATACACCCAAAAGGAACATTTCAGTAATATCATTTCCTCTTAATATTCCAAGTACAGTTACAATTATGCATACTACAATACAAACAATAACTAATATCTTTCCTAAAGAATCTAATCTTTCCCTTAGAGGTGACTTTTCTTCTTCTATGTTATCTAGAAGATTTGCTATTTTACCCATTTCAGTTTGCATTCCTATAGAATCAATTAATAACAAACCTCTACCTTTTAAAACTATTGTCCCCATATATCCTTCATTTTTTCCTTTGTTAGTATCCTTTGATATACCTACTGATTCACCTGTTAATAAAGATTCATCTACAACCATATTAGCTGCATCAATAAATGTTCCATCAGCTGGAATTCTATCTCCTGCCTCTAATATAACAACATCTCCAATTGTTAACTCTCTTGAATTTATAACTTTAATATTTCCATCTCTTATAGCCTTACAAGTTGGAGCCGCCATTTCCTGTAATGCTTCTAATGATTTTTCCGTTCTGAATTCTTGTACAAAACCTAATATTGCATTTACAATTACTATAATAAGTATTGTTACCGCATCTGCTTTGTCTCCAATAATTCCTGATATAATAGTTGCACCTATTAATACCCATACTAAAAAATCATTAAATTGAGATAAAAAAATTAAAACTGGTGACTTTTTCTTTTTATGTTTAAGTTCATTTAAACCATAAGTTTTAATTCTTTTTTCTGCTTCTCTTGTACTTAATCCTCTAGTAAATTCCTTTTCCTGTATCACCCTTTCTCCTCCTCTTTAAGAACTCTTGTATATATATATTAATGTTTATGTAATACTATGAATAATTAAGATAAATTTATCCTTAATATACTTTACATTTTTATTTACAAATCTCATTTACAAATATAGAATAGTAGTATGCAAAAATATGTATAAAGCTATTAATCCTATATAGCTTTATTTAAACAAACTAAGGAGGGCATATTGCATGAAAGATATAATTTATGTAACTGGTCATAAAAATCCAGATTCAGACTCAATATGTGCAGCTTACGCATATGCTGAATTTAAAAATAAGATTGGTGACGTTGAGACAGTTGCTTGTAGACTTGGTAATGTAAATCAAGAAACTCAATTTATACTAGATTATTTCAACGCAGAATCACCAAAATTCTTAAACACAGTAAAACTTAAGGTAGAAGACTTACAATTTGATAATATAAGTCCAGTATCTCCTGATATCTCATTAAAAACTGCTTGGTCAATCATGAGAGACAAAAATATAAAAACTTTACCTGTAGCTGATGAAAATGATCATTTATTAGGAGTATTAGCTGTAGCTAACTTAACTTCTTGCTATATGGATATCTGGGATAACAGAATATTAGCAAAAAGTAATACAACTTTAGATAACATAATTGATACATTATCTGCTAAAGTTGCTTATGTAAATGAAGATAGAAAGTGCTTCCCTGGTAAAATAGCTGTAACTGCTATGCAACCTGACACTATGTCTGAACACATAGAAGAAGGAGATATTGCTATTGTTGGAGACAGAGAAGAGGCTCAAGCTGCATTAATTAATCTTAATGTTTCATTAATGATAGTTACTGGTGGATATGCTCCATCTGAAAAAATAATAAGCTTAGCTAAAGAACATGGAGTAACTATTATAGTAACTCAACATGATTCATTCACAGCTTCAAGACTTATTGTACAAAGTATCCCAGTTGGGTATGTAATGGTTAAAGAAAATATAGTTTCTTTCACAACTGATGATTTAGTTGATGATATAAAAGGAATTATGAGTGAAACTAGATTTAGAAGCTATCCTGTTTTAGATCAAAACGGAAGAGTTGTTGGTACTGTTTCTAGATACCACCTAATCTCTAATCATAAGAAGAAAGTTATTCAAGTTGACCATAACGAAAGAGGTCAATCTGTTGATGGATTAGAAGATGCTGAAGTATTAGAAATTATCGACCACCACAGAGTTGCTGATATCCAAACTAATAATCCAATTTACTTCAGAAATGAACCAGTTGGAAGTACTTCAACAATAGTTGCTAAATGCTTCTTTGAAAATGGAATTAGACCATCAAGAAAAGCTGCAGGACTTCTTTGTGGAGCAATAATTTCTGATACATTATTATTCAGAAGCCCAACTTGCACTCCACAAGATCAATATATCTGCAAAAAGCTTTCTGAAATTGCTGGTATAAACATAGAAGAGTTTGCAAAAGAAATGTTTAAAGCAGGAACTTCATTAAAAGGTAAAACTGTTGAACAAATCTTTAATACTGACTTCAAACCATTTACTATTGAAGGTACTAAAATAGGTATCTCTCAAGTTAATACAATGGATATTGAAGGATTTATGCCTTTAAAAGAAGAAATGTTAAATTATATGGACCAAAAGGCTAAAGAATCTGGTTTAGAAATGGTTCTATTACTATTAACTGATATCTTAAACGAAGGTTCTGAAATATTAGTTACAGGTGCTAAACCTGAAATAGTTGAAAAAGCATTTAAGGTTACGTTAAAGGATAAGGGTGCATTCCTTCCTGGAGTTCTTTCTAGAAAGAAACAAGTTGTACCTCCAATAACTAATACTATAACTTCTGGAAACTAATTTTTTATCAAATTAGTTAGGTAATATATAAAAAAGAAAAGTGAAGAGCTAAAGGTGAAATATATACTTCTTACCTCTTCACTTTTAATTTTTACTTATTCATTATTAATTACAACACCAAGTTTAGTTGAAATTATGGTGTTAAGTTTATTTATCGAAAGTGTTAATGACATTATTTGTTTTTCTAATCTTATTAGTAAATATGCACTAATAGCTACTGGAAAACCAACATTAGCAATTAAATTAATTAGTTCACTTATCTCCATAATCTTACCTCCTAAAATAATCATTACACTTAATATATATCCAGTAACTAATACTTTTTATATTATAAAAATTTTATTTTTACTACTGTATATCTTCTTTAATATAACTATCTATATTTTCATCAGTTATTTTCTTATAAGATGTTTTAAATTGATGAGTCTTATTTAAACCTTTCATTAATTTAGAATCATAATTATATTTTAAATCATATGAAATATCTATCATCATTTCAGCTTGACTTATATAGTCATTAAATACTGTGCCCTTTAAAGAGCCATCCTTTATACATTCTAACGCCTCTGGTATACCATCAATTCCAACTATAAGTGGTCTATCTTCTTTCTCTATATCTGCATTTTCAAATGCTGATATAGCTCCTAATGCCATATCATCATTATTACTAAAAACAACTTCTATTTTATCACCAAATTCATTAATCCATTGTGTTATCTTTTCATATGCTTGTGAGCCTTGCCAATTGGCACTATCACTTGCTAGTTTTTCAACCTCAATACCTAAACCTGTTATCTTTTTAATAGTAGATTCTGTTCTAATAAGCGAATCTTGATGCTCTGGCTCTCCCTCAAGCATAACATATTGTATCTTTTCATCTCTATTTTTATCTACACTAAATTTATCTTTATTATATTGCTCTAATACTATTTTTCCCTGAATAGAACCTGACATTTCAGCATTAGCACCAACATAATAAACTTTATCCCATAAATTAATATCCTCTTCTACTGGTTCTCTATTAAAGAATATAACAGGTATATCATACTTTTTAGCTTTATTAATTATTACAGAGGCTGCTGTTCTATCCACTATATTAACACATATAATATCATAATCTTCACTTATAAATTTATCTACTTGACTATTTTGTAATGTTGAATTCCCCTTTGCATCTGATATATTTACAGTAATTTTAGTGCCAGTTTCATTTTCTTTTTTAATTACATATTCTTCAATTATATTTGTCATACAAGAAATAAATTTATCTTCCTGCTTATATACAGTTATTCCTATTTTTAATTCATTATTTTTTTCAATTTTAGCACTAATACTTTCACTACACCCTATAAAATTACACCCAATAATCATAATAATTATAAATACACCATTAAATTTCTTAATCACAATAAATTTTATTCCTCCTTTATCTAACAAATTGAAATAAAATTCTTTCATTTTTAGGCGAGTACATATCATCACTTTCTATTACAGTAGATTTTATTAATTTTAATTTTTCAGCCTTTTCTCCATCATTAACTTCAATTGCATTTTTTACAGCTATATATCCAATATTAAATTCATTTTGAACTGCTGTAGCATTTATTATTTTTTCTTCTAATAATGAAATTATTTTATTTGTATTTCCAACACCAAGAATCAATACATTATTATTGTTACCTTCGGTTACACTTTTCTTCTTTAGTTCAGCTATATTTTCAGTAACCTCTCTATCTACACATATTATTACACCTATATTACTAG
>OLNY01003402.1_pt1 | contig 10189 bp, 9 predicted proteins | sample 1671981 | NCBI WGS metagenome assembly OLNY01 (sample SAMEA3136632, study PRJEB25190) | human gut metagenome | biome: human gut; feature: human-associated habitat; material: faeces | place: Austria | collected 2013 | reverse complement strand
CTTTTTAGGTCGAACAGATTAGACCTCTTGCGTATAGTCTAACCGATTAGACCACTCTTGTCAAGAGCTTTTCTTGCAGCCGGCGAAAAGTTGATATATAATGATATGTATAACATATATTTAAGTTTAAAATTAAAGGAATTTCAACATGGATATTCTCTTTCAGGACAGGCGCATCGTGGTGGCGGTGAAGCCTGCCGGGGTGCTGAGCACCGACGAGCCCGGCGGGATGCCCCAGCTGCTGCGGCAGGAGCTGGGGACCCCCTGCATCCGCACGGTACACCGGCTGGATGCCGCCGTCAGCGGGCTGATGGTCTACGCCCGGTCGGCCAAGGCGGCCTCCCTGTTGTCGGAGCAGCTCCGCAGCCGCACCTTCGGCAAGGAGTATCTGGCGGTGGTCCACGGCGTGCCGGAGGGGGGCGTGATGACGGACCTGCTGGGGCGGGATCCCGTCCGGCGGCGTACCTATGTGGCGGCGGAGCCGGGGAAGAACGTGCGCCCGGCGGAGCTGTCCTATGAGGTGCTTGGGAGCCGGGAGGGACTGTCACTGGTGCGTATCCGGCTGCACACCGGGCGGACCCATCAAATTCGGGTGCAGTTTGCCTCCCGTGGATTTCCGCTGGTGGGGGACCGGAAATACGGCGGGGGGGAGGAAGGGGTGGACGAGAATCAGTTTGAGTGGCGGCTGGAGTTTACCCATCCGCAGACCGGGGCGGCCATGCGGTTTTCCAAGCTGCCGCCCAAGGAGACCCCGTGGCTGGGCTTTCCCATGCCCCTGACCGGGAGATAGACAGAAAAAGAGACTGCCGAAGGGGTTCGGCAGTCTCTTTTCATGCGGAAAATTACGGCTCCTCCCGGTGCTTTCTGCGGCTCAGGAGGAAGGCGATGCCGCCCATGGAGAGCGTGGCCATCAGCGGCCACAGGGGGGGAGCGTAGACGTCACCGGTGGGGGGCGTGGGGTCCTCCAGCTCCTGGGCCTTGAACTGCCAGTCCAGACAGCCAATAGCGGATCGGAAATCGTTGCCCATGGTCAGGGGGACGTTCAGGGTCACGGTGAGCTCCAGATCGCCGCCGGGGGCGATGGTCCCCAGCTCCGTCCAATCCGTCAGCTGAGCCGTCTCATGGGCAGGGGCATCGAAAAGGGTGGAGGCGGGAGCCTGCACCGTCAGGGTCATCTGAGAGAGAAATTCCTCGGAACCGGACTCGGACCCCAGAGAGCGCAGGTACAGCCGCACCCGATGGCCGCTGTCGTTTCGCAGACGCAGGGTCTGGGTCAGCCGGTCGCCGGGCATGACGCCCTTAAAGTCCGGGAACAGGTCGGAGGGGGAGCAGTCACTGCCGGGAAGGAACACGAAACTCTGAGCGTCGCCGTCATAGGTGACGGAGCCGGTATCGGCGTAGGCGGCGCAGAGACAGGACAGGAGCATCAGCAGCGTCAACGCCAGAGAACAGATGTTTTTTCGTTTCATGCCGTCCCCTCCTTACTGATACTGGGCCACTCGGCCCGGCGTGATGGTGACGCCCCAAGCCTGCCCCGCAGCCTCCTCCGGGGCGCTCTGGATGGCCTCCGCCATGATCTCCAGCGCCTGCTTGCCGCCGTCGGCATCGTTGTAGCTGCCGGTGAGGGTCAGGCTGTCAATGAGCGGGGTTTCGGGCTGCTGACCGGGGGCCACGGGGTAGGTGCAGTAGTAATAGTCGCCATACGCTACCCAGCCGTCGCCGGGGGTGAAGGCGGGGATGGCTGCCGTGCCGCCGATGTGTTGGCCGTCGTCATTGACCCGGTAGGTCACCAGCTTCACCCGGAGGTAGGCGTCAATGTCACCGGTGTTGGTGACGTTGACGTTCTTCTTGGTCGTGCCGTCAAAGTCCTCCGTGACGTTGCAGGACACATGGGCGGGAGTGAACCGGTTGGGGACGGGGTCCGTATGGGTGATGAGATACGCCAGCGTGGCGCCGGTGAGGGCCAGCGCCAGCAGAACCAGCGTCAGAAGCAGCGCACCCGGCTTCCGGGGCGAAGGATATTTTCTGCGTGCCACAAACAGTTCCTCCTTTCTCAGTGTCGGATTCCGAAGATGTTGGCGATAACATCACTGAAGCCGTTGAGCCAGCGGTCATTCTTCAGGGTGTTGGTGCAGGTGATGCTGCCGCTATTGCGGCCGGCGGTGAGGGTGCAGCCGTCCGGCTTATCGGGGTCGTAGGCGGCGTCATAGCGCCAGCTCCAGCCGGTGTCCTCCGCAATGGTGTATTTGCCCACCGGAAGCTCATAGATAGAGACACTGCTGCTGCCCACCACCGTGACTTGGGTGTAGAGATCGCCGTTGCGGCAGACGTTGAACACATAGGGTTCGCCGTCAGCGCCGCCGGTCTTGGCGACGGTCAGGGCGCAGGTCCTGACGTGGAGCAGGAAGGCGGGGTCGCCGCTGGTGTGGCTCCAGGTCTCTCCGGCGCAGCTCGTGTGCAGGAAGGCGGTATCGGCGGTGATGTTGGTGTCACCGATGGAGATGGTGGCCTTCACGGGGATGTCCTGCTTGGTGTTCACGATATCCGTCAGAAGGGTGGTGTCGTAGCTGTAACCAGAGTTCAGCTTGGGTTCGGCACCGGTCATGGATACGGTGGCAGCGTCGGTGCCATTGTGGAACCAGCTGGTGGAGGTGCGGTAACCGGGCAGCGTGGCTCTATCGAAGGTGTCGCCGTAGCAGACGGTGCCGTCCTCGTAGGTGAGCGTCGGCTTAAAGACGTTGACCTTGCCGGTGGCGCTGCCGCTCTGTTTGGCGGCCGGTGTGCCGCTGGAATCCGCCTGCGGCTCCGTTTTGGGGGATACCGTGACGGAGACGGCGCAGGAGGTGTCCGCCCGCAGCTGGGCCAGGTCGGTGACGGGGCTGCCGTCCGGGCCTGTGATGGAGACGGTGATATCCACGTAGGCGGTCTGCCACGGCTCCAAGCCGTAGGGGTGATCGGGGTCGGTGGCCTTGGTCAGATCCAGAGAGATGCTGCCCACCTGCACGGTGGAGCCGCTTTGCAGCTGGCTGGCAGTGAGACTGCCCAGCAGATAGACGTTATAGTCCTGCGCTGCAACGGTGACGGGCTGGATGGGGACGTTTACCGTGGGCTGGGGGAACTCCCGGACAGGGGTCTCGGAGTCTTTGTTTTCATAGACACCGGCCCCGGCGTTGGTGGGGACATTGTTGCCGCCCAGAAAGCCGGGCTGAGGCTTGACGCTGAAGCGGATGACCAGCTTATGACCCCGGTAGCTGACGCTGCCGTGATTGGTGACGGTACCCACGTAGTTCTCGGAGAAGTCAAAGCCTGTGACGCTGACGGTATTGCCGTCTATTGCGGCAGTGGCGCCCATGGCGGTGTCGTTTTGGCGCCATGTGTAGGTGTCGCCGTCCTTACCGGTGCAGGCGTAGGTCTCCAGCGTGATATCAGAGGCGGTGCTTCCGGTCGGAAGGGTGAACTGGGGGGAGATGATATCCCGGACTACGGATTCCTCCGTCAGGGTGGAGGAGGAGCCGCCGGTCTCGATGTTGTCGGAGATCTGCTGGAAGATGTTGCTGAGGGAACCGGCGCCCGCCGCAGACAAGTAGTAGCTGGGGGTGCGGGGCGTGCCGTTGTTGGAGGACACCTGCTGCATGAACCAGTTGCAGGCGCTGTTCAGGGAGCGGCTGTTCTGATCGAGGTCGCCGCTTGGCTCCGTGCCGGCGCTGACGGCGTTGGCTCCGGCGAAGATGCCGATGGTGTAGACGGTGGCTCCGGTGGTCTTGATGGTGCCGGCATAGGTGATGGCGTTGTCGGCGACATCCTTCTCAAAGCCGTTGAAGCTGGTGGGGGCACCGTCCGTAAAGACGATGACCACACGGTTGCGCTTCTCAGTAGCCTGCACGGGGTTGGCGGAGAGGATGCGCTGGGCCATGTCCAGACCCAGATCCGTCCGGGTGGCGCCGCTGGCGGCCAGAGCGCCGATGGCGGTGGAGACCATAGTCTGACCGGCGGAGGTGTCCACTTTCTGAAGAACGTCCTTGAGGTTCTGGTCGGTGATGTTGTGATAGGCCACGCCCACGCTGCCGCTGTTGCTTCCGGCGATGGACAGCAGCTCCGTGTTGTCGCCGTAGCCGGACTTGCTGGCGAAGCCCACCACGGCGATGCGGTGGGAGATGTCGTCCTCGGTGCCGAGGGTGCCGTCAGCGCCCTTGGCCTTCTCCTCCACGGCATTTGCAAAGGTGGCGGCGGCATTTTTCAGGGCTTCCAGACGGGTGATGCCGCTATCTGTGGTGCTGCGGCTGTAAAGCGTGGCAGCCGTGAAGTTGGTGCTGTCGCCTGTGGAGGTGCCGATGGTCTGCACCGTGCCGTTGGCATCGGTATAGGTGTAGGTATAGACGGTCTGAGTGGTATCGATGGATGCGAGATAGAGATAGCCATCGTCTGTGCTACTGATGGTAGGTGCTGCATCATCGCCTCGACTGGATGCGATCTGCGTGCCATCCGGGAGGGTATAGGTGTAGGTGCGGTTGTTTCCGTAACCGGAACGACTCACGGTGACCTTCTGGTATTCGCCGTTGATCTTGGCGTAAAGGTCATCTTTGTTATCCCAGAGATTTGTGTACGTTGAGCCGGACCACCAATCATGATCCTCGTTATTTCTTCCGTTGGTGATGGGGGTGTATTGGATGCTGTCGTTCCGGGAGGTGACGGTGACGGCGACATAGCTGCCATCGGAGAGCTTATACCAGAGGTGATCCTGCTTCTCATAGAGATCGCTGTTCTGACGGGTATTGCCGGAGTAGGCCGTGTAGACCAGTTGCCCCATATCATCATCCATAGAGCCGGACTGGTCCAGGACCAGAATGACGTCCGTGGGGACGTCGCTGGTGACGGTACGGATGATCTTGCTGCCGGTGGCGTAGGCCTCCAGCGTGATGTCATAGGCGCCGGTATCCTCGTTATAAACGGAGGTCTTGTTGACTGCCATGCCGTTATCGCTGCCGGTATTGGCATCACCGGCGGCACGGGCCGGGGAGCGCCGGGGGGCAGTGCCGCTGACCGGGGGCAGGAAGGGAGCCACGTCGGTGAAATTCACGGTGGGGTAGTCGATGGGGGAACTGACGGTGTCCGGGGAACTCTGGGCATCGGAGACACCAAAGACCAGACCGGGCATCAGGGTCAGCAGCATGGTGACAGACAGCACCAGCGCCACAAGGGCTTTTCTCTTCATATGCCGCATTTTTTTCATGTGCCGCACCTCCTTAACCCTGCGTTGGCCAGCCCAGCGCCTCCAGAGCGGTGACGCCGTTGTTGGCAGTCTGGACAGCCTCGGCGGCCACATGGACTGTGGCGGTGGCATTCTGATACTCGTTGCCCATACCGGCGTCAAAGGTGACGCAGGTGAACAGAGGGGCGGTGGTCTCGCCGGGGCGGATGGCCTTGTTGCAGTAGAGGTAGCCGTCGAGACCCAGCGTCCAGTCGGTGGTGTTGAGGTCAGGCTTTACCAGCGAAGGGTCCGGCGTGCCGTCGCCGGTGAGGCGGATGTCGCCGGTGAGGCGGACCCGGATCCATGCGTCGGCTTCGCCGGTGTTGCGGACCTCGGCAATTTTGGTGACGGTGGTGCCGGGCATGATGCCGGTAAGATCCTCGAAGGGCTGGGTCTTATCCGCATCCGCCCACTCCTCCACAGCAATGGAGACATTGCCGGTGGTGATGACATTGCGTGCCGTTCCGTCGGCGCTGAAATACGCCAGCGTTCCGGCTGCCAGCGTGGCCACGCAGATGGCCAGCACCGACAGTAATAACAGCTTTCGTTTCATGTGGTTGCTCCTTTCCTGTCTATGGTCAGCCTCCATAGGGAGGACAGAGAAGGTGGTTGACCGCAGCGGTCAAACCGGTGCAGCTGCCGGTAACAGCTGCACTGGTTTGGCCGGGCCTCCGGAGAGGCCGCAGCCGCCGGTGTTCCCGCTGGTAACAGGTTCACCGGGGTGGCAGGGGGCCCACAGGGGACTCCCCGCCCCCGACACGACCCGCTGGTAACAGGCGTGCCGGGATCAGCCGGATCACAGGACCCATGCCGCAAAAAAATAGGGAGGAGATAGCGAAGTCAGGGAAGCCGATCTGCTTCCTGTGGGGGAAATTACTGCCAGTTGGTGGCGTCGCCGCCCCAAGGATCGTAGTTGGCGCCGAAGGCGGCGTTCATAGCCTCGGCAGCGCTGCCAAAGCCCTCGGCCTGACAGGCTACGGCGAACACGGGGCAGGAGACGCTGCTCCAATCCCAGCCCTCGTCCAGAGTGACTTCCTTGCCAAAGGCGTAGCACTTGCCATCCTTGCCGAAATCGAAGGTCTTGTCGAGATACACGCCCTGAACGAGCTGCTCGGTGGTGGCACCGGCCTCAACGGCCTGATAGTAGTCGGCGAAGTAGACATTGTACTGGATGCCGTCCATGGTGGTCTCGAAGTAGTTCCACTTGTTGCCGTGCGTCCAGATCCACTCAACGCCCTCAGTGGAGGTGATATTGCCGTCAACGACCTTGTTGCCGAAGTTGAAGTGCAGGACGTTCATGCCGGCGTTGAAGGTCTCATAGCCGTCGTCCAGAGCGGCGGGGATGGCGAAGTAGGCACGGATATAGGCCTTCTCGGAGCCGGTGTTCCGGACGGTGACCATCTTGTCCACGTAGTTCTTGGCGGTGGGCATACCCAGCTCATCCTTCTCGCCCTGTGCAGAGCCGACGATGGGGGACAGCTTCTTGTTCTGCGTGAAGGGCTGAAGGCCATTCTCGCCACGCTCCTGCTCGATCAGGTCGATCTTGACGTTGCCCACGGCAAAGGTGTTGGTTTCGTTGTCGGTGTCGGTGAAGTAGGCCAGAGAGGCACCGACGATGGCGATGGCGGCCAGCGCCACGCACAGGAACAGAGCAGTGATCTTCTTTTTCATGTAATTGCGCTCCTTTTTGCTTGATTTTTGGGTATCAGAATGTGCAAGGGATCACTTGGTTACTTGCTGACCTCGGCCCAAGCGGCATCAGCCGTGGCGAAGTGATCCTTCTGGATGGCGTAGGCCTTAAAGGTCAGGGTGGGGGCATCCGTCTTGGCGGTTTCGAGCATAGTCCTGGTAACATCGCTCTTCACGGTGACGGCATCGCCTGCCAGCACGGAGAAGGTCTGGTCGGCGGCGGAGGCGGGAACCTCACGATAGTAAACGCCATCCACGCCAGGCAGAGCGGTCCAGCCCTCAGCAATGGCATAGGTGATGAAGTCCTTCAGGTCAGTAGACTCCGTGACCTTCACGAACAGCCAGCAGGCTTCGGAATTGGCCTTGACGGTGACGGTGGGGTCCTTGGCGATGGTGTTGCCGGGAACCATCTTGTAGTCTGCGGTGGTCTCGGTGAGGCCGATGTTGATATCGCCCACGGTGAAGGTGTTCTTCACCTCGGCGGTCTGATCGGTCAGCCAAGCCAGCGTGCCGCCGACGACACCGGCCATCAACAGGGTCAGAGCCAGAACCAGCGCCAGAGTTTTCTTTTTCATACTTGCTTCTTCCTTTCTTGCAAACTATAAGTTATTTCCACGGCGTGGGGCGCAGCCCATGTGCCGTCGAAACCGGAGGGGGAAAAATCAGCCATGGAAGGCGGCCCAAGCGGCGCCGGCATTGGCGAAGCCGTCGGCCTGAATGGCCTCGGCCAACACGGTGATCTGGAAATCCTCCAGAGTGGCCAGCTGGTCGTTGGTGACCCACTCGGGCAGGGTCACTTTGTCAAACAGGACAGGCAGGACCACATCACCGTCGGGGGCGGCAACGGTCTCGTTGTAATAGAAATAGTAGGTCAGAGTGTCAGTGGTCTTGTCGTAGACGAAGTACTTGGCATTGGCCAGCATTTCCTCGGTGTCCACCATGTTATCGGGGATGATGCCGTCCCACTTGGCGGCGTTGGCTTCCACGAAGTTCACCATGCGGATCAGGGGATAGGCGTTCTCCACACCGGTGGGGCCGTCCTCGGCAAACTCGGGGTCAGTACACAGGGCGATGATGGCCTTGGCGTTGTTGAAGGTGACCTTCATGCGGACGTAGCTCAGGTCGCTGCCCTCCTCAACGGTGACGGTGGGGTCCTTGGTGTAGGTGTGGCCGGGGAGCAGGTGGTACTCGTTGGCCTTCACACGGTCAGCGCCCTCCACAGGCGTGCCGTCGGTGGTCACCTTGGCCTCGTCCAGCGTGATCTTCACGTTGCCGACGGTGAAGGTGTTGTTGACCGTGTCTGTGCCGGTGAGGTAGGCCAGCGTGCCAAACACACCGGCGGCTACCAGCAGCAGGGCGCAGCACAGGGTCAACAGGGGTTTGATGCGGTTCCTTGCTTTCATGGTTTTTCCTCCTGCATAAAATGATAACAAATTATATGGTGAGCCTTGCGGCAGGACCGACGGATCTATGCCTTTTGACTGTCCTGACGGATGCGCTTGCCCTGCTCCTTGCCGGAGCCGCCGGAGAGCAGGTCCGGCAGGAAGGTCAGCAGCAGCAGGACGGCCCCGGCGGAGATGGCCACGTACAGGCCGGGGGGGGTGCTGGATGTAATTGGCTGCGTAGCCCAGCTTGGGAATGGCAAACACCGGGGTGCCGATGACGTTTTTATAATGGACGAGGCTGCCGTCCTCAGCGTCGTTGGCGTCGCCCTTGGTGCGGAAGCGCAGAGTGGAGGGATCGTCCTCGTCGGGGACCACCTCCACCACCCGGTGGGTGGCCACGGTGTTCTCATCCAGCATGAAGGTGATGACCTGCCCCGGCCGGATGGCGGCGGGGTCTACTTTTTTCACGTAGATGAGGGAGCCTACATGGTAAGTGGGTTCCATAGATCCAGACAGGACGGTGAAGGTGCGGATGCCGGCCAGTCGGACGCCGACCAGCGCCACGGCCAGAAGTACTACCAGCGCCACCAGAATGGTGCTGATGATCTGTAAGAGCTTTTTTGCGGTCATAGGGGGTTCCTCCCGGAGATAGCTTGGAGCACTTGGTGGGTGCAGGACTATTAAAGCATCTTTTGCTTGTGAAGAACGTCGAAACAGAACAACTGTCCTGAAATTTCCAGTCATATTGCGTGGGGAATGTCAAACAATGACGGTGATGGGGCAGAGAGGATAAGTGGATAGGTGGAGACATATATGTCTATACACATTATAAACGACATATATGTCCAAAGTCAAGACTTATATGTCGTTGTAAGTGTAAGATTTCCAACATAATTCGACAGAATTGCTGATGAGGCATAGTAAGGAACCATAGGGAGGTCGCACATGAAGCAATATCCAAACATTGATGCCATTATCGAGGACAGCGACACCAAGGTGCAGGATCTGGCGAAGGTCATCGGCGTCAGCACCAAGCAGATCCGCCGCTGGCGGGACGGCACCAGCGAAATGGGCATCGAGAAGCTGGAGAAGCTGTGTCGGTACTACCACGTCAGCGCCGACTACATTCTGGGGCTGCCCAGAGATCTGGACTGGCCCAGAGGGTGACGAGGATCCGGGACAGCTCTCCATCCTGTGAGGATGGGGGGTTCTCCCGCAGCCTTGGCGAGTAGGTGAGGCGTCAAAAAACAGGACAGGGTCCGGTTCCCTTGGGAACCGGACCCTGTCCTGTTTATAAAAGAGGGAAGAGGTCAGGCTTTTTTCTGCTTCCGCAGGACCACCACGACTACGGCGGCTGCACCCAGCACCGCCACGGTACCCAGTGTGATATACAGGGCGGTGTGGCTGTCGGAGGTCTGGTGTGTGTCCGCTGTGTCGGCGGAGGTGTCGGGGGTGGTGACGGCAGCAGTACCGGTGCCGCCTGCGGTGGCGGTAGCCAGCTCCGTGCCGCCGGAGGTGAGGGCGTAGGTCTCGCCGGAGGTCATGGCCGCCGAGGAGAAGAACACGAACCGGGCGTCGTACACGGCTTCGCCGGTGTAGACGGCGGTACCGTCGGAGGACTGGATGGTGAAGGTGCTGCCCTTGGAAATGCTGATGCTGCTGCCGGACTGGCCATCCATCTGACTGGGCATCTGGCTGCCGGGCTGGCTGGAGTCTTGGCCGGGTGTCTGGCCGTCAGGGAGCTCCGAAGGCATGGTGCCGCCGCCGGGAGGCGTAGGCTGGCTGCCGTTACTGCCGCTGGGAGGCGTGGGACGGGAGTCACTGCTGCTGTCGGAGCCGCTGGGCAGCTGGGGAGGTGTGGTGCCCA
>OLNY01003399.1_pt1 | contig 10196 bp, 7 predicted proteins | sample 1671981 | NCBI WGS metagenome assembly OLNY01 (sample SAMEA3136632, study PRJEB25190) | human gut metagenome | biome: human gut; feature: human-associated habitat; material: faeces | place: Austria | collected 2013 | reverse complement strand
AGAACTCGGTGCCCATCATGGAGCCGCCCCAGCCGTCGGACAGACCGGCGCGCAGAGCCTGACGGATCAGAGCTTCGGGCAGAGAAGAGCAGCCCATATGGGTCATGTGCAGCGCGGTGGAGACTTCCCGGTCGATGGCGCGGGGTTCGATACCGGCTTCATGCCACAGCTTCTGGGTGTACTCGGGGGCGCGCTTCAGGAAGCGCTGTACGCCGAAGGGCTTGCCGTACTCCAGCAGGCCGATCTCGGCCATTTCATGGGCCAGATCGTAGATGTCCTTACCTTCGGTCTCTACGCCCCACTCTTTGGCGATGCGGATCAGCTTCTCAGGGTCCTTGACCTGATAGTTGCCGCCTTCCTTGGTCTGGTACAGGGTGTGCATGATCTCGCGGCCATGGTCGGAGTGCGTAGCAGAGCCGCCGGCGGTGAACCGCAGATAGTTACGGCCGACGATACCATGTACGTCGCAGCCGCAGATGCCCCGGGGGGCCTTCTTGGTGATGCGGCACGGGCCCATGGAGCAGATACGGCAGCAAGTGCCGGATTCGCCGAAGCCGCAATGGGGGGTCTGGTTCTTGACCCGCTGCTGCCAGGAGTCAGCGCCAACCTTACTGCCGTTTTCCAGCAGCGAGTTGGTAGCTTGCTCCATCTCCTCAACAGTTGTCAAATAAGCCCAATCCTTCAAAGTGATTTCCTCCTAATCATTTGATTCTTTGAAAAGCCTGTGCGTACCCTACGATAGGTCATAGTGTATCGATAATATTGTACTCATTTGGCGTGCAGTTGTCAATCGTGCAATTTGACACATTTTGCGCAGTTTTTACATCCCCCCAGGGGGGATTTTTGGTTATTTCCCTTGAAGTGAGGACAAATCGGGCGCTATTTTCGTCTCTTTTCGCATTTTTTTAAATTTTTCGCTCCAAAAATAACCGGCAGGGCTTAAGAAAGCAGCGGGAAGCGTCTCCGCTTTCCCGCTGCTTGATGAAATTTTAGTACTTACTGAATCGTCAGCTTATGGCAGTGGCCCTCTCCCAGAACGTGCTCGACGCAGGTCTTGAAGCGCGCAAACCTGTCATTGGGGACAAACGCCAGCGCCGTTCCGGCAAAGCCGCCGCCGTGGATACGGACAGCGCCCTCGCCCTCCAGCAGCTGCTGGCACAGTGCGATGGTGAACGCCATATCCTGCTTCTGGATGTAGCCCGCCGGGGTCACGTTCTGCAGCAGCGTCCATGACGCCATGCCGGAAGCGTTGACGAGGTGCAGGAACGCGTCAAAGTCGCCGTCCTTCAGCGCGCGCACCTGGGACTTCACCCGGCGGTTCTCGTTGAAGAAGTGGATAGCTCTGAGCACTGCCCGGTCGCCGGTGACCTTGCGGACTTCAGCGATGTGCCTGTAGAACGCCGCCTCGTCCACATCGTGGAGGACTTCCTTACCGAAGAACGCCGCCACCGCCTTCATTTCCACGGGCATGGCCGCGTACTCGTCCGTCAGGTCGGCATGATCCGCACCGGAATCGATGGTGCAGAGGGTATAGCCGCTGTGGGCGAAATCGTAGTCTACCTTTTCCACAATGGGGTTTTTCGGGTCGGCAAAATCGATGTACACCAGTCCGCCCACGCTGGAAGCCATCTGATCCATCAGGCCGGAGGGCTTGCCGTAGTAGACGTTTTCGGCGTACTGGCCGATCTGGGCAATTTCAATGGCGGAAACCGCGCCGCCCGCAAACAGGCCGTTCAGGATACGGCCGATCAGCACCTCAAAGGCCGCGGAGCTGGACAGGCCGGAGCCGGGCAGGACGGTAGACCTGACCTTGGCTTCAAAGCCGCTCAGCTTGTACCCCCGCCGGGCAAACGCCGCCGCTACGCCGCGGATCAGCGCCGCCGTGGTGTTCTTCTCGGACTCTCTGGCATCCAGATCGTTCAGGTCGATCTCCACAGGCTTGTAGCCCTCGGAATCCACGCGGATGATGTTCGTGCCGGTCAGGGTGACCTCCGCCGTGGTCTCCATGTCAACTGCTGCCGCCAGCACACAGCCGTGCTGATGGTCGGTGTGGTTGCCGCCGATCTCCGTGCGGCCGGGGGCGGAAAAATGATAGGTGTCAGCCATTTTGAACCTCCGTCAAAAATCGTTTCAGGGCAGCTCTGCCCGATTCGGTACACTTGTAAACGCCCGCGCACTCCAGAACCCGGGCAAACACCTGACCGATCTCATACTGAATGATCGCCTCGGCGTTTTCGGCATTGAATTCCGGATGACGCGCCATGAACGCATCCGCCCAATCGGCGTGCTTGGAAAGCTCCTCGCTTTCGTGCAGGTTTTCCCCCTTCAGCAGGGCTTCCCGCAGGTCGGCCATTTCCTTTTTCAGTCTGCCGGGAAGAACGGCAAGACCCATGACCTCGATCAGGCCGATGTTCTCTTTTTTGATGTGGTGGAGTTCCTCGTGGGGGTGGTACAGCCCCATGGGATGCTCCTTCGTCGTCAGGTTGTTCCGCAGGACCAGATCCAGCTCATACCGCCCCTCCCGCATACGGGCGATGGGGGTGATGGTATTGTGGGGCTCGCCGTCGGTCTCCGCGAAAACCATGGCCGCCGGGTCGCTGTAGGTGCGCCACTTGGCGAGGATCTTGCCCGCCAGATCACAGAGGTGGTCTTTGTTCTGAGAATTCAGGCGAAGCACCGTCATCGGGTATCTCACCACGCAGCAGTCCACGTCGTCAAAGCCGGGAACCTCGAAGCCAAACTCCTTCTCCGCCTTTTCCATGGGGAAGGTGTGGTGGCCGCCCTGAAAATGTTCGTGGGACAATATGCTGCCGCCCACAATGGGCAGATCCGCGTTCGACCCAAGGAAATAGTGGGGGAACTGCTCCACAAAGGAAAACAGCTTATCGAACACTCCCCGGTCAATGACCATGGGCGTGTGCCGGGCGTTCATGACGATGCAGTGTTCATTATAATAAACGTAGGGCGAATACTGGAAGCCCCAGAGCTGGCCGTTCACCATTACCGGCATGACCCGCAGATTCTGCCGCGCCGGGTGGGAAATGGTTCCCGCATAGCCCACGTTTTCGGGGCAGAGCAGACACTTGGGGTAACCGGACGCCTTTTTCAGCTTCGCCGCCGCGATGTCCCGGGGGTCTTTCTCGGGCTTGGACAGGTTGATGGAGATCTCCAGCTTCCCGTATTTGGTCTCCGCCGTCCAGCGCTCGTCCTTCGCGATGCGGTCGCGGCGGATGTAGTTGCAGTCCTGACTGAGGGTGTAGAAGTAGTCCGTCGCCGCCTTGGGAGACTGGGTATACCGCGACCGGAACTCCCGCACCACCTCCGACGGGCGGGGCGTCAGGAAGCCCATGAGCTTCGTGTCGAACAGGTCGCGTTCGGCGATGGTATCCGCGATCATCCCCTGCTGGGCGGCGTAATCGCACAGCAGATTCAGGCACTCCGGGAAATCAAAGCGCTGCTCCTGCTTTTCGTAACTCTCCAACCGCAGTTCGGAAAGAAGGGTATTCCGTGCGAACGTCTCGTCCAGCGGGTGGAGAAGGCCGCAGTTTTTCGCGTAATCCAGCAGCGCATCCAGCGCCGCCCAAACAGTTTCAGTCGTCATAGCCATGGGGATGCTCCTTGTGCCAGTTCCATGCGGAACCAATGATGGTCTCAATATCGTCATATTTCGGCTTCCAGCCAAGCACGGTCCTCGCCTTTTCGCTGGACGCCACCAGCTGCGCCGGGTCGCCCGCGCGGCGGGGGGCCATCTCGCACTTGATGGGCTTGCCCACGACCTTTTCCGCCGTGTCGATGATCTCCTTCACCGTGAAGCCCACGCCGTTGCCCAGATTGAAGACGTTGTTTTCCCCGCCGTTCATCAGGTACTCCGCCGCCAGAATGTGGGCGGAAGCAAGGTCAGTGACGTGGATGTAATCCCGGACGCAGGTGCCGTCCCGGGTGGGATAGTCGTCGCCGTAAATCGACACATGATCCCGCCGTCCGTTGGGAACCTGCAAAATAATGGGGATCAGGTGGGTCTCCGGGTCATGCGCCTCGCCGATCTTACCGGACATATGCGCGCCGCAGGCGTTGAAGTAGCGCAGCGCCACAAACCGGATGCCGTGGGCAACGGACGCCCAGTAGAACATCCGCTCCATGGAGAGCTTCGTCTCGCCGTAGCAGTTCGTCGGGTGGGTGGGGTCGGTCTCCAGAATCGGCACATGCTCCGGCTCGCCGTAGGTCGCCGCCGTGGAGGAAAAGACGATGTACTTTACCCCATGCTCGATCATGGATTGCAGCATCGTCCGGGTGCCACCCAGATTGTTATCGTAGTATTTCAGGGGATTGACCATACTCTCGCCCACCTGAGAATTCGCCGCGAAGTGGATGACCGCGTCGATCTTCTCGGAGGAAAACACATGGTCGCAGAATTCCTTACTGCGGATATCGCCCTGATAAAATCTGGCCTTCGGATGCACCGCCTTGCGGAAACCGGTTTCCAGATTATCGGCCACGACCACGTCGTAGCCGTTGTCAATGAGTTCATACACGGTGTGGCTGCCAATGTAGCCCGCGCCGCCAAGTACCAGAATCGTTTTCATTTATACTGCCTCTTTTCTCCACAATAGCGGCAGATGACCTTCATCTGCCGCTATTATAAAACATGGTTTACTTCTTGGCAAGATATTTCCGCATATCCAGCGAGCAGGCCGCCAGAATAATGCCGCCCTTGATGATGTACTGCATGGAGGGGTCGATGCCCAGCATGGACAGTGCAACGAAGATGATACGCAGCACGAACACGCCCAACACAATGCCGCTGATCTTGCCGGTGCCGCCGACGAAGGAAACACCGCCGATGACGCAGGCCGCGATGGCGTCGCACTCGTAGTTAAGGCCTGCCGACTGGGTGATGGAGCTGATGCGGGCGCCCTCAATGAAGCCCGTAACGCCGTACATCGCACCGGCGAGGGTGTGGACCATTACGGTCGTCCAGAACACGTTGACGCCGGAGACCTTGGCCGCGTCGGCGTTGGAGCCGACGGCGAACATGTTCTTGCCGAAGGCGGTCTTGTTCCAGATGAACCACATCAGCGCCACGAAAATGACCGCGTACAGCACGTACCACGGAATGGAGATCTTCGCACCGGAGCCGGTGGTGAACTGGATCATGGGTGCGGAGACCACGCTCTTATACTCCTGAGACAGGCCGGAAACGGGCTGGCCGTTGTTGCCGTTGAGCATGAAGAAGATCAGGATCAGGCCGTAAGTAATGAGCTGGGTGGCCAGCGTCACGATGAAGGGGTGCAGGCTGAACTTGGCTACGAAGAAGCCGTTCACCATACCGATCAGCGCGCCGATGGCGACGACAATGAGAACCGTCAGCAGAATCCAACCCGGGGTAATGGCCGGGAGGCTGGAGAAAAGCTTCCGGGAGATGGTGCGATCCTGCAGCAGCGCGCCCGCGACGGCTGCGGTCAGGCCGACCACACGTCCGCCGGACAGGTCGGTACCGGTCAGGACGATGCAGCCGGCGATGCCCAGCGCCATGGGCAGGGACGCCGCCACAAGGGAAACGATGTTCGCGATGGAACCCGCGGACAGGAAGTTTTTATTCTTGATTGCCGTATAGACGATGAAAATGACCATCAGAATATACAGCGCGTTATTCAGAATGCCGTCCGACCAGAACCGGCGGCGATCCGCCTTGTCGAGTCTTTGGTATTCTTCACTCTTTCTCTGAAGCTGTTTGACTGGATTTGCCATACCGCTGCCTCCTTATACATACTTCGCCGCAAGACGCATGATGTCTTCCTGCGTTGCTGTCTTTGCATCGACTTCACCGGCCAGCCGTCCGCCGGACATGACGAGAATCCGGTCGCACACGCCCAGCAGCTCGGGCATTTCGGACGAAACCATGATGACCGTCTTGCCTTTGTTCGCCAGATCGAGGATCAGCTGGTAAATCTCGTATTTCGCGCCGACGTCGATGCCCCGTGTCGGCTCGTCAAGCAGCAGCACGTCCGGCTCGGTGAGCAGCCAGCGGCCGATGATGACCTTCTGCTGGTTGCCGCCGGACAGGCTGCGGATCTTCGTCTCCTGGGTAGGCGTCTTGGTGTGCATGGCGTCGATGGACCACTGGGTGTCCTTCTTCATGGACTTGTCGCTGAGAACAAAGCCCGCCCGCTTGTGCCTGTCCAGACTGGAAATGACGGAATTTTCCCGGATGTCCAGGATTCCGAAAATGCCCGTCGCCCGGCGCTCCTCGGTGAGCAGGGCAAAGTTGTTCTTGATGGACTGCCGGGGATTCAGATTCTTGCACTCCTTGCCGTCCAGCAGAATGCGGCCGCTCTTGCGGGTGGCGACGCCGAACATGGTTTCCAGCGTCTCCGTCCGGCCGCTGCCGTCCAGACCCGCAAGGCCGACGATCTCGCCCCGCCGTGCGGTGAAGGAAACGTCCCGCAGATTGTTGTACAGTCCCGTCAGGTGCTCCACTTCCAGATAGACCTCGCCGGGCTTGTTGGTCTTCGGGGGGAACTGGTTGCCAAGCTCACGGCCGACCATCAGACGGATGATGTCGTTCATCTCCAGCTCGGACGCCGGACGGGTCGCTACCAGCTGGCCGTCGCGCATGACGGTGATCTCGTCGGAGATACGCTTGATCTCCGCCATTTTATGGGAAATATAGATGATGCCCATGCCGCGGTCGCGGAGCATGTTGATGATCCTGAACAGATGCTCAACCTCTTCCTCGGTCAGCGAGGACGTGGGTTCATCAAATACGATGACTTTCGAGTGATAGGAGACAGCCTTTGCGATCTCCACCATTTGACGCTGGGAAACCGGCATCGTGCCCATGACCCGGTGCGGGTCTACGTCGATGCCGAGCTCTTCAAAAATCGCTTTTGTATCGCGTAGCATTTTGTGTTCGTCCACAATAAAGCCCGCGATCTTGGGATAGCGCCCGAGCCACAGGTTGTCCATGACAGTCCGCTTGAGCGCCTGATTCAGCTCCTGGTGAACCATGGCGACACCGTTGTTCAGCGCCTCCTTGGAGCTGGTGAAATTGACCTCGCGGCCTTCCAGATAAATATGGCCGCTGTCCTTGCTGTAAATGCCGAACAGGCATTTCATCAGCGTGGATTTGCCGGCGCCGTTCTCGCCCATCAGCGCGTGTACGGTACCCGCCTTGACTTCCAGGCTGACATGATCCAGCGCTTTTACGCCGGGAAAGGTTTTTGTGATATCCGTCATCCGGAGCAGTACGGTTTGCTCCACCTGGATTCCCCTCCTTTTTCGCTAGCATGCTTAGCTGTGAAGGGCAGCCGCCGACACAGCAGCGGCTGCCCCTTTTGGGTTTATAACTTACTTGGTGTAGGCAGCGTAGGCGACGAACAGCTTGTTGGCAATGCCGTCGGCGATGGAGTACATCTCGGCGTTGGTGCCGGCGGTGGCAGCGACGGCGTCAGCCATGGCGGTGCCTTCACCGGTAGCCTTGACGACATCGGCGATGGCGGCGGCCATGCCCTCGGCGTCCTGCTTGACGGTACCGGTCATCTTGCCGGCAGCGATCAGCTCCTTGGCAGCGTCGGTAGCGTCAACGCCGAACACGGGGATGGTGGTCACGCCCTCGGCACCGGTGTTGTAGCCGGCAGCTTCCAGAGCGGAGATAGCGCCTTCAGCCATGTTGTCGTTGTTGCAGATGATCAGCTCGATCATGTTGCTGTTGGCCTCGTTGTACTGGGACAGGTTGGTGTTCATGTAGTCCAGAGCAGCCTGTGCGCTCCAGGCGCCGCCCAGGTCCACCTGGTACTTGGAGGCGTTGGAGGCGTCGAAGTACTCCAGAGCGGGCTTGCCGGCAGCGGTCAGGACAGCGTCGGCATCCTCAACACCGAACTGGGTGCGGTAGATGGCCTCAACGTTGGCCTCGTCGCCCTTGAACATGGCGTAGGAGATCTTGCCGTCGCCGTTCAGGTCAACAGCATCCCAGTTGGCCAGCAGGTACTCGCCGACCATCTTGCCCTGCAGGTGACCGGCTTCGGGAGCGTCGGTGCCGATGAAGCAGATGTTGGTGTTGGCGTTCAGGACGGTGCCTTCCTCGCCGTCAGCCTCGATGGCGCGGTTGAAGAAGATAACGGGGGTGCCGTTCGCCAGAGAGATGATCTCGTTGGCAACGTCGGGGGAGCCGGAAGTGACCATGTTGACGACCAGCAGGTTGTAGCCGTCGGTGACAGCGGTCTGGATCTGCTCGTTCTGGGTGGTCTGGTTGTTGTTGCCGTCGAAGTTGTTGTAGGTAACGCCCAGGCTGTCCAGCTGTGCGTCCAGAGCGGTACGGACGCTGGAAATGTAGGTGTCGGCGAAGGTGTAGTAGAACACGCCGACCTTCAGCTCGGAAGCTTCGACCTGAGCCTCGGTCTCGTTCCCTGCGGGGGCGGGGGTGGTAGCGGCGTTAGTGCTGGGGGTGGTGGTCTTGGAGCCGCAGGCGGCCATGGCGACTACCATGACAAGCGCGAGCAGCAATGCAAGTGCCTTTTTCATTGCTTTTTTCCTCCATAAAATTCATTTTTTGGTTTCGCCGGGTTGGCTTCACCGTGACTATATTGTATCAGATGCGGATTTTTTTCACAGTCATTTTTCCTCGCGGATTTTCTCAAAAATTTTTGCCGCCTCCAAAAAACGCGCCGTGTTTTTGTGCAAAAAGCCCTAAGAAACGGTAAAAATTGCAAGTACGCCGATCAACCGAAAGAAAACATGGCCTTCTGGCTCTCCATGGTAAACATATTTTCTTTGGTGACGATGGTGGTCGCGGTGTCGATGAGCGCCGTGGAATCGAATTTTTCCCCCTGCAAAACCTGCCACGCCTTTTCTACGCCCAGATACCCCATGGCGTAGGAATTCTGCACCACCAGGGCGGCCACCGCCCCCGTTTGCAGCAGCTCGATGCAGTTGACGTTGCTGTCGAAGGACACGGCGTGTACCTGACCCGTCAGCCCCAGGGAGTCCACCGCCTGAGCCACGCCCACGGCCAGTGGCTCGTTGAAGCCGATCAGCACGTTGATCTCCGGATGCTCCCGCAGCAGCTTCTCCGCCGCCAGACGGGCTTCCAGAGCATCGGTGGAAACATTGACGGCATAGATACCCTTGACCCGGCTGTCCCCAAGCAGCACCTCCCGGAAGCCCTGCTCCCGCTCCCGGCAGTTCTGGGTCTCGGCGTAGGCGTTGACAATGCCCACAACGATTTTTTCCTGCGCCGTTTTCAGCGCGGCCTCCCCGCTCATGCGCCCGGCCGCCACATTGTCCGTCCCGATGCGCACGGAAACGCCTTTGGAATCCACGTCGCTGTCAATGACCACCACCCGGACGCCCGCGGCCACGGCTTCGTCGATGGCGGCGGCGTTTTCCGTGTAGCTGATGGCGGAGAAGACGATGGCGTCCGCCCCGTCGGCCACGGCCTGCCGGATGTAGTCGTTCTGTACTTCAAAGTCCTCCTCCGTGTCCGGGGCAAGGATGGTCAACTGCACGTTATATTCGGATTTCGCGGCGTTTGCCCCGGAAAAAACCGCTTTCCAGAACTCCGTGGTTGAGGATTTGGCGATCAGATAGATATTGTACGACCCGCCGCTCTGATGCGTACCGGCGCAGCCGGAAAGGCACACCAGCAGCGCCAGAAAAACGGCGATCCTCTTAATGCTTTTCATGCTCCGCCTCCTCCCGCACCTTCGGCATCCGCACCGTTACCTTCGTCCCCTCGTCCGGGACGCTTTCGATAGTGATGCCGTAGGCGTCTCCGAACCAGATCTTCAGACGGTCGTTGACATTCTTGATGCCGATGCCGGACTTTCCGTCGGGCTTCCGGCGGAAAATTTCCTCGATCTGCTCCGGCTCCATGCCCACGCCGTTGTCCTCCACCGTAAAGAGGACGTCCTCTCCCTCGGCGCGGACACGGATTTCAATATGTCCCTCGTCCACCAGACCGTTGACGCCGTGGTAGATGGCGTTTTCGATGATGGGCTGGAGGGTGATCTTGTTGCAGAGATACTCCGTGCAGTCTTCCTCCACGTCGAAGTGGTAGGAAAACTGCTCCTTGTAGCGCACGCTCTGGATTTGCAGATAGCTCTGGGCGTGCTGCACCTCGCTGCGAATGGGGATCAGCTCGTGGCCCTTGCTGATGCTGATGCGGAACAGCTTGGCCAGCGCGCCGACCATCTCTACGG
>OLNY01003393.1_pt1 | contig 10211 bp, 10 predicted proteins | sample 1671981 | NCBI WGS metagenome assembly OLNY01 (sample SAMEA3136632, study PRJEB25190) | human gut metagenome | biome: human gut; feature: human-associated habitat; material: faeces | place: Austria | collected 2013 | reverse complement strand
GCGCGGTGTTTGTCATCGCGCACCGGCTGTCCACCGTGCGCAACGCCGACGCCATCATTGTGCTGGAACACGGGCATATCATTGAGCGCGGCACCCATGAGGAACTGCTGGCAAAGCAGGGTGAATACTACCAGCTCTACCACGGTATGTTCGAACTGTCGTGAGTCATATACAGCCTTGTGTCCCTTCGTCACGAACAAATTTACAAAAACATCGTCGAAACGGCGGCGAAACTTAATTTAATAAAGCTGTAACTGCTTTTTGGTATTGACTTTTACCGACGGTGTGCTATAATTATAAGTACGATACAGCAGAAACTATCAAGGGCGATAGCAGCATGGTCCCATGGCGCTATTGCCCTTTTTTGGTTCCTGCATCGGCCCGCCGCGCGGCGGCGGAAAAATTTGTGGAGTGGAAAGGAAAGCATCTCATGAAAAAACTGCTTGCATTCGGTGTGGCCTCCGTCATGGCCCTGTCTCTCGCTGCCTGCGGCGGCGCATCCTCCACGGCTGCTTCCTCGGAAGCCGCCGACACTGCCTCCTCTGAGGCTGCCACCACCGAGGCCACCGGCAAAAAGTGGACCATCGCTACCGACACGGTGTTCAAGCCCTTTGAGTACACCGACGCCTCCGGCAACTTTGTCGGCATCGACGTAGACATCCTGGCGGCCATCGCCGAGGACCAGGGCTTTGAGTATGAGCTCAAGAGCCTGGGCTGGGATGCTTCCATCGCGGCCTGCCAGGCCGGCCAGGCTGACGGCATGATCGCCGGCGCATCCATCACCGATGAGCGCAAGGCGAGCGGCTGGACCTTCTCCGACGGCTACTATGACAGCACCCAGACCTTGACCGTGGGCGCGGATTCCACCATCGCCGGCTTCGCCGACCTGAGCGGCCAGACCATTGCCGTCAAGACCGGCACCCAGGGTGCTTCTTATGCTGAGAGCCTGAAGGACGAGTACGGCTTCAACATCACCTACTTTGAGGATTCTCCCACGATGTACCAGGCTGTCCTGGGCGGCCAGTGCGTTGGCTGCTTTGAGGATACCCCCATCATGAAGGCCTCCATCAAGGACGGCGGCCTGGCCCTGAAGGTTTTGGATGACACCGCCAGCGACCCTGCCCCCTACGGCTTCGCCATCTTCAACGCTGACAACCAGGAGCTGCTGGATGCCTTCAACGCCGGTCTGGCTGACATCAAAGCCAACGGCAAGTATGATGAGATCCTGGCAAAGTACCTGGGCTAACAAGCAATAAAGCACGCGGGGACGCCTGTTTTTGCGGGCGGCCCCGCTTTTGCGGCCTCTGCGAAAATCCCTTGCCCTCCCCCGCGAGGGGGAGGGTGGCGCCGCAGCGCCGGGTGAGGGCCGAGTCTGCCGGGCTGCCCCTCATCAGGCCGCTTTGCGGCCACCTTCCCCCGAGGGGGGAAGCTTTGTATCCAACCACCCCGAAAGGAGTCTTGACCCTTGGCTAAAATTCTTGCAAACTACGGCGGGCTGCTGGCGGCCGCTATGGGACAGACGCTGCTGCTGGCGCTGTGCGGGCTGTTCTTTGCCTGCATCATCGGCCTGGTCGTCGGCCTGATGAGTGTCGTCAAAAACCGAGCCTGCAACATCATCGCTACGATTTTTGTTGACGTCATCCGCGGCGTGCCTATGATCGTGCTTGCGTTCTACGTGTTCTTCGCAGTGCCGATGCTGCTCAACAACATCATGCACCTGAATACCATGCTAGGCATCAACACGCAGCTCACGCTGACCGCCCTGCAGGCAGGCACCATCTGCCTGGCGCTGAACTGCGGTGCATACATGGCGGAAATTATCCGCGCCGGTATCGAGAGCGTGGACAAGGGCCAGATGGAGGCCGCCCGCAGCCTGGGCCTGTCGTACTGGAAGGCCATGGCCAAGGTCGTGCTGCCCCAGGCCATCCGCACGATGATCCCCTCCATCATCAACCAGTTCATCATCACGCTGAAAGACACGTCCATCCTGTCGGTCATCGGCTTCCCCGAGCTGGTCAACACCGCCAAGAACGTCGTGGCCAACACGATGAGCGCGTTCCAGGTGTGGAGCATTGTCGCGCTGATGTACCTGATCGTCATTACACTGCTGTCCCGCCTTGCCAAGCGGGTGGAGAGGAGGCTCAACCGTGGGCGTCAATAAGCAGAATGTCAAAATTCACGTTGAGCATTTGAAAAAAAACTTCGGCAACCTCGAGGTCCTGCGCGATGTATCGACGGATATCTATGAGGGCGAGGTCGTTGTCATCCTCGGCCCCTCCGGCAGCGGCAAGTCGACTTTTCTGCGCTGCCTGAACCGCCTGGAAGAAATCACCGGCGGCACAGTCATTGTGGATGGCCACGACCTGACCGACAAGAAAACCGATTTGAACAAAGTGCGCGAGAATGTCGGCATGGTATTCCAGCACTTCAACCTGTTCAATAACCTCAACGTCATGGGCAACATGACGCTGGCCCCGGTGGAGCTGAAAAAGGCCACGAAGGGCGAAGCCAAGGAGAAGGCTCTGCACCTGCTGAACCGCGTGGGTCTGTCCGACAAGGCCGAAGCCTACCCGGCGCAGCTGTCCGGCGGCCAGAAGCAGCGCATTGCGATTGCCCGTGCGCTGGCAACGGACCCGAAGGTGCTGCTCTGCGACGAGGCGACGAGCGCCCTGGACCCGAACACGACCCACGCCATTTTGCAGCTCATTCAAAAAATCAACCGTGAGCTGGGCATCACAGTCGTCATCATCACCCACCAGATGAGCGTTGTGGAGGAGGTCTGCAACCGTGTGGCCATTCTCGATAACGGCACCGTCGTCGAGGAGGGCGAGGTACAGGCTATCTTCAGCCATCCTACGTCCAAGGCAGCGCGGCGGCTCGTCTACCCCGCCGGTGCGCCCCAGGCCGAGGTCCTGCCCGGCCACAAGCTGGTGCGTGTGGCCTTCGGCGGCACCCAGACCACCGACAAGCCGCTGGTGGCAAGTCTTGCCATCGAGTGTGGTGCGCTGGTATCCATCATGGCGGCCGACACCCGCATTGTCAACGGCCAGACACTGGGCAGCATGCTGTTGGCTCTGCCCGACGACGACAAGGCCGAAGCGGCCATCGAGTACATTAAAAATTATCCCGGCATTACCTATGAGGAGGTGAACGGCTGATGGCAGAGTTTTTTGCAGGCAAGGACTGGCAGACGTTCTTGCAGATTTTGCCCACCATTCCGTTTGAAACGTGGGAAACGATTTGGTCCACGGTCGTGGCCACCCTGCTGGCGCTGGTCATTGGCCTGCCGTTGGGTGTCTGCCTTGTCACCGGCGAGCAGGGTGGCGTGCGTCCCCTGCCCCGCTGGGTCATGGCGCTGCTGAACGGCCTGGTCAACCTGCTGCGCAGCGTGCCGTTCCTGATTCTGATGATCATTGTCATCCCGCTGTCCCGCGCCATCGTGGGCACGTCCATCGGTACGGTGGCATCCATTGTGCCGCTGGTCATCGCGTCCTTCCCCTTCGTCTCGCGCCTGGTTGAAACGAGCATGCGCGAGGTCGATGCGGGCGTCATCGAGGCCGCCCAGAGCATGGGTGCGACGCCGCTGCAAATTATCACCAAAGTCATGGTGCCCGAGAGTATGCCCAGCCTGGTTGCCAACGTGACGATTGCGGCTACGACCATCATGGGGTACGGTGCCATGGCCGGTATCATCGGCGGCGGCGGCCTGGGCAAAATTGCCATCAACTACGGCTACTACCGCTTTAACGTGGTGCTGGAGTTCTTCGCCACGGCGCTGCTGGTGGTGCTGGTGCAGATCTTGCAGACCGCAGGCACCAAGCTGGCCGTCAAATGCGATAAGCGGATCCAGAAGTAATTGTTTTTATGATAAGAAAAGCTCCCGAACATTAAAAGTCCGGGAGCTTTTGTTTTTTAATGGCTGCGCCGTGCATTGCCCCCTTGGGAGGGAGGCTTTCACTGTATTACAGCTTCTTCACTGCCTCGATCAGCGTCTCCACATTCTCGGCCTTGGTGGCCCAGCTGGTGCAGATGCGCACGGCGGTGTGGGTCTTGTCGGGCTTGCCCATATGGGTCATGGCAAAGTCCTTGCTCAGAGCCTCGTGCCATTCGTCCGGCAGCACAAAGAACTGCTGGTTCGTGTAGGAATCATGCAGCAGCTTCACGCCCTTTTCCTCAAAGGCTTTGCGGATGGCCATAGCCTGGCGGTCGGCCTCGGCAGCCAGGGTAAAGTACAGGCTGTTGCCGGTGCCGTCCTCGCCGTCCAGCAGGGCCAGGAACTGCTCACCCAGCAGGCGGCCCTTGGCCAGCATGCCGCCGTGCTGCTTGATGGCATAGCGGAAATCCTCTTTCAGCGTGTCGTTGGTGATAACAACGGCCTCACCAAACAGTGCGCCGCACTTGGTGCCGCCCAGGTAGAACACATCGCACAGGGCGGCGTAGTCCTGCAGGGTCAGGTCGTTGGCTTCGCTCATCAGGCCGTAGGCCATGCGGGCGCCGTCCACAAACAGGTACAGCCCCAGCTCATAGCAGGCGGCAGAGATGTCGGTCAGCTCGGCCTTGGTGTAGAGCGTGCCCACCTCGGTGGGATTGGAGATGTAGACCATACCGGGCTGCACCTCATGCTCGTGGCTGGCGTTGGCGCGGTGTTCTTCCACCGCGTGGCGGATCTGCCGTGCCGTGATCTTGCCATTTTTATTGGGCAGGGCCAGGCACTTGTGGCCGGTGGCTTCTACTGCGCCGGTCTCGTGTACATGGATATGGCCGCTGTCGGCGCACAGCACACCCTGCCAGGGCTTGAGGGCCGCATCGATGACCGTCAGGTTGGCCTGGGTCGCACCTACAAAAAAGTGCACGGCGGCATCCGGGGCGTCGCACAGGGCGCGGATCTTGTCCGCAGCGGCGGCGCAATAGCTGTCCTCGCCATAGCCGGGGGTCTGGTCAAAGTTGGTCTTTTGCATCAGTTCCAGCACCGCGGGGGCAGCGCCTTCGCCGTAATCACATTCAAAACGAAGCATAAAAGCTCTCCTTTTCTCACTTTTTCGCTGTTTTTATTATAACACCGGGGTGTACGCCTTGCAACCCTGCAAAATTACAGGTATAATAGCTGGTGCGTGTTTTATTGTAAACCCCTACGGCAATACCACAAGAAAAGAGGCTTTTTATGGATTCTGGCAAACAGCGGGAGGGCTTTGCTTCCCGCCTTGGTTTCATCCTGGTCAGCGCCGGCTGTGCGGTCGGCATTGGCAACGTGTGGCGCTTTCCCACGGTAACGGGGCAGAACGGCGGCGGCGTGTTCGTGCTGTTCTACCTGCTGTTTTTGGTGCTGATGGGCGTGCCTGTGCTTACCATGGAGCTGGCCGTGGGCCGCGCCGGGCACAACAGCGCGGTAAAAGCCTACAAAGCGCTGGAGCCGAAAGGCACCAAGTGGCACCTGCACGGCTGGGTGTGCATGATCGGCTGTGCGCTGCTGATGATGTACTACACCACGGTATCCGGCTGGATGCTGGACTACTTCTTTAAGTTTTTGACCGGCCGCTTCACCGGCCTGACCCCCGACGCCTCGGCCCAGGTGTTCAGCGATGCGCTGGCCAACCCCGGCGAGCAGGTGCTTTGGATGGTGGTCATCACCGTGCTGGGCTTCCTCGTTTGCCAGAAGGGTCTGCAGGGCGGTCTGGAGCGCATCGGCAAATGGATGATGGGCGCTCTGCTGGTGCTGATTCTGGTGCTGGTTGCCCACAGCTTTGTGCTGCCCGGCGTCAAGGAGGGCCTGGTCTTCTACCTGCTGCCGGATTGGCAGCGCGCCTGCGAGCAGGGGCTTGGCAACGTCATCACCGCCGCGATGAACCAGTCCTTCTTCACTTTAAGCCTGGGCATTGCCGCCATGGAAATTTTCGGCAGCTACATGGACCGCCGCTTTACCCTGACCGGCGAGGCCGTGCGCATCTGCGTGCTGGACACCTTTGTGGCCATCTGCGCGGGGCTTATCATCTTCCCGGCTTGCTTCTCCTTCGGCATCTCGCCGGATGCCGGCCCCAGCCTCATCTTTATCACGCTGCCCAGTGTGTTTATCAACATGATCGGCGGCCGCATCTGGGGCACACTGTTCTTCCTGTTTATGACGTTCGCCAGCTTCTCCACCGTCATTGCGGTGTTCGAGAACCTGATTGCCTCCTGCATGGACAACTTCGGCTGGGACCGCCGCAAGACCTGTCTGATCGGCTGCGTCGCGCTGATTTTGCTGGGCCTGCCCTGCGCTTTGGGCTACAACGCCTGGAGCTTTATCCAGCCCATGGGCGCTGGCAGCACCGTGCTGGATTTCGAGGATTTCCTCGTCAGCAACCTACTGCTGCCTGGCGGCAGCCTCATCTACCTGCTGTTCTGCGTCACCCGCTGGGGCTGGAATTTTGACAACTACCTGGCCGAGTGCAACACCGGCAGCGGCTTCAAGATGCCCTGCTGGCTGAAGAACTACTTCCGCTTTGCACTGCCCGTGCTGATCCTGGTCATTCTGGTGCAGGGGCTGTAAAACCTCATACTTAAGGCAACACCGCACAATTCCCGCCTTACGGCTTAAGCACCGCTCCGGCGGCTGCGGCACTTAGAATTATGCGGTATTGCCTTAATAAATAAGCAAACCCCCATGTCCGTGCCGGCATGGGGGTTTTGTTTTACCGAAATTGCAGTTACAAGGGTGGTCGTAAAGTACTCTTATATATAAATAACTTGAATACCAGTTAGTACTTTTGCTTCCGGTTATTTACAAAATAGTACGTACTTATGTATAATATATTTCTAATAAACATTTTGTTATATTTTACAACATATAGTTTATTAACAACATCATTTGTATTTTATACGTATATACGTACTTTATTGTGTGTGCCTTTGCACTAAAAACTACTATTCAAGTATTACAGTAATAAGGTATATAAGAAAACCCTGCAACTACTTTCCCGGCAGAGGGAGCCCAGCTTGTCGAAAAACTGCACTTTCCTTTGCAGCGCACGCAGGGGCGAGCATTGCTTGCCCCTATTTAGCGTGTTCTTCCAGCCACCGCTGCATCTCGGCTTTCATCCCGGCAAAAGCCTTCGCGGTGTCCGGGTTCTCGGTCTTGAAATCCAGCAGCTTCCACAGCCAGCCTTGCTCGGCTACGGCGCGCAGGCTTTCGGGGTAGCACAGCTCAAATACAAACGAAGCATGCCCCACGGCATTATCGGCAGGGTAGTGGTTCAGGGTGCGCAGTACGCAGTGGTGCTCGTAAAAGGCGTCCAGCACGGCAGGGGAGACCGGGCTTTGCCGCAGCGCTTCGGTGCTGACATTATAAATTTGCTCCATCGGCGTTTCCACGTTCACCCGCAGGATGTCGATTTTGTCCGCATCCCGCAAGATCTGGCAGAACATCCGGGTGCGGTCGTCCATCTCCTCCGGCAGGCGATAGGCGTTGTGCAGGCGGATGGCCGTGCGCAGCAGCGCGTCCTCGTCGGTGCCGGCGATGTAGTCCCGCAGGCGGCCCTCCTCAAACAGCACGGTCACGCTCATCAGGGCGTGGTCGATGGACTTAGCGTCGATAAACGTGCCGTAGCGGCGCAGCTGCTCGAACCGGCCCACATCGTGCAAAAGGCCGCACAGCCAGGCCAAATCGACATCCTGCGGGGGCAGGGAAAGGCTGTTGGCGATGCGCTCACACAGGGCGGCCACGCGGTAGGTGTGGTCGATCTTCAGCTTCACTTTCGGGTCGGCGGCGTTGTAATGGGATGTATATTCGGCAAATGCCTGCCGGGCATGGGGCCGGTCAAGCGTCATAAAAATCACCTCTGGTCTATTGTAGCACATGGGGCGCGGGGTGCAAAGCACATTCCGCACAATATTTTTCCAATTTTTACGGCGCATTTCGTGCAAAAAGTCGTAAAAATCCTTGACAAATCGCCCCAAAACGACTATTCTTTAACTATACAAATACGCCGGAAGGTGGTGTGCGCAATGAACGCTAAGGGAGATGCCAACCGAAGTGTGCGCCAAACCAAGCAACGACTGTACGAAGCCCTGGTCCATCTGCTGCAGCAAAAAAGCCTGCGGGAGATCACGGTGCGGGAACTGACCGAGCTTGCCGGGATCAGCCGCGGCACCTTTTATTTCCACTATGCCGATATTTACGCCCTGATGGAACAGATGGAGTCTGTCCAATTGGCGCGGCTGGAAAGCCTGATGGATAACCTGATCCCCAACATCAGCCGGGAGGATGTTCCCCCCGCGCTGACCGCGCTTTTCAGCTACATGAACGACAACCCCGAGGTCTGCCATGCCTTCTACGGCAAAAACTGGGAGTCGGACTTTACCCGCAACGCCAAGGAGCTGATCGCCCGCCGCTGCTTAGGGCAGCTGCAGGCCAACGGCGGCGGCACCCAGCGCCAGCAATATCTGCTGGCCTTTGCGGTAAACGGCTGCTTTGGCAGCATCGTAGCCTGGCAGGATGCCGGCTGCCAGCCCCCGCCGGAGGAAATGGCCGCCATCACCTGGCAGGCCATCCGTGCGGTGAAGGAGTTGTTGTGACAAGACAGATACAAAAAGGTTTCCCTTGAGGGGAGCCATTTAAACAGCCGCAAATTTCCGTTGCTTTTCGCATCCAATTGCGGTATACTTTTAACAAACCGTCCCCCACTTTGCGGGACATTGTAAAGGAGAATATCTGAGATGGGATTTTTTGATTTTCTGAAAAAGTCTGCTGCCCCTGCTGCCCCCGCCGCCCCGGCTTTCCCGCTGGTGCTGGCTGCCGATGCCAAGGGCGCCGTGGTGCCGATGGAGCAGATCCCCGATGAGGTTTTTGCACAGGGCATCCTGGGCCAGTGCTGCGGCATTGACCCCACCGAAGGCAAGGTCTACGCCCCCATCGACGGCGAGATCACCCAGGCCCCGGACAGCGGCCACGCACTGGGCATCCAGGGCATCGGCGATGTCGAGGTGCTGATCCACGTCGGCGTGGATACCGTCGAGATGAAGGGCGACGGCTTCAGCCCCAAGGTCAAGGTGGGCGATAAGATCAAGAAGGGCGACCTGCTGCTGGAGATGGATCTTACCAAGATCGCCGCTGCCGGCCATCCCGCTGTGGTCATCACCGTCATCACCAACACCGACGACTTTGCCGGTGTCGAGGTCGTTGCTTCCGGCACCGTCGAACCCGGCGCAGACCTCATCAAGATCAGCAAATAAACCTGCTTATCCCTGGGCGTACCTTGCGGTGCGCCCCTTTTTTTGTTACAATAGGCAGTAGAATCTTTATAATAAAAGGAAGTACCAATATGAGTGCAATTTTAGCCGCCTGCGGCGATGCCTTCTGCGCCATGGTCAGCGATGGCCGTTATGTCGAGGAACCCATCACCGGCGATAAGCCCCATATCATCAAAAACGACCTGCCCAAGGTCCGCAAGATCAACCGCAACGTCGTGGTCGGTTTTGCGGGCGACACGCTGGCCGCCGTGCAGATCATCAACGCGGTGGACGAGTACCAGACCCAGTACCTGACGCTGGAAAAGGTCGTCAAGATCCTGTGCGAGAAAGCCCCCGCCGTGACCACCCAGCCCGTGGGCGTGCGCCTGCTGGTGGGCGGCCGCAACCGCAAGGGTCAGTTTGTGCTGACCACCTTCGGCACCGCTGACAACTACCAGCCCGACACCCAGCCCGCCCGGCAGGGTGCCTACCTCATCGAGGGTGCCGCCTCCCACACCGAGATCGCGCCCTGGCTGGAACGTGAGGTCAAGCCCGACGCCCCCAACTGGCGCAGCCTGGACGATGTAGCCCACACGCTGGACGCCTGCATTGCCAAGATGGCCGGGGATGACAAGAGCATCAACACCCACTACTTCCGCCAGCTGGTGATGTAAGCGGGGCAGGGGAGCGCCTTGCGTTCCTGCGTGGCCCTTGGTATAATGATTTTGTAAGATTTGCCCTTTGCAAGAAAGGAACTGTAAAATGAAAATCGCATTGATCATGGAAAACAGCCAGGCCGCCAAGAGCGCCCTGGTGGAATCCACCCTGCGCAAGGTCGTGGAACCGATGGGCCACGAGGTCGTCAACTACGGCATGTACGCCGCCGATGACGCTGCCCAGCTGACCTACGTGCAGAACGGCATCCTGGCCGCTGTGCTGCTGAATTCCGGCGCAGCCGACTACGTCATCACCGGCTGCGGCACCGGCGAGGGTGCCATGCCGGCACT
>OLNY01003392.1_pt1 | contig 10211 bp, 8 predicted proteins | sample 1671981 | NCBI WGS metagenome assembly OLNY01 (sample SAMEA3136632, study PRJEB25190) | human gut metagenome | biome: human gut; feature: human-associated habitat; material: faeces | place: Austria | collected 2013 | reverse complement strand
CGACGGCCGCGGCGCCCGAGGCGACCGCGATGCCGGCGGTGCCGCCTTCAAGGGCGGCGATGCGGTCCTCGAACACGCCCTGGGTGGAGTTGGTCAGACGGCCGTAGATGTTACCCGGGTCGGCGAGTCCGAAGCGGGCCTCGGCGTGGTCGAAGTTGTGGAAGACGTAGCTGGTGGTCGCGTAGATCGGCACTGCGCGGGAGTCGGTGGCCGGGTCGGCCTGCTCCTGGCCGACGTGCAGCTGCAGGGTTTCGAAACGATAGTTCTTGTTTGCCATGATGCGCTCTCCTTGGATAAGGGTTCGTTGTTCTCGTCTTGGTTGGCCACCCGCCCTGCCGTGTAGGGCGCTTGGCCAGGTGTTGGTAGCGACAATAAACCGGCCGGCGAGCGCAACGCAAGCCGAACGTTATCGCACTTGCCTATATCCCCTTATAAACCGTTGGAATCATCGGCTTTCCCCACTCCCCCAACCGTTGAAAAAACCATTCGGAACCATTCGACACGCCGAAGTCCCGCATGCCGGTGACCCACCGTGAGGAACGGATGCGCGTCAGGTCAGGGGAACGGCTAAAGTCATGGGCAGGCAAATCGCAAGAGAGGTTCCGATATGAGCGATGAGATTCTGTACGACCGTGATCCGCGGTATATTCCGCGCGTCGCCGCGGTGCATGACATGTGCGGTTATGGCAAGTGTTCGCTGACGGCGGCCATTCCGATTCTGTCGGCGGCCGGCTGCGACGTTTGTCCGGTGCCGACGGCGCTGTTTTCCGCGCACACGCGCTACGAGGTATTCACGTTCCACGATACGACCGAGATTCTGGACGGCTATCTGGACGCATGGCGTCAGGAGAACGTCGATTTGGATGGCGTCTATTCCGGTTTTCTTGGTTCCGCGGACCAGGTCGCAATCATCAAACGCCTATACGCGGAGTATCCGCATGCCTTGCGGTTGGTGGATCCGGTGATGGGCGACGGCGGAGAAATCTACGCCACGTACACTCCTGAGCTATGTCGGGCGATGGGCACGCTGGTGGATGGCGCGGATGCGCTGATGCCGAATCTTACCGAGGCATCCATTTTGACGGGCCGTGACTATCCAGGCCAGGATATCGACGACGCGCAGGTGGATGAGATTCTTGGGGCGTTGCTTGCCGCCGGCGCGAAGAACGTGGTGCTTAAGGGCATCGATCGAGGGGATGGCATGATTCGCAACTATGTGGCGTCAGCTTCGACGGGCGTCGCCGGAAAACAGGAGCTGGCGCATGCCAAGCTGCCGTTCATGACCCACGGCACCGGCGACGCGTTCGCGTCGGCGCTGTGCGGCGCGGTGATGGCTGGCCGTCCTCTGGCCGAGGCCGCGAACATCGCCGGCGAGTTCGTCCGCCATGCGATGGAAAGCACCCAGTATCAGCCGAATCATGAGGAACGAGGCGTGAGCTTCGAACTCAATCTCGACGAATTGACCGCTTTGACCCGTCGTTGACGGTTCATCGGTCACTCTTTTCGCACAGAGGCCTTGGATCGTGTTGTGGATAGGTGTGGATAGCGTCGACTCATCCACCGACTATCCACGACACGCCCGAGATACGTAAGTTATCCACATTAGCCTATCGGCCTTGTCATGCGTGGCTTCTGTCTGTTGGACTAGGGCCATGAACCATTCATCATCACATGATGTTCCGGCCCCAACGCAGCCGCCGGAGCAGATTCTCGATTCCCTAGCGCGGCGTCTGCATGACGGCACGCTGCGTTCCCGACAGATCGGCGAGCTGGGAGAACAGTACGCCGCCGTATGGTTGGAAAGCCAAGGGTGGCGGACGCTCGACCGCAACTGGCATTGCCGATACGGCGAACTCGACGTCGTGTCGCGCAATCCGATGGGCCAGATCGTTTTCGTCGAGGTCAAAACCAGACGTACGATGCGCTACGGCACCCCTCAGGAGGCGGTGACCGCTTCCAAGCAAATCAATCTGCGCCATGCCGCCGTGCAATGGCTGACGGCGCCGGAGCACCGCATGCCGAACAGTGGCGTGCGTTTTGACGTCGTCACCGTCGTGGTGCAGGGAGACAGACCTTTGCTGCATCATATCGAGGGAGCGTTCTGATGGCCATCGGCAGCGCCCTTTCCGTAGGACTGATCGGTTTGAAAGCCTTTATCGTCCAGATTCAAGCGTTCGTATCCCCTGGACTTCCCTATTTCTCCATCATCGGCCTGCCCGACACCTCATTGTCCGAGGCGCGCGAACGGGTCAAGTCGGCATGCCAGGCAAGTGGTTTCAAATGGCCGGAAACCCGTGTCACGGTCAATCTCTCCCCAGCGTCCATGCCGAAGAAAGGCTCTTCGCATGATCTGGCCATCGCGGCCAGCGTGCTCAGCGCGGCCGGCGCAATCGCCCATGACTGTCTGGCCGGCACCATCGTGCTTGGCGAGGTGAATCTTGACGGCACCGTATTGCCCATCAACGGACTGCTGCCCATCATGCTGCATGCGCGGGAGCAGGGAATCGCAACAATCATCGTGCCTTACGCCAACCTTGATGAGGCCCGTCTCGTTCCGGATGTCAAGGCGATCGGCGTGAGGCATGTCGGAGAGCTCATCGAACTGATGGGAGGCGATGCGGACTACCGGATTCCCGAAGCCACGCATGCCGTGAACGCCGATGTCGGCGCCACGGGCATGTGTCCTCCGCCCGGCGACATGAGCGAAGTGATGGGCCAGCAAGCGGCCAAATGGGCGTTGGAGGTGGCTGCCGCCGGAGGCCATCATCTGATGATGACCGGTCCGCCCGGCACAGGCAAGACCATGCTCGCTTCGCGCATTCCCGGCATCATGAGTCCTTTGAACGAGACGGAACAGCTTGAAGTGGCCTCGATTCGTTCGTTATGCGGCACGCTTCCCGGATACGGAATCAGCGACGTTCCACCGTTCGAGGCGCCCCACCATACCGCGTCGACCGCCGCGCTGGTGGGTGGAGGCGCAGGATTGGCCCAGCCCGGAGCCATCACCCGCGCGCATCGCGGCATCCTGTTCATGGACGAGGCTCCGGAATTCTCGGCGCGTACGCTGCAGACGCTGCGCGAACCTTTGGAATCCGGATATGTCGCGATTTCCAGAGCGAAAGGCACCACATACTATCCGGCTCGCTTCCAACTGATTATGGCGGCGAATCCCTGCCCGTGCGGCTACGCGTACGGCAACGGCGAGCGCTGCACCTGCCGAGAAAAGGACCGCGTCAAGTATTTCAGCCGGCTTTCCGGACCGATCCTCGACCGTATCGACATCCAGATCGAGGTGCCTCCGGTGGAGCGGATAAGTCCGGGGAACGCTCCCTCCGGCGATTCGAGCCATGCCATACGTCTGCGTGTCATCGTTGCCCGGCAGATGGCGCAGGAACGGTTCCGCGAATTCGGCTGGTGCTGCAACGCGCAGGCTACCGGCACCTGGCTGAGAGCCAACACCTCCCCCAAGGCCATCGAATTGGTCAACCGCGCCTTGGCGAGCGAGCGGCTGAGCCTGCGTGGCGCCGACCGTGCCATGCGGCTTGCGTGGACATTATCCGATCTGGCGGGAAAGACTTCCCCAGGACCTGAGGAAATGATGCAGGGAATATCCATGAGAACGAGGCTGGCATGATGGTGACGATCGACGACGAGACCCTGGCCCGCGCGGTGCTCACCTTCTGCCTGGACAGCGCCGACGCGATGATGTACGCGCTGGTCAAAGGCACCGGCTCCGCGGCAAGCGCGCTACAGCTGATCGCTGACAGCGGCCCTGGCAATCACGAAAATGTGACGGCCGCGGCCTGCACGTCATTGGATGCGGCGTTCATCAACGGCGTCACTCGTTGGGGACGCACCATCAACGCCCGCGGGATGGCTTCGTTCCATGGCTCGCTGGTGTCATGGCAGCAACGTCTGGCATCGTTGCCCAGCAAGGATCCGGACGCATTGCGAGACTGGTTCACAGCAGACGGCACGCAGTGGATCATCGCCCCGCATCACCCCTGTTGGCCCAGCCAACTGAACGACCTTTCACTGCGCACCGACTGGGCCTCCCCGCTCTGCCTATGGGGCAAAGGCGATCCGAAGGCGCTGGTGTCATGCCCCGAGCCGGTGGGTATCGTCGGCTCACGGGGCGTAAGCGACTACGGTAGGCAAAGCGCCCACGAGTTGGCCCTTCGGATGGCGCGTGCCGGACATCTGGTGGTATCCGGCGGCGCGCTGGGCACCGACGCCGCGGCACATTGGGGCGCGGTCAAAGCCATGGACGAAATGAGCGCCGCGCTGGCAGGACGCACCGTCGCCGTATTCGCTGGCGGACTGAACCATATCGGTCCGAAAAGCAACCAGAACCTGTTCGAGCAGATCGAAAGCCATTCGGGCGCTTTGATTTCCGAACTGTGCCCCGGAACCGTGCCGGAGGCAAGACGGTTCCTGCTGCGCAACCGTCTGATCGCGGCATTGTCATCCACTCTGATCGTGGCGCAGGCACGTGCGCGTTCCGGCGCGCTCAACACCGCAGGCTGGGCGAACGAACTCAACCGCAATCTGTTCGCCGTGCCGGGAGACATCACCATGCCGCATAACACCGGCTGCAATCGCCTTATCCAAGACGGCAGAGCCACCATCGTCTGCTCACTGGCGGAGATCGACGAACTATGCCATAGCGCGCATCGCCCGCAACATGTCGACCTGCCGGATGACACCGAACATCCGCAGGAATCGACAGACGAATCCGACGATGCCATACTCGCCGCCATTAAAACTTGCGCCGAAGCAAACGGCCACGTCTCCGCCGACGATCTGCTCGATCTAATGGACAAGACGCATCCGGGAGAATATCCCGTCTCGCGAATCATGCGCGAACTGGGCTCCTTGGAGCTTGAAGGCCGCATCAGCATGCGGTCCGGATGGATCATCGCCGAGCAGCGATAGCAGGCCCGGCACCTCCACCTCAGCCGCGTCGAACGTGCGAGGTCACACCTTGTGCGAGAATCGGTGGTATGAGTCCGAAGCATGTTGAAGATATGTATGATGCAGTGATCGTCGGCGCAGGCGCGGCCGGCCTGTCCGCAGCGTTGGGAATGCTCCGTAGCGAGCGGATGCGCCAGATGCGGGCGGACGGCATCGAACCGAACGTCCTGGTGATATCCAAACTGCAGCCGCTGCGTTCGCACACCGGCTCCGCGGAAGGCGGCATTGCGGCCAGCCTTGGCAACGTGGAGAAAGACGATTGGCATTGGCATTACTATGACACAGTCAAAGGCGGCGACTGGCTTGTCGACCAGGATGCGGCGAAGCTGCTTGCCGAACAGGCTCCTGCCACTGTGATCGCGCTGGAGCATGCCGGCGTCGCGTTCTCGCGTACCGATGACGGCCATATCGCGCAGCGCCGTTTCGGAGGCCATACCAAGGATTTCGGCAAGGAACCGGTCCGCCGCGCCGCTTATGCGGCCGACCGCATCGGGCATCAGATTCTGTTCTCGCTGTGGCAGCAGTGCGTGGCCGAGGGCGTTGAGTTCGCCGAGGAATGGTATGTGACCGATCTGGTGGTTTCCGAAGACCACGGCAAGGTCGAGGGCGTGGTGGCGTTCGACACGCACAAGGGCGAGACGCATGCCATCCACGCACGCAATGTGCTGATGGCCACTGGCGGTGCCGGCCGTCTGTTCCATACCACGTCGAATTCGTGGGATCTGACCGGTGACGGCATGGCGTTGACATTGTCCGCCGGCCTTCAGCTTGAGGATAGCGAGTTCGTGCAGTTCCATCCGACCGGTCTCGCCCATACCGGCATTCTGCTGTCTGAGGCGGCACGTGCGGAAGGCGGCGTGCTGCGCGACTCCGATGGCGAGGCGTTCATGGAACATTACGCGCCGGGGCATGCCGATCTTGCCGCGCGTGATGTGGTGAGCCGTTCCATCATGGCTGAAATCGACGCCGGACGAGGAATCGCCGATCCGAAGGATCCGGATGGGCCGAAGGATTGTGTCTGGCTGGATATGACCGGCATCGATGCGGATCATATGCATGAGGTGCTGCCGCAGGTGGTGGAGACCATCGAACAGTATGCCGATCTCGATCCGACCCGCGACTATGTGCCGGTCAAACCCACCGCGCATTACACCATGGGCGGCATCCCCATCACCACCGACGGCGAAGTCTACCGTTGGGTCGATGGCGAACGCGCCGTCGTGGACGGTCTGTTCGCCGCTGGCGAATGCTCCTGCGTGTCGGTGCATGGCGCGAATCGTCTGGGCGGCAACTCGCTGTTGGACGCCTGTCTCTTCGGCACCCGTTCGGGCAAGGCGATGGCTGAACGTGTCGTCGATAATCCAGTGAACGATCCGATGGCCGAGCCTGCCGACGAAGCATCTATCGACGCGGTGTCGCAGGCTGCCGACAAGCGTTCCGCGCAAGTCAAGGAACTGTTGACGCGGCCGTCCGATGACGACGATGCGTCGTCGGACAATCCGTACCAGCTGATGGCCGATTTGGGATCCGTCATGGAGCAGGCGGTCGCGGTGCGTTGCGACCGGAACAGCATCGAACAGGCGTTGGCTACGCTGGACGATACGCTCACGCCGCGTGCCGAGGCGCTGCATGCGCATTCCGACTCCCCCACGTTCAATCAGGAAATCACCGCCATCTGGGAGGTGCGCCATCTGTTGGAGCTCGGCAAGGCCGTGCTCGCCGCCTCCGATGCGCGTCACGAATCCCGTGGATCGTTGAAGCGTCTTGATTTCCCGGAGCGTGACGACGAGCATTTCCTGGCCCATTCCATGACGGATGTTTCCTGCCAGGTCTCCTGGCAGCCGGTGCACATCGTGGACATGCCGCCAAAGGCCCGTGAATACTGACACCCTGGGCACGGCGTATGGCAGACTGGTTGACGGTTTTTTATCGAAAGGCAGGTATATGAGCGGCATGGAGAACGGCATGGAAACGGTGACGTTGCGGGTGAACAGGTTCACGCCGCGTCCCGAACGCGGCCGTGAACGAGGCGGCTCGCCGTTCGCTAGGAAGAGCTCTCCCTTCGGCGATTCCGGATCCACGCGCAGGCGTCCGCGAGGCAAGCAGTGGGTGCAGGATTACGTGGTGCCGGCGCGTCCGGAGGACACCGTGCTTGACTGCCTGCTCAAAGTCAAGCGCACCATCGATCCGACGCTTGCCTTCCGTTATTCGTGCGGTCATGGCATGTGCGGTTCCGATGCCGTGTCCATCAACGGCACGCCTACGCTTCTGTGCACCGCCACGGTGAAGGCTTGGGCAAAGCAGCCGTCCGACGCACAGGTGGATGAGGACGGCTTCCGTCATACGGGCGAAGACGTTCAACCCGCGCAAACGCAGGATGCCGACGATTTGGGTGTCATCGAGCTCGCACCGCTGCCCGGTTTCCCCGTGCAGCGTGATTTGATCGCCGATATCGACCAGATGCTTGGCCAAATCAGGAAGCTCAAGCCGTATCTGCAGGCCAGTGGCGAACTCGCCACCACCGCGGACGGCAAGATCAACGCATTCGAATATCTGCAGAATCCCCAGCAGCTCGCCAAGTATGAGCTGCTGAGCAACTGCATAGCCTGCGGCACCTGTGAGGGAAGCTGTCCGGTATATGCAGGCGGCGAGGCGTTCATCGGCCCTGCGGCTCTTATCGCCGCCTCCCGTTTCATCAATGATTCACGCGACAGTCAGACGGATGCACGTATGGATGCCATCGATTCCGCCGATGGCATCGCCGCGTGTCAGTCGGTGCGCGCCTGCACGCGTGAATGCCCGCGTGGCATCGATGTCGGTGAGGAGATCTGGCAGCTGATCGCCCAAATCAAGGAGCGCTGAAATGGATAGGACGTCATATACCAATCTCGCGAAATCGTGGGAGTACGTCGAGGATCATGCGTTCTCACGCCAGTCTGCCGAACTCAATGCGATCAGGACCGCGGCCGAGGAAGCCGGCATTCCCCAAGGATCCGCGGCGCAGGCCGAATTGCTGCGCATGCTGGTGCGGATGTTGGATGCCTCGTCGGTGATCGCCATCGGCACCGGTTCCGTGGTGGAGACGATGCAGCTGATCAACGGTCTTGACAATGCAGGCCAGCTTACGGCCGTCGATTCGTCCACGCAGGGCATCGCGCTGATTCGCAAACTGTTCAATCGTCTGTCCGATGACACCGAAACCACATTGCGTGCCGTGAACGCGTCCGCAGGTGTGTTTCTGCCCCGCCTGAACGCCGAGAATTACGATTTGATCGTCGTGGCCGGCGATTCGGAGAATTATGCGGCGGCTTTCGCGCAGGCTCCACGCCTGCTGAAACCGCATGCCGCGATTGTCTTCACCGATGTGCTTGCCTTTGATTCGGCCACATCGGCCGGCGGCGTGCTGAATCCCGCCAATCGTGATGCCAAATCCATCGCGATGCGCGAATTGCTGGAAACGGTGGAGTCGGATGAACGGTTCGTCACTGCGTTGACGCCGACCGGCACTGGTCTGCTGGTTGCCGTCAAGAAATAGACCAATCAGATTAATCAGCCGTGCCGCAATGGCACGCATATGTTGAAAGGGCCATGCATGGGGATGCGTGGCCCTTTCAACATATGGAGATTCCTTTTACTGTTCCTGGTGGGTGCCGATTATCTGGCTGACCACCACGGTACCGTCTTCCAGCACCGTCTCAACTTCGTTCATGGCGTCTTCGTCGCCGGTATGATGCTTATGCTTCGTACCGTCCTCCAGTTCGAATCGTTTGGATTGATGGCTCAGCAGAATACCTGAGATCACGGCTGCGACCATGGACCCCACCAGGACGCCGAAACGGGCTTCAGCCGATAGTTCGGCATCCTGATACGCCAGCGACGCGATGAGAAACGACACCGTGAAACCAATGCCGCAGGCGCAGGCAGCGGGGAACATGTCGCGCACGCGCAGTCCCTTGGCCATCTTCAGACCGCCCACGTGCGTGGACAGCCATGCGGTGGTCATGATGCCCAGAGGTTTGCCGACCACGAGCGCCACCATCACGGCAACGACCACCGGCGAGACGAACAGCGCCAAGGTCAACGACTCGAAGTGCACACCAGTGGCGAACAGTGCGAAGATCGGCAACGCCAGCAGTGCGGAGAACGGCTGCAGCTTGTCGGCGTAACGTTCCGCACGCGGCGTCTTCTCACCGAAACGCTCATGCGCCGGCGTGAGCAGTCCCACGAGCACGCCGGCCAAAGTGGGGTGCACGCCGGCTTCGAACATCATGACCCATGCCAGCACGCCCACGATGGCCACGGCCAGCCACGGTACCTTGCGCATGCGGACAAGGAAGTACCAGACGACCGCGCATACGGCTATGCCAAGGAACCAGTACCATGCGTTCACCGATGAGAAGAACACCGCGATCAGGATGATGGCCAGCAGGTCGTCCACTGTGGCCAATGTCATCAGAAAAGCGCGGATGGATCCCGGCAACGCTTTGGCGAACAGGGCCAATACGGCCAATGAGAACGCGATATCCGTGGCTGTGGGCACCGCCCAGCCATTGGACATCTGTGCGAAGGAGAACGACGTTCCTGAAGCGATGACGAGTTGCCCTGATCCTGCCGCCGCAAACAATGAGATCACGCCGATGAACAGTACCGGCGGCGCAAGCATACCGCCAACCGCGCACAGCATCGGCACGGCCGCGGCTTTGGGATTGGACAGTGATCCCGTGGTGAGTTCCTGCTTCAATTCCAGCCCTACGGTCAGGAAGAACACCGTCAGCAGGCCATCCTGCACCCAATGGCCCAATCCCATGTCGATATTGGTGTGTGGAATGGCTATATGGAAGTTCTCAAGCTGTTCGAACGCATGCGCGGTGAACGGCAGATTGGCGAGCAATAGGCCGGCAAGAGCGAAACCGAGCATAATCAGACCGGATATGCGGTCGGACGCGGCTATGCGTCGGATTGTTGCCCAGGTTCCCCTCTTCGATGTGGCCATCATGCTCCTTGTCTTGCGGTCCCCGTTCGACCGCAGTATCCGTAAAACGTAGTATCAAGTGTATCGGAGGGTCTTGGCGTTCGTCCATGCCGCATATTGCGCTCCGCTGTGCGCGCAATCAATTGCAGGCTTCACAAAAATCCATGGAAAATAAAGAAAGCCTCCTCCGCATTCGCGAAGGAGGTTCATGTGCGCGAGACAGGATTCGAACCTGCGACCTGCTGATCCGTAGTCAGCTGCTCTA
>OLNY01003388.1_pt1 | contig 10217 bp, 10 predicted proteins | sample 1671981 | NCBI WGS metagenome assembly OLNY01 (sample SAMEA3136632, study PRJEB25190) | human gut metagenome | biome: human gut; feature: human-associated habitat; material: faeces | place: Austria | collected 2013 | reverse complement strand
CGTATTTATATCCACTCGCCGCAAAGTTTTCGCCTGAATTACTGGAATGCTAAAATACTGAAAAATACCAATTTACTAATTATACTCTAGCCATAGAAAGGGGGTTCATTTTACCATAATGGAAAAATTATGCAGCGACAAAGAGCGTTCAGAGTTATATGTGTATACTTTCAGAAACAATTATGCGCAAATGAAACAGGTACAGATAATATCAAGCTTTTTATATTGGAAGACCTGGTATTATCTTTTTTAAGGGAAATTGCAGGCTATAGGTGTCTTGATTAGTGTTGACACCATATAAAACGCCATATATAATGAATACGCTGAAAGTTTAAATTAGCGTAACAGATTGTAGAATGGGAGGAGAGGAATAGTGAAAACGCTGAATGATTACATGAAAATGAATTATCGAATGGAAATTGTTGAGGATGCGGATGAAGGTGGCTTTGTCGTTTCATTTCCAGAACTTCCGGGATGCCTTACTTGTGGAGAAACAGTTGAGACGGCAATTAAAAATGCTGTCGATGCAAAGAAAGTATGGTTCGAAGCTGCGATTGAAGAAGAAATCGAAATTCACGAGCCAGATAGTTTGGAGGAGTATTCAGGGCAGTTTAAGTTAAGAATGCCGCGAAGTTTGCATCGTTCGCTTGTGGAACATTCGAAACGTGAGGGAATTAGTATGAATCAATATTGTGTTTATTTACTCTCGAAAAATGATGCACTTTTTTCAAAATAAATACTTAGTTTGTGCCAAACAAAGATATTTAATCTTTTTAAGATTCCAGTAATTTAGCCAATCCATTTTGTATTGAGCGAGTACAAACGCGTGGGTATGAGATATGCGTTTTTTGCATATCCGTACCCCTACGCAGTTTGTTAAGCGGGAGCGCTCATGAAATGTAAATTGGATTGGCTAAATTACGGAAATTAAGAACTTAAAAAACATTGCTTGCAAACACCTAAAATATATAGTACAATAAACCCCTAAAACCTATGTGAATTTTTCTAAACAGTTTTGTTTATTTTTCGTCACATCATCTGCCGATGGTGTGATTTTTTGTTGCAAAGGAAAGGACGCTTGCGAAGAAAGGAGTTCCCCATGGAACAAACATTTATGAAAGAAAAGAAAATATTACCATTAGTATTGTCGATGTCGCTGCCAATGATGTTGTCCATGCTTGTAAATTCTCTATACAACATTGTTGACAGTTATTTCGTGGCACAGATTAGTGAGCAGGCGATGACGGCATTATCTTTAGTATATCCACTCCAATTACTGGAAACGGCAATAGCGGTTGGCTTCGGGATAGGAATGAATGCGGCTGCTGCGTATTATCTGGGGGCGAAGGAGCAACAGAGGGCGGATGATATTGTGACATCAGGGCTTATCCTCAGCCTTTTGCATGGCGTGATTTTGATGGCTGCGGCGCTTCTTTTTGCACCGGCATTTGTTTCGCTGTTTACAGAAAATGAAAAGATTCTTGCAGAGGGTGTGAAATATTCAAATCTTGTATTTATTTTTGCAGTTCCAAATGTTATTGCGATAACGTTTGAGAAAATTTTTCAGGCAGAGGGACGGATGAAAGTTTCGATGCTTAGTATGCTGTGTGGGTGTGTTGCCAATATCATACTTGACCCGCTGTTGATTTTTGGTATTGGAATATTCCCGAAAATGGGGATTGAGGGAGCTGCAATTGCAACCGGTATTGGACAAGTAATACCACTTATTGTGTACTTGTTTATTTTTATCAAGCACCCGGTATCACTGCATTTTCACTGGCATGAAAAAGTCTTCCAAAAACGGTTGATGGGGCAGATGTATGGAGTAGGAATTCCGGCGACATTAAACCTTGCCCTTCCTTCCTTTATGATTACGGCACTTAATGGAATTCTTGCTGTGTATTCCGCATCGTATGTGCTGGTGCTTGGCATTTACTATAAACTGCAGACATTTATTTATCTCTCGGCAAATGGTATTGTGCAGGGAATCCGACCAATTATCAGTTATAATTACGGCGCGGGAGAGAGAGGGCGTGTCAAAAGAATTTTTATTACTGCATTAATTATGATTGCTTCCATTATGTTTGTTGGTATGTTGATATGTTTGGGATTTGCAGGAAATCTGATAGGACTGTTTACAAAAAATTCGCTTACGATTTTGGATGGCGCACAGGCGGTACGCATTATCTGTATGGGCTTTGTGATATCGGCAGTTTCGGTTACGATAAGTGGTATGTTAGAGGCATTGGGGAGAGGTGTGGAATCTTTGATTCTTTCGCTGCTTCGTTATGTTGTCGTAATTATACCGGCGGCATTTGTGCTTGGAAAACTATTTGGCGGTGCAGCAGTCTGGCACTGCTTTTGGATTGCGGAGACGATTGCATCGCTTACAGCGATTTTCTTAATTTACAGGCGAAGCCCTTTTACTCAAACATGTAGGTAAAATAAGATTCCTTAAATGCGAGGAACCGGTTGCGTGAGATCGGCAGTGTGGTACCATCTGTCATAGTCACGCTATTTTTGGTAAACTGATTTACGAAATTTAAGTTAATAATGTAACTGCGGTGACAGCGAAAAAATCCCTGTTCCAAAGTAAAAATTTCTTCGCACCGGGAAAATAGTTCGCGGATTTCGATACTTGTACCATTATGAGGAAAAACGAGAACGGATTTGTTTTGAGCTTCTAAATAGTTTGTATCTTCCAGTGTGATTTTGCAAAATCCGTCCGAAGTGCGGGCAACAAAGATTTCTTTCTGATTCTTTATCAGCGCTATAAAATCATTCATAATAGACCAAAGCTGATTGGGAGAAACCGGCTTTAGCAGATATTGAAGTGCCTTGACCTCATAAGAATCAAAGCATCTCCATTTTCATAGCAGTGGACAGAAAGTGAAATCGACTGGTGAATTGCCCATTGCTGTAAAAGAGATTTTGTTACGTCGCTTACTGCCGCCTCATCATCACAAATTGCTATTTTCATATGCACCTCGAAAGAATGATTTTTAATACAAAACAATGTTCCTCAACAGAAAAATGACATTGTCCATTTAACTGTTGTACATAGTATACAATACTTTTGGTTCCAATACCATGACCTTTTTTATCCGAAATGGGAATCCCGTCAATAAATTTTGGCATTGTTTCAATAGGATTTTTTATTTCCAACAGCAAAAGATTTTCCTTTTGCATGATATGTAAGGAGACCCATTTTTCACCTGATGTATGTTCCAGAGCATGCAGTGCATTTTCCAGTGCATTTGATAAAATCGTACAGAGGGAGAGGTCCGGACACGGCAGGTCCTTTTGCACATAAATTTCTGGCAGGAAATTGATGTTTCGCTCAAGAAAACGTGTTTTATAAATGGAAATTACCGAGTTTAAAGTCTCATTTTTGCAGTATCTTGTAACAATTGTGTCATCATAAGCGGTGTCGATTTCCTGAATATAGGAAATGGCTTTTTCCGGATGATTCTGGTTTAGCATAGAGAGAATGAGATTTAGGTGGTGGCGCATATCGTGCCGCAAAATAGCAAGCGTCTGTTCGCTGTTACGGACCTGCTCAATTTCTTTTTGAAGCGATATTAGCTGCATTTCCATTCGGTCGCTGTACTGGCGGATTTCCGATTTCTTCTCGGATTCCTTAAAGTATACAAGCAGAAAAATGAGATAGCCGATACTAAAAGCAAATCCCATAAATTCAACAACGACTTTATTTCCGGAGTACAAAAGATTGGAAAATTTCGTTGAGGCATAATCAAAAATATAATAAATAAATGGAAGAAAGCCGATGATAACAAGCTCCTTATTTTCCTTTGAAAAAATAGTTTGTGTTGTCCGGCGGACAAATTTGAACAGGAAAAAGAATGTGATAAATGTCATAGCAATTCGTGTGCTATAGTACCAGACCGGATTCTTAGTAAGCGTAAGTGCAGAAAGTCCGATCCAGTTGCTGAACTGACAGCACAGATAGGCGGAAAAAACAGAAATACAACAGGATAAAAGTGAATAACGGTAACACAAAAACAAAAATAAAATGAGCGGAAGGTGTACCAAAACAGGGTAAAGCTGATTGGCAAACGCCGTGCCTGTAAAGAGGTTGATGCCCCAGTAGAAAAAAACATCCACCAATGCAAACAAAAGCAGTTTTCCGAAATTTTTCATGATTGGTTTTACACCAAGAAAAAACGCAGAAATGAAAATTCCGAAAAGCAGTGTTGTTAAATTGTGTATGCCGGTAAGTAGTTGTAAAATCATCTGTGGTATTCCTTTCGCTGCCGATTATCTGCCCCTATTATACGACATTAACTTTCACATGGCAATCCCGATTTGCTATTCACGCTGTATAATTACCATTCGCGCAAATCGCCGGATAGCGAAAAATTATATGATAAAATAGAGAGCGAGAAAGGAGTGAGTGCGATGGGAAAAAACAGAAAATATATCGCAAAAATTTTTCACAGTCTGTTTGGCGTGGTATTTGTTTTCGCAGGCGTGCTTTTATTTGGTACTTCGGCAAAAGCAGCCGGAGATGTCACGCGTTATCGAACCGCATATCTGCAAAACTGCTGTCCGGGCATTCAGGTCGTTGCCCATGCGTATTTAGTAGGAAACGATAATGTGGCAAATTACTGGAAAACCATTGCCGTCGATAAGGTGCCTGTAAACACGAAAATTCAGGGGAAGACGATTGACCCGCAATATTTTCCGCAGGATAATATTGAGAATCTGAAACAGTTGTATTCATCCGTTCAGGGGTATCAGAATTTCACGTGGATTTCCGGTGCATATCTGGAAAATGAAGGCAGCAAGCTTCAAGTTGTCGCCTATGATAAAAATTACATTATTTACTGGAGCAATGGCTACCGCAGTTTCACGGAAAGTCCGGTTATGTGTAAACAGTATCTGCTTATGGCATCACATCCGCCGGGCTTTTACAGGCTGCCAAGGAGTGTGGTATGGCTGGATTGTGGACGAACAGAAAATGTAGTTCCGACAGGGGAGACGATTAAGAAAGAGGGAACCGGAAGAGTTACTTCGTCATTTATTGGAATCAGTCCGATTCCGGGAACAGCGGATTCCGGTGACGTTTACAAAGTAAAGGTAAATACCGAGTTAAATGTTGTTTCTACGGTGAAACTTCCATCCCGCACATCGGACACAACGGATACATATTACAAAATTTCTTTTAACGGAAAGAATGACGTAAATTATATGACGAGAAATCGTCCGGGATATTACTATGTAAAGAGTAAGTATATCAATCTTTACCGGGCAGACATGAAAACGCCGAGTAATCTGGTGGACTATCAAGTGAATTATCCGGTTACTTATGCGAATCAGAAAAGGGATATTAATGTGCAGGCAGCAGCTAATTCATCCAGTGAAGTTTTGGGATATCTGCAAAATGAGGCACAGGTTCAGGTGTATGAAAAAGAGAGCAACGCCAGCTGGGCAGCCATTTATTTTAACAGTCAGAAAGCTTATGTGCCTGCAAAATACTTGAAAAAAGTGGTAAAACCGGTAGTTCAGAAGCCGAAAAATGTTCCAAAGAATTTCCGTATTAAAACCATCAAAAACAATCAGTACGTTTTGAAGTGGGATAAACCGGCCGGCTGTAAGGATTATCAGATTATATACTGTAAAAATTCCTTTGGCAGTCTGACTTCAAAGAAAAATGTTCTTTATAAAAATAATCATTATAAGAAGAACACGATAACGGTGAAAAAGTCCTATTTGAAAAACGTACCTGCATTTACATTGCACTGGCGGCAAATTATGAAAATGGAACTTCAAAAAAAATCTGGCTGGATGTGTATGTGCCGGGAAAACCAAGAGCCTTAAAGAAAAAGCATTTGCAAATTTCTTCGAAAAAAATTAAAATAAAGCAGTACCCGGATTATGTAATGAAAATCCAGTACTCAACCAAGAAATCATTTAAAAAGGCGAAGACGGTCTCAAACAAGGGAAGGCTGGTACGTGCGATTAAGAAATTGAAACGAAATACAACGTACTATATCCGCTATTGCTCGAATACGGTAGTTGATACGGATGCCGGACAGAAAAGTGTGTATGGACAATGGTCTAAGACTTTAAAAGTGAGGACAAAAGGGTAATGAAACAGAGGAGATTTAATATATTATGAAGACAAGAGAAGAAGCACTAACCTATGGGTTATCCTTCCCGGACACATATCAGGACGCACCATTTCGAGATGCCAACTGGCAGCTTGTAAGAGTGAAAAAAAGTAAAAAAGTTTTTTTGTGGACTTATGAAAGGGAGGGACTTCTCTGTCTGAATGTAAAGGTAACGCCGGAGAGCAGAGATTTCTGGCGTGGTATTTATGATTCCGTAGTGCCGGGATGGCATCAGAACAAGGAACACTGGAATACGATTGTTTTGGATGGAACCATCCCGGATGCGGATGTTCGAAAAATGATTTATGAGAGTTATGAACTTGTCACGGATAATCCGACAAAACGGATTTATGAAGCAGTGAAAAAGATTCCGAAAGGGCATGTGGCAACTTACGGACAGGTTGCTGCCATGGCAGGAAATGAAAAAATGGCGCGTGCGGTTGGAAATGCGCTTCATAAAAATCCGGACCCGGATAATATCCCTTGTTTCCGTGTGGTGAACAGTAAGGGAGAACTTTTAGGGGCTTTTGCTTTTGGTGGTGCCAATGTGCAGGCAGAACGGCTGATGGCAGACGGTGTTGAAGTGGAAGATGGAAAAGTAGATTTGACCCGTTATGGAATCAAGTAAAATTCCGATATATAAAACAGAGTCATGGATGATAATATGAGATAAAAGGATTTATCGATGACAAAGTGAGGAATTTACATGAAAACAACAGGGGAAAGTTTCCAAATGACGAGCGGGAGCGTACAGGGCGTACAGGAGAGAGAACAGGATATATGGAAAAAAGTGTGCGAACAATTGACGGACATAACTTCTGGTATGTCAGAGGAAGAAAAACAAGACTATGAGAAAAAGATTCGGGCAAAATTGCAACGAGGTGCGAACTTATCTGTAGAGGAGTTAAATTATCTGAGAATTCACAATCCCGAATTATATCGAAGTGCAATGCGTGTAAAAACAGCAAAACAACAACTGAAAGAGCAGTTAAGACACTGTAAATCGAAGCAGGAAGCAAATACTCTCATTGCCTGGACAATTTCCAGAATCAGTGACAAAGACCCTGACAAAACATATCTGACAGCGGGATTGCGGAAAGTCGCAGAAGAATTCAAGAAAAGCTTCCGGTACGCCAGACTGCCGGAAACCAACGACCAGAAAAAAGATAAAAAAGCACGTGGTAAGAAAAAACAGGATAAGAATTCATCCGATATGTTTGGCTCCTTATTACAAATGCTGACACCGGAGCCTTTGTTGAGCGAAAGCCTTCAAAACTTTATAGGGGTAAACTAATTTTGTGTCAAATTTTAATACTAGTTTGTTAGAAATTTCAGTAATATAAAAGAAAAACCTTGTGACTCGTGGGCGCTTTCGCTCGTTAAGTGCGTAGCGGTATGGGCACTGAAAATACCAGTGCCACATACCGACGCACTTAAAACCCACGAGTCACAAGGTTTTTCTTTTATATTACTGGAACTACGAAGAAATTAGCATCAAACACTTGACACAAAATTAACTCCCTTTCACCTTGCCTCGTCCCCAGTTTTAGTGGTATAATCTGTTTATAAAAATAATTGATAAAAAATATCAAAAGGGGGCTTTTATAATGGAAAAACAGATATTTACAAACGAGATTATTTTATCTTGGCTTCAATATTATGCAAAGAATACAACAATTGATTTGGAACATGTGAAAATTATTGATATTACAAAGAAAAACAAGAATGTAATTCCTACGGTTGAATCCCATAAAACGACAATGGTATTTACCAATGCAGGAATTGACGATATTTTTTACCGCTTGTGGAATGCTGGGCTTGGTGAGTGTGAGGTTTGGTACAATGACGGTTCAGAACCGGACGGACCGATTTTGAACAGTCAGGTAAAGGATATGATTAACCGTGGAATCAATGCTTCTGCCGGAATGCTGATTGTCAATCCAAATGCGAGAAACACGGCAAAAATCGGCATTGGCAATGAATTTTTCAAAAAGGGTTCTATTCAGTATGTGGGAAGTGAAATTCGTGCTGTTATTTTAAATAAAATGATGGTGGATACGCAGGACGATGTCTGTGTTATCGGAGGAGAGAGTATTGCCATTGAGACCGCTCTTTTGGCTCCGGAAGGAACGGTTATTGCTGTTGAATATAGTGCTACAGACCGTGATACAATGGAGGAAAATGTAGACCATTTTGGGTTGCAGAATGTAAAAATTATTGACCACGTGGATGAAGAAACAATGCGTGACTGTCCGGTTCCTTCGACGGTATTCATGGTAGCCAGCGCAAGTATGAATCAGGAACTTGAGTATTTTGTTAAGAAGAATCCAAATGTTCATGTTGTCATTTATACGTTGGATTTTCAGGTGGCAGCAGGAGCTGGTGAGATGCTTTCGAAATTGGGAATTCAGGATGTGGAGACAATTCAGATTGCGGTTTCCAGATTGTCTGCAAATCATTCCTTTAAACAGCAGCCGGCTCCTTGGATAATTACGGGTAGAGGAGAATAAGTTCTATGATATTACAAGAAGGAAAAAAGAAAAACAGCTACATTATTGAGGGGCTTTTCCTTCCGCTTCAAACGGAGAAAAGATTGGAAGCACTTGGCATGACGAAGGGAACACCGGTGGAAGTTTTAAACCGGAAGCGAAGTGGAACGATGATTGTGCGTGTGCGAGGAACGCGTTTTGCATTAGGCAGGGGGATAACTGGGAAAATTGAAGTCGCGGAGGATAAAAGTTTGAAAAAAAGAAATTTTAGACAACCAAGAAACAAAGGACATAGCAAATAAACCACCTAAACAGCTGGTTTAAAAAGTAAATATAGACGCAACACCTAATCAGGTAACAGGACCCACATCATCCTTGATAATGTAGCCTCGTTGTTTGATCAGATTAAGTGCCTGTGAAATGGTCAGAACTTTTTCTTTATTCACAGGACGTGATTCAAGAAAACCTTCCGGTGTATAAGGCTTTAAATCTGTAAGTATGTGCCAGATAGCGGTCAGGATCATACGACAGATGGCAATGATAGCTTTCTTGTGACCACGGCGTGCTTTTATACGACGATATCGTGTGGTAAATTCAGGATGTTTCTTCGATTTGATTAAAGCATTTGCAATTTGCACCAAAACTGGTTTAAAATAAGAACCAGCACGGGAAATCCTAGTGGACTTGATCTTGCGACTGCTCTGGTCGTTACGGGGACAGCATCCTGCCCATGAAACGAGGTTTTTGGCAGTGGGGAAGACAGACATATCCGCCCCGATTTCAGAAAGCACCTGGATAGCAGTCAATGGATTTTTATCGAATCCTGGTATGGTTCGAATAAGATCAAGGACACTTTCGTACTTTTGGCTGAGACGAAAGATTTCCCGTTCTATTTCTGCTTTGTGCATTTCTAATTCATCGATGTGTTTAAGGCACTGTCTAAGTTTTACAGCCTGTTCGTGAGAGATGGCACCATCAACAGCAGCCTGTATTTCCTCGATAGGAGTTTTGCATCTGCTATCCACAAAAGGTGCTACATCAAAAACTTCCCCCGGGTGTTGTAAGATCTGTTCCGTAATGGAACGAGATGATTTGCCAAATATATCAGAAAAGACATCATCCAATTTTAAGTTTGATACAGTAAGACAGTTATGAGCACGGTTCTTCTCACCGGTAATCATACAAGTGAGTTTGAAACGGTATCTTACTAAATCTCTTAATTGACGGATGTCAGCAGGTGGAATAAAGGAAGGTTTTACCATTCCACACATATATAGATCACAGATCCACTTGGCATCCTTGCGATCCGTCTTGTTGCCTTTTTGAGGCTTGGTATATTTGGGGTGAGAAAGAGTAACAAAGATGTTATTTTTCTCTAAGACATTAAAAACAGGGATCCAATACTTACCGGTAGATTCCATACAAACATCAATACAATTGTATTTAGCAAGCCAAAGACACAATTCCTGCAATCCTTTGGTAAAGGAAGAGAAGCGGGCTTGTTTATACTCTGTACGTTTAAAGGAATCCGTAATGCCGATACAGGCATAGATCCAGGTTTTGTGGACATCAAGTCCGCAACAGTTATTTTTGA
>OLNY01003385.1_pt1 | contig 10219 bp, 9 predicted proteins | sample 1671981 | NCBI WGS metagenome assembly OLNY01 (sample SAMEA3136632, study PRJEB25190) | human gut metagenome | biome: human gut; feature: human-associated habitat; material: faeces | place: Austria | collected 2013 | reverse complement strand
AATTGAAAATTTGTGGCCACGGGACGGTTCTTGCCCTCTACCGCTGCGCTCAAAATCAACTTTCAACAAATGTTTCCGAATTGTTAAGGCGCAAAAACAAGTAAAGGTGGTGCTGCTCATGTAAGGGGGTCACCGTTTACCCCGAACGAAGTTCCTGCCCCTGTTTTGCAGCGGCGTTGTCCGGCTCGCCCACAGAAAGTGTGAGGTCATGGCACGATATCACGTTCAGACGGCTTATGAAGGATTCAAGGTTCAGTATGAAGAAAGCCGGACGTAGTGCGGACACTACAACCTACTTCTTTCAAGCACAAGAATAACACTTTGAAGTTGTTTTGTAAACAACCAAAAACGATTTTCGGAGATTTGTACAACTACATAAGATTTTATTTGTTAAAAAGAAAAATACCGCCCACGCAGTACAGGCGAAGGATTTTGTCGGGGTGAAACGGCGGCAAAATTGATCGGGTGTGTTGCGGGGCGGTACGTTCTTTCTGGGCAATCATCCGCTGAAAGTGGTGGTTATCACGGTGAGAACCACCACTTTTCAGGCAGGATTTGGAATAGAGGGTATCATGGAAGCGCAGGTGCGTCAAGATGGTTTTGCAAAATTTATTGCGGTAAAACGGTAGAAGTAAGACTTATGACGCGATAGAAATGAAAACAGCGGACAGAGATATTCCTGTCCGCTTGGTAAGAGATATGATAGAAGAATAGGCTAATGTAGTGTGGTTACAGATACTCCACCAGCAGTTCCACAAAGATGTCGAACAGCACCGGAGAAATGGGATCTGCCTCGGGGTTGGAAGAAAGGTGGGGGAGCACGACAAGCTTATCCACCTTATTGGTATAGCGTGGATCTGGTTTGGCAGCAACCAGCATAACTTTTCCGTTCGCACGCAGAGCCTCTTCCATGATGTGTTCACCGCCGCTTACGGAAAAAATGACCAGAAGATCATCGGATTCCATGTAATCCGTCAATTCGTTCAATGCGTCATGGCTGACCGCCTGTGCAAAGCGTTTGTGTTTCCGCATCAGGATCTCCAACAGTTCAGCAGCATGACGGCTTTTGCCGATGCCGCTGGCAAAGATGCGGGGAAACTGGCGTAGGTAGTTTGCCAGATCATGCAGATACTCCGCAGTGAGCAGCTGCTCTGCTTCGTGGAGAAGATGATACAGCTGGCTGAAATACAAAAGATGCTCCTGCCCCTGTTCGGCCTGTTCTGTCTGCTGTGCAACCATGCTAATCAGTTCTGCACGGAAATCCTGATAACGGGAGTACCCCAAGCTCTTGACAAACCGGGATAAAGCAGGCTGAGAAACGCCACACAATTCGGCACGTGTACTGGCGGACATATGGGGGATCGCAGAGGGATCCTGCATGATATGATCGTAAATGATTTGATCGTTCTGGGTAAAGGTGGCTTTGTGAAGCTCCATGCGCTGCAACGGATTCATAGTAGATACCTTTCTTTCGGATGATACGATAAGATAAGTTTAGCAGAATTTTGCAAAAATACAATCCGTAGGCTTCCTTTGAATGAAACTTTCATACAGAAACGGCAGCGGATAACATTTGTTCGGGGAATGGTCCGTCAAAAAGAAACGAAGCAAGGAGATATCCAATGAAATTGTGCAAGATGGCAAAGAAAAAGCAAAATCTTTGTATGAAAGTCATATTTACAAATCTTGAAATGTTTTGTATATTATATTCACAAGCCCGGGCAGCTGACACATCTGAAACAGGAGGAAATGCAAAGTGGCAAACAAATACGATGCTCTGGCCGCATCGATCATGCAAAATGTCGGCGGCAAAGAAAATGTAGTCAATCTGGCGCACTGCTTTACACGGTTGCGCTTTACCCTGAAAGATGAATCCAAGGTGGATCAGGATGCCCTGCGCAAAACACAGGGCGTGATCCAGCTGATCATGGCTGGCGGACAATGTCAGGTCGTGGTCGGCAGCAAGGTACGATCTGATTTGCGAGACCTACGGCATCAGCACTGCGGCAGCGGAAAATGATGTGGCAGATGGGCAGAAGCACAACCCCATCAATACGCTGATGAATACCATGTCCGGTGTTCTGGCACCGACCCTGGGCATCCTGACCGCAGCCGGTATCATCAAAGGCGTGATCTCGCTGTTTGCATCGCTGGGCTGGGTCTCGACCACCAGCGGCGTGTACATGCTGCTGTATGCAGTCGGTGACGGCTTCTTCTACTTCCTGCCCATCCTGCTGGGCTTCTCGGCAGCCCGCCGTTTCAAGTGCTCGGAGTACCTGGGCGCGGCGATCGGCACAGCACTGGTTTATCCGGCCATGGTAAACATCGGCTCCACGATGGAAGTGGCGGGTACGATCCTGGCAGACACGCCGTTTGCCATGGACTATTATAATACCTTGTTCGGCATCCCCATCATCATGCCGGGCAGCGGCTACACTTCAAGTATCATCCCCATCATGCTAGCCGTTTATGTGGCCTCCAAATTGGAAAAGGCCTTCAAAAAGTCCCTGCCGGAAGCGATTCGCAGCATTCTGACCCCGGTGCTGGTGCTGCTGATCACCGTCCCGCTGACCTATATCGTCATTGGCCCGGTCTCGCAGGGCATCTGCGGTGCGATCTTCATGCTGGTGAAGAACTTGTATGAGATGGGCGTTGTCGGCGGTATCATTGCCGGTGCACTGGTCGGCGGCGGCTTCGGCGTGCTGGTCATGTTCGGCCTGCACTGGGTCATCATCTCTCTGGCGCTGTCTAACATCGGCATCAACGGCTTTGACTATATCATGGCTTCCGGAGGCATCGGCCCGATGATCGGCGTAGCACAGGGCCTGTGCATCACCCTGCGCACCCGCAGCAAAAAAGTGCGCGATCTGGCACTGCCCTCCTTCATTTCTCAGGTGTGCGGCGTTGGCGAACCTCTGATGTACTCCATCCTCATCCCGCTGAAAAAGCCCTACGTCATCAACATCCTGTCCGGTGCTGTGGGCGGTGCTGTGATGGGCGCGCTGCGCACCAAGATCTACCTGTTCGGTGGCAGCGGCATCTTCGGCTTTGCAAACTACGTCAACCCGACCGGTGACATGAGCGACCTCATCAAGGCACTGATCGGCACCGGCATCGGCATGCTGTTTTGCTTCATCGTCCAGTGGATCACCTACGATTTCGAGGCAGAGAAGAAACTCTGATATCATTTGCTCCGAGGGGACAGACCAAGGGAACTTTCCCCCGGTCTGCCCCTTTGGGCATTTTCAGAAAACAGGGGGGTACGATGCAAGCGTTCAAATTTCAGCCGGTATCCCGGCACCTCAATCGGATAATTCTACCCTGCGGCGTATGCGTCTATCTGGTACAGGGCACGCACGAAGCGGTCCTGCTGGACACAGGCTTCGGCATCGGCGATCTGAAAGGATTTGTGGAGCAGAAAGTCGCGACACCCTATCAAGTCTGGTTGTCCCACGGCCATCTGGATCATGCGGGCGGTTCGGTGCAGTTTGAAACGGTGTATCTGAGTCCGGCGGACTTTGCGCTGGAAAAGCAGCATAATGTCTGGCAGCGCCGGTATGATGAGATCCTTGGCGGGCCGGGCGGCGCACCGGAAGGGTTTGCGCCGGAACTGTTGCAGCCCAGCCGCACGGAACCATATCGTCCGCTGGAAGATAACACGGTGCTGGATCTGGGCGGGGTTCGGGTGCAGGTGATCCCGGTCTCGGGGCATACTGCCGGCATGATGGTATTCCTCATTCCGGAGGATCGCATTGCCATCTTCGGGGATGCCTGCGGAGAAATGACCCTGCTCAAGCGGGAGATGCTGCCAATCTATGCAGAGGCCTTGCGGAAATTGCAGACATGGGAAGGTCAATTTGATACTGTGCTGCGGAACCATGGCACGTTCTGGTCCGATAAGCGCATCCTGCGGGACAATCTGACGTTGACAGAAGACATTCTGGCAGGCCGGGATGCCGTCGTTCCGATGCAGATGATGGGCGTGCCGGGGTTTGCAGGCCGCCCGCTGGAGCACCCCGGAAAATATGGCAATATCTTCTATGCTGCCGCGCAGGATGCAAGGTGGTGAGAGGCGAATCTACAGAATGATGATAAGAGGAGAGAAAATTTTTATGGCAAACGCTCTGTGTTTTGATCCGGCTGGATATGCTGTGAAGGAATGCACGCTGGAGGAGATCACGGTGCGATATCGCGCCTACGAAGGGTTGGAATACTGCGCTGCACCCGTTGACCCGATCCAGAAGCTGAATCTTTATGTGCTGGCGGATTATTACGCAGGTGCGCAGCACAACGGGTATACCCTGCAAACGGCTCCCATTTTTCTACCGAACACGGTGGGCGGTTATCTGCCCGGCCCGGCGGACTGTCCCGGGCCGGATCGCTTTGGCCGTCCGAATGCAACACTCTGTGCGCTGGCGCATGGCTATGTTGTAGCTTGCATTGGTGTGCGTGGCCGCACCTCCGGCCACCGGAATACGGAATTCTTTGAAGGCTCAAAAGCAGCGGAATCCGAAGCGGAAACCGGTCGCAGCGTGGGCAAAGCCCCGGCATTTGTGGTGGACCTGAAAGCAGGCATCCGCTGGCTGCGGCACAACAAGGCACAGCTGCCCGGTGACACGGAACGTATCATTACCAACGGTACCAGTGCAGGCGGTGCGCTGTCGGCGCTGGCTGGTGCCAGCGGGAACAGCCCGGAATATGCCGCAGAACTGGCTGCGATCGGTGCACTGGAAGAACGAGACGATGTCTTTGCTGCCAACTGCTTCTGCCCCATCCACAATCTGGAAAATGCGGATACGGCCTACGAATGGATGTTCTGCGGCTATGATGATTTCAGCACCCTGCGTATGAGTGTGAAAGACGGTAAGATCGTCCAGAAAGGCACGACCGGCACGCAGACCGAGCAGCAAAAACAGACTTCCTGCGAGCTGAAAGCGCTGTTCCCTGCCTACCTGAACAGTCTTGGGTTGAAGGATGCGGCAGGCCGTCCGCTGACACTGGACGAAAACGGGAACGGTAGCTTTCTGGAAGCCGTCAAAGCAGCCGTGATGCAGTCTGCACAGCGGGAGATCGATACCCATCATACAGCGCAGGCACTGTCTGCACTGGCAGTCAACGGCAGCGAAGTGGAAAAGCAGCCGTACCTGACCATCGAAAATAGCAGAGTGACAGCACTGGATTGGGACGGTTTCCGGGCTGTGATCCTACGCATGAAAACGGCACCGGCCTTTGACGCACTGGATCTGATGTCGCCGGAAAACGAAGAATTTGGCACAGAAAGCGTCGAACGCCGCCACTTTACTGCATACAGTCAGGCACACGATACCGCGGGCGGTACGCTGGCCGAACCGGAGTTGATTGCCAAAATGAATCCGCTGACCTTCATTGGCAAAGCGAATACGGCAAAGCACTGGCGCATCCGGCATGGAGCCTATGACAGGGATACTTCTCTGGCTATTCCGTTTATCCTTGCAACGACCCTGCAAAATCACGGCTTTGATGTGGATTTTGCCTATCCCTGGGGCCTGCCCCACAGCGGCGATTATGATCTGGACGAATTGTTTGACTGGATCGATGGTCTGTGCCGCTGAAAACCAAATCATAAATGAAAGGAAGCTGAATATGAAACAGATCCGAAAACCTCTGGCGCTTCTCCTTTCTGCCGCGTTGGCGCTCTCCTGCGGGAGTACGCTGGCGCTGGCTGCCGGGCCGGACAACAGCGAAAACTGTCTGTCCATTTTTGCACAGCAGAATAAACCGGCTGTGACCGTGACCAGCAACATTCTGGGCCTTGCAGACACGGGCAACAAGACTTCATTGAAAAAGACCCTGCAAAAGACATCCGGCCCGGGTGACATCAACATTTACTATTATAATGAAGCGGGAAAGCGTGTGACATATGCGCCCGGAACGGTTGTACAGCTGGATCCGGTACAGTACACCGGCAGTGCACTGATCTCGCTGGGCGATAACATTGACGACAGCAAGATCGACAGCAGTCAGGCTGTTGTGCGGCTGGTGGATGGCAACACCTACCATGCAGATGAATTTGTTCTGAGCACGGCCGCCAGCACGCTGAACGGAACCTGGCAGAATGGCACCTATACTTATGCGCTGAATACCGGTGATCTGGAATGGAACACCTGGGGCTATACCTGGAACGACTACAACAGCGGCCGTGAATGGTCGATCATGGGCGGAGATGGTGCAGGCGACTATTTCTTTACCTTTGAGGTCAGCGGCATCCGGTATGACGGGAAGGAACTGGATCCTGTGACCTTCCCGGTGACGGTGTACTGCTATGGCCGTACCGTAACCGATCTGGCATTGAGCCATGTGTATGAAGCGAATACCTACGATGCGTCTTATACCAGCGGAAAGCAGCAGAGCCTTGTCCCGCAGTGGACATGGTACACGGAAGGAGCAGAATCTGCTGCGGATAAACCGTATCTGAACGATACCTACACGGATTACTTCTCTGTTACCTGGCCGCTGTATGTCAACGGTGCGGATGTGACCGCTGAGGATGTGCAGATCACGCTGAAGAGTGCCTACGGCGATACCTATACCCTGCAACCGGTGAATGCCTATGGCGAGCAGGAGTATGCGGTAGCTTCCAACAAAGCGGAAACCAATATATTTGTGACATACCAGCAGTGGGCACCCAGACCGGTCTATAACAAGATGACGATTTGTGTGTCACACAATGGAATCCAGTACCAGAAAACTTATGATATTGCTTCGGTTGCTGCTTACATGGTGCAGACCGGTGGCGGCGGTGTTGCTGTGGATAGCACTGTGACCTGCTATAACTATTATGGGCTGCTGGAAATGAATGAGAATGCAGCCGGTTCCGCAACCTATACGCTGACCACAGAGCAGGACGGTACAACGTATTATTACATGGAAAATGCGGATGGAACGTCTGCTCTGACAGCGGATGCAGCCGCTGCAAAGGTTTTCGATGCAAACGGCGAAGCAGATTGTAATGTGAAAGTTCTCCACAACGTGGTATTTGTACAGACCCGGATGGGCCAGACGGAGCAAAAGACCGTGAACGGTGAGGCGGTTCTGTTCCAGAAAAATTACAGCAACCGCATTTCCAAAACACCGGCTCAGATCGTAAAGGATAAGGGCGCAGTTCTGGATGATGGATTCAATCTGACAGGCAGCTACAGCAACTGGGCATGGACGATGCGCTATCAGTCCGGCTGGACGACCGACACGGCACAGCCCACCGGACTGCCCTTTGTGCAGTATCCTTACGGCTTTGCAGCGGGAAGCGAAAATCCTGTTTATGCAAATCTGCTCATCCCGACTGCAGGGCCGATGGGAAAGCTGCCGCCATTGTAAAAAAGCAATTCAGCCCCTGAAGATCTGAGGCAGGAAAATCCCCGACCCGCGTTGGCAGGCCGGGGATTTTGGGGCTACAAAAGCAGAAAGAAGGTAATGAATATGGATCATAGAACGGAAATACTGGATCTGCGCATGGCACTGGAAGTATTGCGCCAGACACCGGGGCAATTGGTGGAAACAGATGTGGTGGTGGACCCGGAAGCAGAACTTTCTGGCGTGTACCGCTATGTGGGCGCAGGCGGCACGGTCATGCGACCAACCAAAGTGGACGGTCCTGCCATGGTGTTCCACAACATCAAGGGTCACCCGGACACCAGTGTTGCCATCGGCGTTCTGGCCAGCCGCCAGCGGGTGGCAAATCTGTTTGGTGTGAAAAAGGAAGAACTGGGTCATCTGCTCTGTGAGTGCGCCAAAGCGCCCATCCAGCCGGTGGTGACGGACAAACCAGCTCCCTGCCAGGAAGTGGTACACAAAGCTACGGATCCGGATTTTGACCTGTTCAAGCTGGTGCCTGCACCGACCAATACCCCGGTGGATGCGGGCCCGTATATCACGCTGGGGATGTGCTATGCCACTCACCCGGACACTGGCCTTTCGGACGTGACCATCCACCGGATGTGCATCCAGTCCAAAGACGAACTTTCCATCTTTTTGCAGCCGGGCAGCCGTCACATTGGTGCCATGGCAGAGCGTGCCACCGAACTGGGTCGGTCGCTGCCCATCAGCGTTTCCATCGGTGTGGACCCGGCCATCGAGGTGACTGCCTGCTTTGAGCCGCCCACGACACCGCTGGGCTTCAACGAACTGAGTATCGCCGGTGCGCTGCGCAAACGTCCGGTAGAGTTGTGCCCCTGCCTGACCGTGAAAGAAAACGCCATTGCCAATGCGGAATATGTCATCGAGGGCGAGATCGTGCCCGGCAGCAACCATGTGATCGAGGATCGGAACAGCCATACCGGCTATGCAATGCCGGAGTTCCCCGGTTACAACGGCCACGCCAGTCATGAGTGCTGGCTGCTCAAGGTCAAGGCCGTCACCCACCGGAAACACCCCATCATGCAGACCTGCATCGGCCCCAGCGAGGAGCACGTCAACATGGCTGGCATCCCGACTGAAGCCAGCATCCTGAACCTGATCGACAAGGCTCTGCCCGGCAAGGTGCTCAATGTCTATTCCCACCGTGCAGGCGGCGGCAAGTATATGGCTATTTTGCAGTGTAGAAAGACGGTCCACACCGACGAGGGCAAGCAGCGGCAGGCCGCATTGCTGGCATTCAGTGCCTTCCCGGAGCTGAAACACGTCATTCTGGTGGACGAGGATGTGGACATCTTTGATACAAATGATGTGCTGTGGGCGATGAACACCCGCTTTCAGGGTGACCGGGATATCATCACGATCCCCGGTGTGCGGTGCCATCCGCTGGATCCCAGCTCCTACCCGGAATATACAGGCTCGATTCGGGACGTGGGCTGCTCCACCAAGACCATCTTTGACTGCACGGTGCCGTTTGCACTGAAAGAAAAGTTCAAGCGTGCAGCTTTCAAGGAAGTGGACCCGAAACACTGGCTGCCGGATTTTGAACTGTGAGGAATTTACCCATGAAAAAACGACTGGTCGTTGGCGTATCCGGGGCCTCCGGTGCGCCGCTGGCGGTGGAACTGCTGCGGGCATTGCAGGCAAACCCGGACGTGGAGACCCATCTCATCCTGACACGTGGCGGCGAAATGACTCTGCGGCAGGAGATGGGCATAACGGCTGCAGAGCTTTCTTTGTTGGCGGATTTCACCCACGAGAATTTGAACATCGGTGCTGCACCGGCCAGCGGCAGCTGGAAGAGCCTTGGTATGGTGGTGTGCCCGTGCAGCATGAAAACCGTGGCCGGCATCGTGGCCGGCTACAGCGATAACTTGCTGCTCCGGGCGGCAGACTGTATGCTGAAAGAACGTCGCAAGCTGGTGCTGGTGGCGCGGGAAAGTCCGCTGTCCACCCTGCACCTGGAAAACCTGTGCAAAGCAAGCCGATACGGAGTGGTGATCCTTCCGCCGATGCAGACATACTATAACCACCCAGCAACGGTGCAGGAGATGACGCGCCACACAGTGCAGCGCATCCTGAGCCAGTTCGATCTTGACAATGAGCTGTACGAGTGGGAGGGCATGAACGAATGAAAACTTTCCACGCAGAACGGACATTCCGGGGGAAAATCATCGCGGCGGATGCCACCATCACGGACAGCGGAGTGCAGATCGGCCTTTTCGGCGGGGATAAGCCCCACATCGGTGCGGTGGGAGTTCTAGCTCCGGATGGGAACATCACGGTGACCCAGTTTGAAAGGCACAAAGAGGGCATCCTGTGCCAGCAATGGTGCGAGGTACTTGCAAAGACTGGATACACCCCGGCAGTCGTTTCAGCTGGTGTGCATTACGACAAGGCCAGCAAAGAAGAAATCGTGCAGATCGTCCAGCTTTGCCATGAGTTGTTGAAGGATATGTTAGATAACTTGTAAGTGAATAGTCCATTCTCCGGAACAGCATCAGGAGAATGGACTATTTTTCGGAAAATGGGCAAGAAATACTTGAAATATAATAGAAATCATGGTATATAAATTATACGAAACACTGATTTGAAAGAACGCTCCACCGTTCAATGATGTATAAATGGGAGGTGCCTGCCATGACCGCCGTGATCTATGCCCGCTATTCTACTGATAGTCAGCGCGAAGAATCCATTGAAGGTCAGATCCGGGAATGCACCGCCTATGCGGAGAAGAACGGCTTCACGGTGGTCAAGCATTACATTGACCGTGCCATCTCCGCCAAGACCGATAACCGCCCGCAGTTCCAGCAGATGATCAAGGACAGTG
>OLNY01003384.1_pt1 | contig 10222 bp, 12 predicted proteins | sample 1671981 | NCBI WGS metagenome assembly OLNY01 (sample SAMEA3136632, study PRJEB25190) | human gut metagenome | biome: human gut; feature: human-associated habitat; material: faeces | place: Austria | collected 2013 | reverse complement strand
ATTTGGGCTCCTAATTCTTTTATTTTTTTATTTAAGTCCTCTTCAGAACATAATACTTCCCAAACTTTTTTTTCTATATCCATTATTGTTCCTCCATAATCGTTAATATATCTATTTTATAATGATTAATAAATTCTGTCTATATTAAATAGTCACAAAGAATAGTTATATAATTAACTAAACTAAGTAAAATAAAAAATTATTAAGAGAGGAATATTACACTATGGAGTTAGTAGGAATATTAGTTATAATCGTTGGATTTGCACTTAAGCTAGATACTATAGCAGTAGTTGTAGCAGCAGGTTTAACAACAGGATTAGTTGCTCATATGAGCATAGGAGATATACTTAACACATTAGGGGAAGCGTTTGTAACAAATAGAACGACTTGTCTATTTATGCTTACAGTTCCAATAATAGGATTATGTGAAAGATATGGATTAAAAGTAAAAGCTATAATGCTTATAAAAAAAGCAAGCAGTTTATCAACAGGAATATTATTAAGTGGATACACATTTATAAGAGAAGCTACAATAGCAATGGGAGTTACACTTGGTGGACACCCACAATTTGTTAGACCTTTAGTAAGTCCAATGGCAGAAGGTGCAGCAGTTGCTAAATATGGAGAATTAGACCAAGAAGATATAGATAAGATAAGAGCTTATTCAGCGGCATCTGATAATATAGGTAACTTCTACGCACAAAATGTATTTATGGCAAATGCAGGTATACTTTTAATAGTTTCTACACTAGATGGATTAGGAATTAAGGTTGATTCACTTGAATTAGCAAAGTATGCAATACCAGTAGCAATAATAGCATTTGTATTATGGGTAGCACAAAATATTATGTTAGACAGAAAATTAAAGAAAAAATATTCAGCTAGAAGTAATGTAGGAGGTGCAAAATAATGGATATGGCACAACTTTCAAATACATTATTACAAATATTCTATATAATGATAGGATTATATATGGGTCTTACAATGGTATTTACCATAAAGGATAAGAATCATAAAACAAGAATAGGAACAGCACTATTTTGGGGAATACTATCGGCCGTATTTATGTTTGGAGATTATATACCAAGTCAAATAGTTGGAGCACTTGTAATAGTTATAGCAGTACTTTCTGCAACTAAGCAAATAAACATAGGGACATTAAAGCAATTAGATGAAACATTTGCAACTTTAAAAGCAGAAAAATTAGGATTAAAAATATTTATACCTTCTTTATCAATAGCGATAATAGCAATGCTTATAGCATCATTTACAGATTTCTCTGGAACAGTTGCTATAGGTATATCATCAACATTAACTTTAGTATTAACATTTGTAATAACTAAAGCAAAACCAAAAGAATTCTTAGAAGATAGTAATAGAATGTACCAATCAATGGGATCATTTGTTATATTACCTCAATTACTAGCATCATTAGGTGTATTATTTACAGCAGCTGGTGTTGGAGATAAGATATCTGCTATAATATCAGGAGTTATACCAACTGGAAATGTGTTAGTTGGGGTTATAGCTTATTGTGTAGGTATGGCAGTATTTACAGCAATAATGGGTAATGCATTTGCAGCATTTTCTGTTATAACTGTAGGGGTAGGTTTACCATTTGTATTTGCTCAAGGTGGAGATCCAGTAGTTTGTTCAGTACTTGCACTTACTGCAGGATACTGTGGAACATTATTAACTCCAATGGCTGCAAACTTCAATATATTACCAGCAGCACTTCTTGAACTTAAAGATAAGAATGCAGTAATAAAAGCACAAGCACCAATAGCTATAATATTACTTGTAACTCATATATTCTTAATGTATACATTAGGATTTTAATTAAAATTTATAGGAGGCAATACTATGAAGATATTATTAACAGGATTTGATCCATTTGGAGGAGAGCCAGTAAATCCAGCTGAAGAAGCTGTGAAAATGGTTAGTGACAATATAAATGGAGCTGAAGTTATAAAAATAACTATACCAACAGTTAGAACTAAATCAGTTAAAGTAATTGAAGAAGCTATAGAGGCTCATAGCCCAGATATAGTAATATCTGTAGGACAAGCTGGAGGAAGATTTGATATAACTCCAGAAAGAGTTGCTATAAATATAGATGACTTTAGAATAAAAGATAATGAAGGAAACCAACCAACTGATGAAATAATACAAGAGGATGGTCAAGCAGCATACTTTAGTAATTTACCAGTAAAAGCAATGGTAAAGCATATGAACGACAACAATATACCAGCAACATTATCTAATACAGCAGGTACATTTGTATGTAACCATGTAATGTACGGAATATTATATATGATAGATAAGAAGTACCCTAATATAAAAGGTGGATTTATACACATACCTTACATGACTAGTCAAGTTATGGATAAGAAAAATACACCATTTATGTCTTTAGATGAAATAGTTAAAGGATTAGAACTTGCACTTGAGGCTTGTACTTTATATAACGAAGATATAAAAACTATAGGTGGAGAAATCTGCTAATGAAAAAAATAAATCTTTTTGTTTATGGAAGTTTAAGAGAAGGGTTCTTTAACTATGATAAATACTTAGCTGGAAAGGTAGTAGAAAAAAAGGATGCTATTCTTGAAAATATGAGATTATATCATATGCCTTATAAAGGATATCCAGCAATAACTCCAGGTAATGATAAAGTACTGGGTGAAATAATGGTTATAAATGAAGAAGAGTACGATGAAACTGTAAAGGATATGGATGAAATGGAAGGATTTATAAGTGAAAATAATCCAGAAAATGAATACCATAAGATAGTTTTAGAAGTGAAAAATCTTCAAACTAATGAAAAGGAAAAATGTTTCGTATACTTTTATAATAAAGATAAAGATAAAGTTTTTGATAGTGAATCAGTATATATTCCAAATGGAGATTGGAAAGAATATATGCTTACAAAATAAGTTTAAAATAAAAAATGCTAAGGCAAATTGCCTTAGCATTTTTTATTTTACTTACATGGATATATTACATCGATTGAAAATTAAATAAGAAAATTTAAAGTTAGAAAATAGATATAAATAAGATTACAAATTTGGAGCAATAATATATTTATGAGAGGTGATAAGGTTATGATACATATTAATAAACTGCAAAAAGTTTATGATAATGGATATGAAGCATTAAAAAGTATAAATCTTGAAATAAATGAAGGCGAGTTAGTATGTTTGTTAGGTCCTAGTGGTTGCGGTAAAACAACAATATTAAACTTATTAGCAGGATTATTAGACCCTACAAGTGGGGATATTAAATTTGATAATGAATCAGTTATAAACAAACATCCTAAAGATCGTAATATAGGGCTTGTATTTCAAAATTATGCATTATATCCTCATATGACAGTTTTAGAAAATGTTATGTTCCCATTAACTGTTGGTAAAAAAAAGAAGCCAAAAGAAGAAGCTGAAAAAATAGCTAAAGAGTATATGAAAATAACTAGTATTGAAGAGTTGGCAAATAAAAAACCTGGAGAGATGTCAGGTGGACAACAACAAAGGGTTGCAATAACAAGAGCTTTAGTTCAAAGTCCAAAAATTCTACTATTAGATGAGCCATTAAGTAACTTAGATGCAAGGCTAAGACTAAAGATAAGAGAGGAAATAAGAAGATTAGTAAAAGAGATAGGTATAACTACAATATTTGTAACCCATGACCAAGAAGAAGCTTTATCTATAAGTGATAGAATAGTTTTAATGAATCAAGGAATAGTACAACAATTTGATATACCACAAAATTTATATCTAGAGCCTGCAAACTTATTTGTTGCAAAGTTTATGGGTAATCCAATTATAAATATTTATGAGATGAATAAAGAAGGCAATGTTTTAGTTGGAGATGATTTTTCTATTGATTTAGGATTACTAAATGAAAGCAGAATAAAACAAAGTTTTAATGAAGATAAATATGTTGTAGGTATAAGACCTGAATATTTTATTTTAAGTGATACACCATTATTTAAAGGAAAAATTGAAACTGCTGAATTAATAGGAAAAGATTGTATATTAAATTTCAAAATCAATAATAAATTTTCTAAAGCAATTACAGATATAAATGAAGGTATATGTGAAAATGACGAAGTTGGATTTGATATAGATTATAACGGCATTTATATATTTAAAGAAGACGGAACGAGGGTTTACTAATGAAGAAATTAAAATATAGTGCAGAAAATTCACCACAAGCATGGTTATACTTATTACCTGCTTTAATTATAATTCTAGTATTTCATGTATATCCATTAATAAAAACTTTTATTATATCTTTTGAAAAAGGAACTTTAAATAATTTAGTGTTTAATGGAATTAGAAATTATCAAATTGTATTAAGTGATCCTAAATTTCATAAAGCAATATTAAATACAACCTTATATTCTTTTACGGTAGTACCAGTAGGTGTTATTATTGCAATGATTATATCGTTAATTATTTTTGAAAAAATCAAACATAAAGATATATTTGAAACTATATTTTTTATACCTTATTTAACAAGTATTATAGCAGTAGGTATAGTATTTAGATTTTTATTAAATAAGGACTATGGATTTATAAATTATATACTAAGTTTTATAAATGTAGGACCAATAAATTTCTTAGATGACCCTAAGATGAGTATGTTTACATTGATTATATTTGGAATATGGTCAGGTCTTGCATTTAATATAATAATATTAATTTCTGGACTTAGAAATGTAGATAAAAATTATTACAAGGTTGCAGATATGTTTGGTGCAACTAAAACAGAGCAGTTTTTTAGAATAACATTACCTCAAATGATACCGATTATTACATTCTTATTAATGATTAATTTTATAAATGCATTTAAGGTATATGCACAAGTATTTGCAATATTTAATGGTAAAGCTGGTATTGCAGATAGTGCAACTACAGCAGTATTTTATATATTTAATAAATTCTATGTTGAATACCGTTATGGTCAAGGTATGGCAGCTGCAGTTATATTATTTATACTTATACTGATATTTACAATGATTCAAAATTATGTACTAAAGAAAATATCTAAGTAGGTGAAAATATGGGAAAAGTTAGTTCAATTTTAGAAAAAATATTTGTAGTTATTATGGCATTGATAACATTATTTCCATTTGTTTATATGATTTTATCAAGTTTAATGACTTTTCAAGAAGCAACGAGTGTACCTCCTACATTGTTTCCAAAGTCTTTTCAGTGGCAAAACTTTAGAGAAGCAATGAAGCAAGCACCTTTTGCTAGATATTTCTTAAATACCATATTTGTAGCAGGAATATCAACACTTGGTACATTAATAACTTCAGTACTTGCAGCTTTTGCATTAGTTAAATTAGAATTTAAATTTAAAAACATATTATCAGGTGCATTGGTTACATTACTAATGGTACCATATGAAGTTACGGTTTTTACTAACTATCAAACAATAGCAAGGTTAGGGTTATTAGATACTTATACAGCACTTATTGTACCATCACTTGCAAGTGTATTTTATATATTTTACTTAAGAGGATATGTTTCAAGTATTCCTATGTCATATTATAAAGCAGCTAAAGTAGATGGATGTAGTGATTTAGAATTTATTACTAGAATTTTAGTTCCACTTATAAAACCATCATTATTTACAATGGGAATATTAAGTTTTATAGGTGGATGGAATTCTTTTTTATGGCCAATACTTGTAACTAATAGCAAAGAAATGAGATTACTTAGTAATGGACTAAGTGCCTTTGCTACAGAAAGTGGTACAAATGTGCAATTACAAATGGCTGCATCAACAATAGCTATAGTACCAATACTGATTATATATTTAATATTTAGAAAAGAAATAATTAAAGGAGTTGCAAGCAGTGGTATTAAAGGATAAAAAAACAAAAATAACTTTTCATAATGGAATACTAACAATTGGAGGAACTATTATAGAAGTTGTATATGAAGATAGTCATATATTCTTTGATTTTGGAAGTGAATATAATCCAAGTGCATCTTTTCAACCATCTAATTTACAAGAACTATTAGATGAAAAATTAGTTCCTTATTTAAATAATATGTATGATCCAAGCATTGAACTTAAAGGATATAAATCAAGTGAAGATAATTTTAAGCATACTGCGGTATTTTTATCTCATATGCATTTAGATCATTCAAAAATTATTAATTATTTAAATCCAAGTATTCCTTTATATACATTAGAAGGAACGAAATCATTACTTAATACACTAAATATAAATGATGATTTTTTATTCCCTCTTCATAATAAAAAAGATTCTAATACTAGAGAAATAATTGGAGTTAAAGAAAATGAAGTAATTGAAGTAGGCAAAATAAAAGTAAAAGTAATGCCAGTAGACCATGATGCTTATGGTGCTTGTGGTTTATTAATTAAAACACCAGATCTAGTAATTTCTTATACTGGAGATATAAGACTTCATGGTTATAGAAAAGAAGATACACTAAAGTTTTGTAAAGAAAGTGAAAATTGTGATGTTTTATTAATAGAAGGTGTTACAGTTTCTTTTAAAGATTTTGATGATGAAGAGAATGAAAATGATTTATGTAATGAAAATGATTTAATAAAAAGAGTAAATGATATAGTAAATAATAATCCTAATAAGCAGATAACATTTAATTATTATATTTCTAATATAGAAAGGATTTTAAATATAATAAAAACAAATCCTAGAAAAGTTGTTTTAGATGCATATTATTCATATGTTCTAAAAGAAGCTACTGGATATGAGTCTTATTATTATCAATTAGATGATAAAGAATATGGGTTAGATGAAAAGTTAAAAGTTGACTTTAAAGAATTATTAAATGATGAAAGTAAATATTTCTGGCAATTAGATGCTCAAGCATTAAAGTACATAGATAAATTAAAAGAGGGTGGAATCTATATTCATGCTGATGCTCAACCACTAGGAGCATTTGATCCTTCGTATGAACCATTTATTAAGAGATTTGGTGATTATAATATAGAATTTATGCATATGCCATGTAGTGGGCATGCTCGTCCTGATGATTTAATAAAAATAATTAACTTAATTAAACCTAAGTTATTAGTTCCAATTCATTCTTATCGTCCTGAAAAACTTTATAATGAAAATGGAGATGTTTTATTACCTGAAAAGGGGCAAACAATATAATTTATACTAATGAATAAAAAAGTAAAGTTGCAAAAATTAATTTTGTAATTTTACTTTAATTGAAGGGAGAAGCTGTCATGAAGCTTGCAATATATCAAACAAGTGATTTACATGGATATGTTTATCCAACTAATTATGTAAAAGAACAACCACTTGGAATACTTAAGATAGGAAGTTATATAATAAATGATGAGAAAAATTATGATGCTTCTTTAAAAGTTGATTGTGGTGATTTAATACAAGGTTCAGCTTTAGCACACTATTTATCAAAGCAAAAGCTTCAAAAGAATCCCATATTAGAAGGATTAGAAGCTATAGGTTATGATGCTTACGTTATAGGTAATCATGAATTTAATTATGGGTTAGATTATTTAAACAATTCATATAAAGTTATTGAAGATAAAATAATAAATGCTAATATTGAAGGACTAGATTTTAATACAAAACCATATAAAATATTTGATTTTAATGGCTTTAAGGTTGGATGTATTGGACTTACAACATCATTTATACCTAACTGGGAACATGAGAAAAATATAACAGGTCTAAAATTTTTAGATCCAGTTGATATGTATGGAAAGTATGAAAATGAGTTAAAGGAGAAAGCTGATTATATTATAGTATGTTATCATGGAGGATTCGAAAAAAGCTTAGATGAAAACATGACTCCTACTGAAAAATTGACTAAAGAAAATCAAGGAAGTGATGCCCGATGCTTTTATCGGGGTCGATGTAATAGTAGGTACGCGCGGAGAGACGGAAGCGTATTTTGAACAGGCTTATCAGTTCATTTCCGGATTGGATGTGACACAGTTGCATGTGTTCAGTTACTCCGAACGTCCGGGCACACAGGCTTTGAAGATAGATTATGTAGTTTCGCCGGAAGAAAAACATCAGCGTAGCCAGCGGCTACTGGCGCTTTCGGATGAAAAGACGCAGGCTTTTGTCTCCGCTTACAAGGAGGCCTACGGTGACACCCCGAACCAGTTCGCTGCCGATGCTTACGATGTCGTCTACGCCATCTATCAGGCTGCGGTTGCCGGCGGCATCAACGGCGACATGGATGCCTCTGACGTCTGCGATGCTCTCAAGGCTCAGTTCACCAGCATGACCTTTGACGGTCTGACCGGCGATGGCATGACCTGGGATGCCTCCGGTGCGGTTTCCAAGGCTCCTAAGGCTGTTGTCATCAAGGACGGCGCCTACGCTGCTATGTAATTCCGGTACAGCGCACGTAAACTGAATTTTCCGTTGCCAATGGGGGCTGCCGGACATAGGGTTCGGCAGCCCTTTTTGGTTTGGTAGAAGCAGGTCTCGACAAAAACACTTGTTTTTTGTAGAAATACAGGATAACCCATTGTTTTGCCCGCAGATTTGTGCTACTATGGATTCATATTTTCCTGCTTACCTGCGGCATAACGATCAGCAGGGGAAAAGTTAGAGTGAGGTGTATTCCGCAATGCAATTTTTATCCTACCTGATCAACGGTATCAGTCTGGGCAGCGTTTACGCGCTGATCGCCCTGGGCTATACGATGGTCTACGGCATTGCCAAGATGTTGAACTTCGCCCACGGCGACGTTATCATGATTGGCAGCTATGTTGTGTTCTTTGCCTTTGGCTCTGCGGGTATGAACCCCGTGCTGGCCATTGTCCTTTCGATGGTCGTCTGTACCGTTCTGGGCGTTACGATCGAGCGCGTCGCTTACCGCCCGCTGCGTGAGGCCCCGTCTCTGGCCGTCCTGATTACGGCCATCGGCGTCAGCTACCTTTTGCAGCAGGTGGCCCAGTTGGCTTGGACGTCCAACCCCAAGAGCTTTACCTCTGTTGTCTCCGGGCTCAAGCCCATCAGTCTGTTCGGCGGGCAGCTGACCATCTCGGCAGAGACCGTTGTGACAATCATTGCCTGCATTGTCATCATGGTCGTGCTGATCTGGTTCGTCAATAACACCCCCGCGGGCCACGCCATGCTGGCTGTGTCGGAGGACCGCGGCGCCGCCCAGCTGATGGGCGTCAACGTCAACGCGACGATCTCGCTGACCTTTGCCATCGGCTCTGCGCTGGCCGCTGTGGCTGGTGCGCTGCTCTGCTCGTCCTATCCGACCCTGCAGCCCACAACCGGCGCCATGCCCGGCATCAAGGCGTTCGTGGCCGCGGTCTTTGGCGGCATCGGCTCTATCCCGGGTGCGTTCCTCGGCGGTATCCTGCTGGGCATCATCGAGAACCTGAGCAAGGCTTACATTTCGACCCAGCTGTCTGACGCTATCGTATTTCTTGTCCTGGTCGTGGTGCTCATTGTCAAGCCCACCGGCCTGCTGGGCAAGAAGGTCAACGTGAAGGTTTGAGGTGGCTGCTATGTTGAAAAATATGAAAAAGTCCACCAAAAGCAACGTCATTACGCTGGGCATTGTCGTCGGCTTCTATGTCCTGATTCAAATTCTGAGTGCCGCCGGTGCGCTGACAAACTCCTTCTCCGGCCAGCTCGTGCCCATCTGCGCCTATGTCATTATGGCGGTCTCGCTGAACCTGACCGTCGGTATGCTGGGTGAGCTGAGCCTCGGCCACGCCGGCTTCATGAGCGTCGGCGCGTTCTCCGGCACGCTCGTCTATGTCGTCATGTCCGAAAACGCCCCGCAGCCCCTTGCACTGCTGTTGGCCTTCGTGGTCGGCGGCGCGGTGGCAGGTCTGTTCGGCGTGCTCGTCGGCATTCCCGTTCTGCGTCTGTCCGGTGACTATCTGGCTATCGTCACGCTGGCTTTTGGTGAGATCGTCAAGAACGTTATGAACGCCTGTTATCTGGGCGTGGATTCCCACGGCCTGCACTTCTCACTGAAGGATTCCGCCTCCCTGAATCTGGAGGTAGACGGCAAGGTGCTGATCAACGGCGCTATGGGCATCACCGGCATCAAGAAGGCGTCCACCTTCACCATCGGCATCGTGCTGGTCATCATCACGCTACTGGTCATCCTCAATCTCGTCAACTCCCGTGCGGGCCGTGCCATTACAGCCATCCGCGACAATGAGATCGCCGCCCGCTCGGTCGGCATCCCCATCACGAAGT
>OLNY01003383.1_pt1 | contig 10223 bp, 10 predicted proteins | sample 1671981 | NCBI WGS metagenome assembly OLNY01 (sample SAMEA3136632, study PRJEB25190) | human gut metagenome | biome: human gut; feature: human-associated habitat; material: faeces | place: Austria | collected 2013 | reverse complement strand
GTACCGCAGGCCAAAGCCGCGTGCTGGGCCAGTTCTTCGGCGGCATTGCGGGCTACACCCAGGATGTCGTGCTGGCCAACTGCACCAGCACTGCCCGCGGTACGATGACCGAGACTGACCTGCGCAGCCAGGTGGATGCAGGCTGCGCCAGCGACGGCACGCTGAACGACAACAGCCCCCTCAAGGGTGATTTCGTCGGCGGCCTTGTGGGCTTTGGCAAAAATATCCTGCTGCAGAACAGCCGCACCGAGAAAGGCTATGTCCTGGGCAGCCGCTTTGTCGGCGGCCTGGCGGGCGGCTTCACCGGCAGCACGCTCCACGCAGACAGCGCCGCCAACACCAGTGATGTGTTCGGCAACCGCTATGTGGGCGGCATCGTGTCGGTCAACGGCAGCGGCAGCATCATCCAGACCAGCACCAACAGCGGCCTCGTTGCGGGCCTGGGCAAAAGTGCAGCCTACGTCGGCGGCATCGTAGGTGTCAACGACGCCACCTGGGGCGCGGACGGCGCCGCCCAGGCCGAAGAAGCGCAACTTATCAACTGCACCAACAGTATGTCCGGCGACAATGCCACCGACAGCCGCCGCATCCGCCTTTTGCAGGCATTGAGCACCCACGCGGGCATCACCGAGTATGCCAATTATGTGGGCGGCCTGGTGGGCTATAACGGCACCAAGGGCAGCGTGACCTGGGATCAGTACGGCACCCCGACGCTGGGCGCGATCTTGTACGGCGACACCTTCGTCGGCGGCCTGGCGGGCTGCAACGATGGGAACGCTGCCATCATCAACACCAGCGGCAAGCCCCTGATCATCCGCGGCCAGATCGTGGCCGACGGTGACGCCGTGGGCGGCATGATCGGTCTGAACACCGCACCCGTCCTGCCCACCGCCACCGTGGCGGCTGCCCGCGTCGAGGGCGTCCACTTTGTCGGCGGCGTCACGGCCTGCCTGGGTGCCTGGATGCTCGGCCCCCGCATTGGCAAGTACAACAAGGCGGGCACCCCGCGCGCCATCCCCGGCCACAACTTGACCGCCATGGCGCTGGGCGTTTTCATCCTGTGGTTCTGCTGGTTCGGCTTCAACGGCGGCTCCACCGTCAGCATGACCGGCGATGACACGATGATTTCCGCTGGTCTTATCTGCTTCAACACCAACCTGGCCGCCGCGCTGGCTACCGTTGCGGCGCTGATCGTTTCCTGGGTGCGGTACGGCAAGCCAGATGTATCCCTGACCTTCAACGGCGCGCTGGCCGGTCTGGTCGCCATCACCGCCGGGTGCGATGTGGTCGATTCCTTCGGCGCGGCCGTCATCGGCATTGTGGCCGGTGTGCTCTGCATCTTCTCGGTCGAGTTCTTCGACAAGATCGCCAAGATCGATGACCCGGTCGGCGCGGTATCCGTCCACTGCGTCAACGGCTGCTGGGGCACTCTGGCTGTCGGCCTGTTTGCCACCGAGGGCGGCCTGTTCTACGGCGGCGGCTTTGCCAAGCTGGGCATCCAGCTGCTGGGCATTGTCAGCGTGGCGGCCTGGGTGCTGGCCACGATGTTCATCATCTTCACGGTCATCAAAAAGACCATCGGCCTGCGCGTCTCCGAGAAGGAGGAGATCGACGGCCTGGATTACCACGAGCACGGCCTGACCAGCGCCTATGCAGGCTTCGCCATCAATGATCCGACCTACGCCGAGCTGGACGTGAACGAGAACACCGATCTGGGCGAGGACGACATCACCAAGGCCAGCTCCGAAAAGATCGCGGCGGCGGTCAAGGAAGCGGAAAAGGCGGCCAAGGCCAAGCGCGACGCGGCGGTCGCCAAGAAAGCCGAGGAGCTGAAGGCGGCAGAGGCGCAGCGCGACGAGGCACGGAAGGCTGTGGAAAACGCCGAGGCCGGAAGAAAGGCGGCGGAGGAGCAGGCGGCAGCCCTGCGCGCCGAGCTGGAAAAGGCGAGAAAGAGCGCCGCGGCGATGGACAACAAGGCGCTCGCGGAGTTCGGCGTGCTGTTCCGTCAGGCGCAGGAGACGGTGAACCGCCTGACGGAGCTTGCCGGCGAGCTGGACGAGGAAAACCGGCCGAAGGTCTATCGCGCGCTGGACGCGCTGCGGAACATGATCGCCGAGAAGGCGGGGGAGGCGACGGCATGAAGGTGCAACTGACGAGGGACCTTGCGCTGCCGCTGGCGAAGAAGGGCTGCACCTTCGGCGTGGAGCTGAAAACAACCGGAAAAGACGGCGAGACGATCTATTTTGTCCACTATTACGGGAACACCATCGCGTTTCCGGCGGATGCCTGCGAGGAGGTAGAGTGATGGAACGACTGACAAAATATGAGATCATAGGCGGGTATGCACGCGTATTCCCGATGGTGGCAGATGCTCAGAAAATCATAAGCCGCCTTGCTGCCTACGAGGACACGGGCTTGACACCGGTGGAAGTGTCCACGCTGGTTAAAGATTGGAACGACCTTTGCACTATTGTCGGAGAGTGCGGTGGCATTAGCCGAGTAAGGGTACTGGCCGAGGCTGACAAGGACGGTCGGCTGTCGGTGCTGCCGTGCAAGGTGGGCGATACGCTATGGGTGGCGAGAAATCCGTGGACGGGTGAATTGCTAAAAAAACCATTAGATGCCTGCGTCAATGGCATGAAGATGTATTCCCACGGATTATATGTGAATTTGCTTTTCGATACCCGCAAAATCAACGGGACGAGGGATTACGAGATCAACCATATTGGCAAGACCGTATTCCTGACCCGCGAAGAGGCGGAAGCGGCATTGGAGGCGATGAAGGATGGCTGATGTTAATTGCTTGCGTTGCCGCTTTAGGCATGAGGACAATGGGAACTGTACTGCGGTCGGCGGGTTTTGCACGGCGGTCCCGGCGGCGCACTGCCCGCTGCTGCGGGAATATTTAGACACGGGCATGACGCCGGAGGAGGTTTTGCCGAAGGACAAGGCAGACGAGATCGCGCTGAAGCTCATGTGCCTTGCTGATTTGGAAAGCCTTTGCAGTTATACCCGCCTGCGCGAACTGGCCGAGGCCGACGAGAACGGACGCCTGGTCGTCATACCGCGCCAGAAGAACGAGGAGGAGCGTCTGGAGCGCCGGCGCCTCATGCGGATCATGGCGGACGGTGCAATCCACCGGTTGATGGAAAATCCGCTCAAAGAAAAGAACGGTCCGGACATCGCAGAGCTGCGCGTGGTAAACACCGACCGCCTCCTGGAGCTTGCCAAGGCGGACGAGGACGGCAGGCTCTTCCTCCTGCCGATGGAGCCAGGGCGGTCGATGCTCTGCCAGGAGTATTTTGAGCGGCCGTGGGTGATGAAAAACGTGACGCTCTGCGTCCAGTACCAGAGCAGCGCCGGCATCATCTTTTACATGGGATACGACGTGTTCCGCGGACTTGTGGAGCGCGGAAGGATCACTCCCCTCTCACAAGAGGGAGAAGAAATGCTGGAGGGGAAAGCGAATGTTTGACATCAACGAGGTGCCGTATGCGGAATGGCTCGAAAAGTCCTTGCAGGCCATCGTGCCTTTGAAGCCGATGTGCCTTTGCTTTGCGGCGACCATGCCGGACGGCGAGGTCTACACCGGATATTACAACGCGGATGCAACGGACAAGGCCGTGATCGCGCACAACATCCAGGCGGACATCACAATGGACATTATCCGGACCAATGCCGCGATCATCAAAGATATGATCGAGCATTGCGAAGAGGATGAATGACGAAATGAAAGGAGAAGCAACATGAGCAGCGCAAGAAACCACCAGAAGAGGAGCCACCGAAGCTACCGCGTGACGAAGAGCATCTGCGGGAGCGTGGCGAGAAAGGCGTGGGTCACGCCGCAGCACAGCCCGAAGCAGAGCGGTCTGCTGGCGCTGATCCGCCGCCTGATCCGCGGCCGTGCACAGCGCACAGCGGACCGCAAGCGCAGAGAGCGAGTATCCCGCGGAGGGGGGCAGAGAGGAGCGGTGAGCGATGATCGATTCACCTGCAGAGATCGTGCGGTCGTACCGAATGGCGGCCGATCCGAAAAAGCAGATCAAGGTGCTCGCCGAGCTGAACGCCTGCTCGGTGAAGGAGATCCGGCAGGTGCTGGTGGGCGAGGGCGTGCTGCCGCGCGAGACAGAGATACCGGGGGAGCCGAAGAAAGCGGCAAAGAAGCGCTTTGACGAGGAGACCGCGAGGATGCTTTATGAGGAGGGTCTGGACGATGCGGCCATCGCGAAGGCGACAGGCATGACGGCGCACACGGTCGCCAAATGGCGCAGCAGGAACGGGCTGCGGAAGAAAGCGAGGAAACCGAGAATGAAAAAGCAAGTGGATGTGCCGAGCACGAAGCCGTCGGAAGCGGAACCGGACGTGCAGAAGATCCCCGTCGTCGGGGAGGCGGTCGAGGTTGCGGAGCCGGACTTTACAAAGAGCGCTGCGCCGGAGCCGCGGACGGTGACGGTGGAGGAGCTGCGCGCCCTGCTGGAGGATGCTTGCCGGGACGGCCTCGGGGAGTGCGCGGTGCTCGTGGAGGGGACTGCGTTCGCCGACCTCTGGCTCGACGTACACAGCACGCTGCGCATCTATGAGAGCGGCGAGCGGACCGTAGAGCTGAAGGGAACGGCAAAGAGTGCGTGACAGGCCGCGGAGCCTGAAAAAAGAAAGGAGAATTGACATGAAAAAGTATATCGGCACCAAGATCATCGAAGCGGAGCCTGCCTACCGCGTGGTGGACGCGGAGGGGAACGTCCGCGTCGTCACGGAGGCGGCGGAGGCGAAGCGCTGCGGCACCGTGGACCTCGGCTACAAGGTCCGCTATCCGGACGGCTACGAGAGCTTCAGCCCGAAGGGCGCGTTCGACGACGCCTACCATCCCATCAACGGCATGAATTTCGGCCTTGCCATTGAAGCCCTGCGCAAGGGCTTCCGCGTGTGCAGAAGAGGCTGGAACGGCAAGGGCATTTTCATCGAGCTTCAGACGCCGGACGCCTACAGCAAAATGACAAGCCCCTACATCTACATCGACACGACCGGCTTGCAGACGCAGAACACCGAGGCGCCGAAGAGCCGCGTGCCGTGGTTGGCGAGCCAGACCGATATGCTGGCCGAGGATTGGGAGATCTTCGCCTAAACGAGGACGGCGAGAGAGGAAGTGAGCAAATGTTCCGATACAAGAAAAGCGTGCCGGTGAGCTACGAGCGGCAGGGGTATATCTATTTCGCCTCGCGCCTCTACCGCGAGCTGACGGAGGAGCAGCAGCGCAAGCTGCTGAACCTGTGCCTGCAATGCGGCGGCGAGCACTACCAGGCGCTCTTCGAGTTCGTGACGACGGACGCCGGCGCGACGGCCGTGTGCATGAAGCACTTCCTCTCTCGCTCTACGCTGGAGCGAGCCGTGCGGCGGTATTACGAAAGTTTTCCACAGAACCTTTGACCTGCCGGCCCTTTTCATTACCGGTGCATGAGCCGGTGGCCGGCTGTTTTCTCCTCCATAATATATGATGTGCCTCCCCTGCAAAGCATCACGCCGCCGAAGGGAACGCGCCGGACGTCAGGCCGGCCGCAAGCGGTGCTCCAGTGCATTTCTGGTGAGCAGGGATACAGAGCCATCCGGTTCTGTATGGAGGAGCTGTGCGGCAGCTCCTCCATAGAAAACCGGATACACATATATCAATAACGCGCGCGTGCGCGTTATCGGAGTTCTTAGAGCGTTAGGTTTACGACCATTCTCCCCATTCGGAGAAAATGGAGGGCGGTTTTTTCATGGCAAACGGGTATTGGGTGATCCGAACGTACACGGCGGGCGCCGTGGGCGAGAAAATCAAATACTGGGTGCCTGGAGAGAAGCCGACGAAATCGGAGCGGAAGATCAAAAGCGACATCAAGCAGGTGCAGCGCAACGAGGCGAACGCGGAGAAGGCGCTGGCACGATTGATCCATGCCAACTTCACGCCGCGGGACTACCTGCTGCAATTCAGCTACACCGAGGAGGCGCTGGAAAAGCTCCGCGCGGGAGAGCTGACGGAGGAGGAGCTGTTTGAGGCGGCGGATCATCAGCTCAAGCTGTGGGCGAAGCGGACGCGCAGAGCGTGCAAGGCGCTCGGCATCCCCTTCCGGTACATACCCTTCACCTCGGACCTCGACGGCAAGACGGGCGAGGTGGTGCGCGTGCATCATCACATCATCGTCAACGCGGAGGCGGCGGAGATCGCGCTGGAAAAGTGGAGCGCGGGCAGCACGCACCGCGAGCATCTGTACGATCAGGTGGACCAGACGCCTCTGGCCCACTATCTGCTCGCACAGGTGCGCCACCGTCCGAACGAGAAGAAATACTCGCCGAGCCGCAACCTGATCGTTCCGCAGCCGAAGGATCGCATCGCCGTTTCGGGCGCCGAGCTGCAGGTGCCGCGCGGCGGGCAGCTGCTCCTGCGCGCCGGCTGGATGCCCGGGATGCCGCAATACATCCGCTACATCGTGCCGGAGGTCGGCAAGATCCGCCGCGGCGAAGCGCCGCCGGAGAAAACGAGAGAATAAGACGCCCGGAACGCTCGCGCCATGACGGCGGGAGCGCCCTCGGCATACCGGAAAGCAGGCTTGGAGCCTGCTTTTTTCGTTTGTCAAGAGGGAAAATGAAAAAATCTGCCGATTTCGGAAAAGTTGACGGTTCGTGACGCGGCTTTTTTGGTACGGTAACGGAAAGAAGAGGCAAAAAGCGGCCGGAAAGGAGGGCTGCGGCATGAGCAGACCGAGAAAATACACGCCGAACACGCTGAAAAAAGCCGTGAACGGCTACTTCGACAGCATTTCCCGCCTTGTCCCGCTCACGGAGAAAAGGAACACGGGGCGCAAGGACAGCGACGGCCATGTGATCTACGAGGAAGTCCCCGTCCTCAACCGCCTCGGCGTGCAGGCGACGGTACTCGAATACCTCGTGCCGCCGACGGTCGGCGGGCTGTGCGAGCACCTCGGCATCCACCGCTCGACCTGGGCGGACTACTGCGACGCGCAGCTACATCCGGAGTTTTCCGACACGACAACGCACGCGCGGGGGCGTATGCGCGCGTGGCTGGAGGAACAGCTGCTCACGCGCAAGGATGTGAAGGGCATCGTATTCGACCTGCAAAACAACTACGGCTACCACGACAAGAAGGAGATCGAGCTGGGCGGCAGAGCGGCGAAAGCCGTGACGGCAGCCTCCATGCCGCTCGAAGAGAGACAGAGCGTGCTGGAGGAGCTGATGCGTGAGTTCAGCGAAAACGATGGCGACGCTTGAGCAAAAGCTGGATGTGGCGCTGTGGTGGAAGCAAATGCGCGAGACGAACAACGCGCGCTTCCTCCCTCTTCTGTTCGACAAGCACCGCTTTCTGGTGCTCAAGGGCGGCGGCGGCTCCGGCAAGTCCATCTTCGCCGGCCGCAAGATCTTAGAGCGCGTCACGAATGAGCCTGGGCACCGCTATCTGGTGGTGCGAAAGGTCGCAAAGACGCTGCGCGAGAGCTGCTTTGAGCAGCTCAAGAAGCAGGCCTACGAATACTACGCCGACCAGATCGCCTTTATCCCCAAGGGCAAAGGCAGCGATATGTATATCCGCTTCAAAAACGGCAGCGAGATCCTGTTCGCAGGTCTCGACGACGTAGAGAAGCTCAAATCCATCTTCGATATCACGGGCATCTGGATCGAGGAGGCGAGCGAGCTGGAGGAGGGAGACTTCAACCAGCTCGACATCCGACTCCGCACGGAGTTCCCCTTCTACCTCCAGATGATCCTGACCTTCAACCCGATCTCGATCACGCATTGGCTCAAAAAGCGGTTCTTCGACACGAAGGACCCGCGCGCGACGGTCCACGAGAGCACCTACAAGGACAACCGCTTCCTCACGCCGGAGGCGCGCATCACGCTCGAAGCCTTCCGCGAGACGGACGAGTATTACTACATGGTCTACTGCCTCGGCCAATGGGGCGTGACCGGCAAGACGGTATTCAACGGCAAGGCGGTCGCCGAGCGGCTCACCTACGTCGAAAAGCAGGGCTGGCGCAAGCGCGGCTTCTTTGCCTACACGCTCTCCCCCGACGATATCCACATCAGCGAGTGGCATTGGGAGGACGACGAGAACGGCCCCGTGATCCTTTACGCCGAGCCGACCGAGGGCAGGCCCTACGTCGTCGGCGGCGACACGGCGGGCGACGGAAGCGATTATTTCGTCGGGCAGGTGCTCGACAACATCACGGGCCGACAGGTGTGCGTGCTGCGCCACCGCTACGACGAGGACACCTACGCGCGGCAGATGTACTGCCTCGGCCGCTATTACAACGACGCCCTGCTCGGCATCGAGACCAACTTCTCCACCTACCCCGTCAAGCTGCTCGCCCTGATGGGCTACCCGAAGCTCTATGTCCGCGAGGTGGAGGACGACTACACCGGACGGATCAAGCAGGCCTACGGCTTCCAGACGAACCGGACCACGCGGCCGGTGATCCTCTCGGAGCTGATCCGCATTTTACGCGAAAGCATGGCGAGCATCAACGACCGCGACACGCTTTTAGAGATGCTCACCTTCGTGCGGCGGGAGAAAGATCTGCAAGGCGAAGCCGAGAGCGGCGCGCACGACGACTGTGTGCTGGCCCTCGCCATCGCGCACTACATCCGACCGCAGCAGACGATGGAGATCAAGCGGCCAAGGGGCGAGCGCGTGAGATGGTCGCAGGACCTGTGGGACGACTACAACAAGGCCACGCCGGCGGAGCGCGAAGCGATGATCCGCCTATGGGGCAGGCCGGAATAGGAGTGAAACATGGAAAAGAAGATCAGCGAAAAGCTCGCGCTCTGGCAACAGAGATTGCAGCAGAGCGACAATGAGTGGAAAAGTGAAGTAGCCGACATGGACAAGCGCGAGAAGCGCTACAACGGCGACCGGACGCTCTCTCCGCTTGTCGAGGGCGACACGAAGCGCAACGGACAGCCGAAGAAGACGAGCCATGTGCGCAACATAATCTTCGAGAACATCGAAAGTCAGGTCTCCTCGACCATCCCGCAGCCGAAGGTGACGCCGCGGCGGAAGAAGGACGAGCGGCTCGCCAACATCATCGAGCACTTCCTGCGCAATGAGCTGGACCGCCTGCCCTTTGAGACGATCAACGACATGGCCGAGCGCACGGTGCCGATTCAGGGCGGCACGGGATTCCTCGTGGAGTGGGACAACACGAAGCGCACGCACTCCACCGTGGGCGAGATCGCGGTGACGCTGCTGCATCCGAAGCAGTTCGGCCCGCAGCCTGGTGTTTATACGGGCATCCGCGACATGGACTGGTTCATCACGAAGATGCCGACGACGAAGGAGGCCGTCCGGCGGAAGTACGGCGTGGACCTCACGGACGAGGGCGAGAGCGAGCCGGACATCCGCTCGGCGGACGGCGAGAGCCAGACCGACGACAGCCTGACGCTCTACATCGGCTTTGAGATTAACGAGCGCGGCGGCATCAACCGCTTCGAGTGGGTGAACGACATTGAGCTTTTGGACCTGACGGACTATCAGGCGCGGCGTCAGCCGGTGTGCAGGAAGTGCGGCAGAGTCCGACCGCTGCGCGGACAGGTGCTCGGCGCGGAGACGCAGGAAGGGAATCTCCTGCCCGATCCGACGCGCGGTTTTGCCGGCGGATTGATCCCGCAGGAGCTGACCGAGCAGGAGCTGGTTCCCGAAGATTGGGGCGGCGACACCATCTGCGTGCCGGTTTCCGCCGCGACCGAGATGGGTATTGACAACCTGCTGGAAATGATTCTGCTCACCGCGGAGATGAAGGAGCTCAAGGCCAACCCGAACCGCCCCGCGCGCGGCACCATCATCGAGGCGCGTCTGGACAAGGGCCGCGGCCCTGTGGCGACGCTCCTGGTGCAGAACGGCACCATCCATGTGGGCGATACCATCGTCGCCGGTACGGCTTACGGCCGCGTGCGTGCGATGGTCAACGATAAGGGCCAGCGCATCACCGATGCAGGTCCCTCTACCCCCGTCGAGATCATCGGCTTTAACGATGTTCCCGCCGCGGGCGATACCCTTTATGTCTCCAACGATGACAAGCTCTCCCGCCAGGTGGCCGAGGAGCGCCGCGAGAAGATCAAGGCCGCTCAGATCAAGGCCATGCAGAAGACCACGCTGGACGATCTGTTCAACCAGATGCAGGAAGGCGAGATGAAGGAGCTGAACCTCATCGTCAAGGCAGACGTGCAGGGCTCGGCGG
>OLNY01003381.1_pt1 | contig 10226 bp, 8 predicted proteins | sample 1671981 | NCBI WGS metagenome assembly OLNY01 (sample SAMEA3136632, study PRJEB25190) | human gut metagenome | biome: human gut; feature: human-associated habitat; material: faeces | place: Austria | collected 2013 | reverse complement strand
TTTGCAGTATTAAATCCACAAATTTCAACTTTTCCCAATGCCATTTTTTATGCCTCCTTTTTGTTCGTACTTTTATTTTGCACAACTCTTTAAGGCATTATACATATCGTACCATTTCTTTTTTTAATCTTTTCATTATTTTTTTCTCTAATCTTGAAATATATGACTGTGAAATTCCAAGCAAATCTGCAACTTCTTTTTGCGTAAGTTCTTCGCCACCGGGACTGTTAAGGCCATAGCGCAGATTTATTATTGTGCGCTCTCTGTCTGAGAGTTTGTCTATAGCTTCATTTAACAGTCTTTTTTCAACCTCTGTCTCTAAATCTTTATAGATTACATCTTCATCAGTTCCGAGAATATCCGACAGCAGTAATTCATTTCCGTCCCAGTCAACATTTAATGGTTCGTCTATTGAAACTTCAAGTCTTGTTTTATTATTTCTTCTAAGGTACATTAAAATTTCATTTTCTATGCAGCGCGAGGCATAGGTTGCAAGCTTGATGTTTTTATCCGGGCGAAATGTATTTACCGCCTTGATAAGACCTATGGTGCCTATCGATATGAGATCCTCAATATTAACGGCAGCGGAGTCAAACTTGCGTGCGATGTATACCACAAGCCGCAGATTATGCACAATAAGCTTATTGCGGTTTTCCTGCCCGCCCTCACGCAAAAGCCTTGTTTCCTCCGCCGTGCCGAGCGGCGGCGGAAGTGTTTCCGCCCCGTTTATGTAAAACGAGGGCTTTACTATTCCGAATTTAATAAGCCACTTTATTATTAATGCTCTGATATTCATTTCAGTCGCCCTTCTACATAAAAATTCTTGGATTTACTATTGCCGCATAATCATCCTTAAGCGGTGTTTTCGATACAGCAAGTATCGGCTTATTAAGCCTGATGCTCCTTTTGCCGTCGCTTACAAGCGCGGTATCGCACCTGAATGCCTCAAGCGTCCCGCCTCCTGTTACCGTGCCGCAGGGCATGACCCTGTAGCGCGAGCGTATTTCCCTGTTAAGGGCAGGGTCGATTTCGCCGAAAAGGGTTTTTACATACTCGCCGTCCGCAATTATCACCTCGCCGCCGCCGAATATATCCTCAACCGAGTTTCCGGTATCCACAATTCCCTCCAGCGTTATGCTGTTATTCCCTGCCGAAACGGTAATCTCACATCTTTCCGCCAGCTTTGATGTACCGGAAAATATAAGCTGCAGCAGCCGCAGCAGAAAATACGCCGCAACGGATGAGAAAATCAAAAGTGCCGGTGAAATATTGAAATAAACAACCGAGTTTATAACCGTCATGCCGTTCGGTCTTAATAGATACCAAAGCGCCGTCATAGCTCCGCCGTAGCCGAAGGTCACAAGCAAAAATACCCCAAGGCTGCGCAAAAAGCGTTTGATTTTGCCGAAGCCGAAGCAGATAAATGTCATAGCGGCGCAAACGGCTGTACGGAACAAAATATCCAATATTACTCCACGCGGCGGCAGGAATATGTAGAGAGAAGAAATGCCGCCCGCAGCGGCGGATAAAAGTATACGCCAAAGCGGCGGATTAAGGTGCTGCAAAAAAGCTGCGGCACGCAGCAGAAAATAATCCACCGCAAAATTCAGTATTATAAGTATATCCGCATATACAACCAAAAGCGCCGCCTCCCTCGTATAATTATTATACGGCGGAGGCGGCGCAAATTATGTCACATTCGCGTGGCGTATTTTGTTGTTTTTAACAGACAATACACTCCGGACACAATGCTTCCCATAACGGAAAATCATCCGATTGTATTGATTGAGTTCACTTTATCTCTTTTCGCCGAGGAAAAATACCGCGAGCGTTCCGGGACCCGAGTGCGCTCCGATAACCGAATCAATATAATTAACAACAGTCTTTTTGACTCCGTAGCGGCGCTTGATTTCATCGGAAATATAGAGTGCTTCTTCCTCACAGTCTCCGTGGCCTATAAAGACCTCCTGCTCCTTAATATTGTCAAACGACATCTCGCCGACCGAGTTTATAAGATATTCGACCGATGCCTTGCGGCCTCTGGTCTTGCCGGTCACATAAAGCTTGCCGTCATCCGCAGTGTGCAGAAGCGGCTTTATGCCGAGCAGAGTGCCTAGCATTGCGCTTGAACCCGAAAGCCTGCCGCCGCGCTTTAAGAAGAACAAATCGTCAATGGTGAAAATATGGCAGATGTGCAGCTTGTTTTTCTCAATCCAATCAGCCACCTCTTCAATTGAGCGGCCCTCGTTTTTAAGCTTTACGGCATAATGCACCGCCAGACCCTCGCCTAAAGAGGCGCAAAGCGTATCGATAACTATAACCTTGCGCTCGGGAAATTCGTTTTTGTAATCCTCAGCCGCGTTCACCATATTCTGATATGTTCCCGAAAGCCCGGAGGAGAAAGCAAGCAGCAGTACATCCTCGCCCTTTTCGAGTATCGGCTTTATAACGGCGTCGCAGGTGTCGCGGTCAACAAGCGAGGTGGTGATCTTCGCCTTATCCCGCAAAAGCGCATAGGTCTCCTTGTAATCGGTCTTGACGCCCTTTTGATAGCTTATGAAATCCTTGCCGTTGATATTGTATTTAAGCGTTATAATATCTACATCATAATCGCTTATCTGTTGATCGGTTAAATTCGCGCACGAATCGGTAACTATTCTGTAAGACATTTTTGCATCTGCTCCCAATTATTTTTTTATTATTATACAAATTCATGTATAAAATATCACCCTAAAGTTAAAAATGCAATTCTACTGTAAAAAATATTCGTGGTAGAGTGCGTTTTTTCACTCTACCGACATTAGAATTTCCTTTATTTCCGAGGGTTTATTATAACATTTTTTCCGAAAATAAGCAAGACTGAATTTTTCCGTATTTTTGTGGAAAGTTATTAAAAGAAATCATCAGGAGGTATATTATGAAAAAAGCGATTTCTTTAATAGCGTCTTTTCTCTGCGCGCTTTCCTGCCTTACAATGGCGGGCTGCGGCAAGAAAAAAACAACGGAAGTGTATTTCCTTAATTTCAAGCCCGAATCCGCAACGGTTTATGAGGAGCTGGCAAAGAAATATGAGGAAGAAAAGGGCGTTAAGGTAAAGGTGGTAACCGCCGCCGCAAACGGCTACGAGCAGACCTTAAAGTCCGAAATTGCAAAATCCAACGCGCCTACCATTTTCCAGATCAACGGACCTATCGGCTATGATTCCTGGAAAGACTACTGCCTTGATTTAAAGGACAGCAAGCTGTACGACATTTTGTCCGATAAATCACTTGCCATTAAGGACGGCAACGGCGTTTACGGTATTCCGTATGTTGTTGAGGGCTACGGAATTATATACAACAACGCCATTATGAAAAAGTATTTCGATTTAAAGGATAAAAAATCGACTCTAACCTCAGCCGAGCAAATAAACAATTTCGCGAAATTAAAAGAAGTAACCGAGGATATGTCCAAGCACCTAAAGGAATTGGGGCTCGAGGGCGTTTTCGCCTCTACCTCGCTTGCAAACGGCGAGGACTGGCGCTGGCAGACCCACCTTTTAAACGTTCCGCTTTATTATGAATTCTCCGAAAAGGAAAACGGCAAGGACGCAACCCTCACAGGGCTTGCCGCAAAGGAAATTAAGTTCACCTATAAGGATAATTTTGAAAAGCTTTTTGACCTTTATATCAATAATTCCATTACCAAGCCTACGCTTTTAGGCTCAAAATCGGTAGCCGACTCAATGGCGGAGTTTGCGCTCGGCAAGGTTGCAATGATTCAGAACGGCAACTGGGCGTGGTCGCAGATTTCGGGCGTTTCGGGCAATACCGTTAAACGGGACGACATTAAAATGCTGCCGCTCTATACGGGAATTGACGGCGAAGAAAAGCAGGGTATCTGCATAGGCACCGAAAACTACCTTGCAATAAACAAAAAGGTAAGTAAGGAATTGCAGGATCAGTCGCTCGATTTCCTTTACTGGATGTTTTCAAGCGATACGGGCAAGCGCTATGTTACCGAAAAGCTGAATTTCATTACGCCGTTTACCACATTTTCACAGAATGAGCAGCCCGACGATCCGCTGGCAAAGGAAATTGTGCGCTATATGAACGACGACAGCCTTAACACCGTGCCGTGGATTTTCACCTCCTTCCCGAGTGAGGCTTACAAAAAGGAAGTGGGCAGCGCGCTGCTCGATTACGTTCAGGGCGATAAAAAGTGGGAGGATGTTGAAAAAAGCATAACCGAAAAATGGAAGAGTGAACGCGCCTAAATGAACAGAACGGTAAAACGCTATTTTCCCATATTTGTACTGCCTACGCTTATAGCGTTTATTATAGCCTTTGCGGTGCCGTTTGTAATGGGGCTTGTGCTTTCCTTTACCGAGTTCAGAACCGTAACCGACGCAACCTTTGTGGGCTTTTCAAACTATGTGCGCGCGTTTACCGACGATAAGCTCTTTATAAACGCTATGTGGTTTACCGTTAAATTTGCGGTAATATCGGTTATAGGCATAAATGTTTTCGCGTTTTTGCTGGCGCTGCTTTTCACAAAGGAGCTGCCCGGCACAAACTTTTTCCGCACCGTGTTTTTTATGCCGAATTTAATCGGCGGCATAGTGCTCGGCTATATTTGGCAGGTAATAATAAACGGCGTGCTTTATAAGTACGGCTACTCTATAACCTCAAGCCCGACCTACGGCTTTTGGGGGCTTGTAATTCTTATGCACTGGCAAATGATAGGCTATATGATGATAATATATATAGCGGGAATACAGAATATCCCGGGGGATATTATAGAGGCGGCAAAGGTGGACGGCGCAAACTCGGTTACCACCCTTTTCAGAATTATAATACCGTCGGTTATGCCCTCTGTTACCATTTGCCTGTTTTTAACCATAACCAATTCCTTCAAGCTGTTCGACCAAAACCTAGCCCTTACCGCCGGCGCACCCGGCGACAGGACGCAGATGGTCGCGCTTGATATTTACAACACATTTTATTCAAGGAACGGCTACGAGGGCGTAGGACAGGCTAAAGCCGTCATATTCTTTATAATAGTGGCGGTTATAGCTCTGCTTCAGCTGCGCCTGACCCGCAGAAAAGAGGTTGAAAGCTGATTGAAAAGAAAAGTGCTTAATACGGTTGCCTTTTTACTGCTTATCGCCCTTGCCGCCGCGTTTATTTTCCCGGTTGCCGTTGTGGCGGTGAATTCCTTTAAATCAAAGTTTTCCATTGCGGCGTCGCCTTTTACCGTTCCTATGGGAGCGGAGTTTGCCGGTTTTTCAAATTACACCACAGGTATTGAAACAACCGGCTTTCCCGTAGCTTTCGGCTGGTCGCTCTTTATAACCGTAGCCTCAATCGCACTTATCACCGTTTGCACCTCTATGTGCGCATGGTATATAGTGCGGGTAAAGGGTGTGTTTTCATCATTATTTTACTATGCGCTTGTGTTTTCAATGATAGTGCCCTTTCAAATGGTAATGTTCACAATGTCGAAAACCGCGAATGTGCTAAGCCTTGATAACCCGATAGGGCTTGTGTTTATCTATTTAGGCTTCGGCGCGGGGCTTTCGGTATTCATGTATTCGGGCTTTATTAAAACCGTGCCGCTGGGAATTGAGGAGGCTGCCACTATTGACGGCTGCTCGCCGCTCGGCACGTTCTGGCGGGTAGTGTTCCCCATTTTAAAGCCCACGGCTATAACCGTTGCGATACTCAACACTATGTGGATATGGAACGACTATCTCCTGCCATACCTTGTTATAGGCAGAGATTATAAAACCATACCCATAGCCGTGCAGTATTTAAAGGGCGGCTACGGTTCGGTTGATATGGGCGCTTTAATGGCAATGCTTGTGCTGTCTGTCATACCGGTAATTATTTTCTATCTTTCCATGCAAAAATATATCATCAAAGGGGTTGCGGCGGGTGCTGTTAAGGGGTAACGATACAAAATATCCGAGAGAGAGCGGGATACTTCTTCATATCACCTCGCTGCCGTCCCCCTACGGTATCGGCTCATTCGGCACCGCGGCTTACAGATTTGTCGATTTTCTTAAGGAAAGCCGCCAGACCTACTGGCAGCTGCTGCCGCTGTGTCCCGTCGGCAAGGGCAACTCGCCTTACAGCTCGGTGTGTTCCTTTGCCGGCGAGCCGCTTTTAATAGACCTTGACGAGCTTGTAAACGACGGGCTTTTATCCCCCTCCGATATTCCGGAGGGTACATTTTCACAGAATGTGGATTATAAGCGCGCGCGGGAATTCAAGCTGCCGCTGATAAGACGCGCCGCGAAAAACTTCAACCGCAAGGATCGCGGTTTCCGCGACTTTCGCCGTGAAAACGCCTACTGGCTGCAGGATTATGCGCTGTTTACGGTAATAAAAGCGTCCGCACGCAATAAAAGCCTTTCAGAGCTTGACGACGGCATTAAATACCGTCTGCCGAACACCCTGAAAGCCTTTAAAGCCGCCCACGCGGAAGAAATTGCAATATGCGAAATTATTCAGTATTTCTTTTTTAAGCAATATATGAAGCTTAAAAATTACGCAAATACCGCGGGAATTAAAATAATAGGCGATATTCCGTTTTACATTCAGTTAGACAGTGCGGACGTATGGAGCAACCCCGATTTGTTTAAGCTGGGGCGCGATATGACCCCCACGCAGGTGGCGGGCGTACCGCCCGATATCTTCTCGGAAACGGGTCAGCTTTGGGGCAACCCGATATACGATTGGGATGCAATGAAGACCGACGGCTACACTTGGTGGAAAAAACGCCTTGCACATAATGCGCGGCTTTACGATGTTATAAGAATAGACCATTTCCGCGCCTTTGCCGATTATTATACAATACCCTACGGCGCAGAAAACGCCAAAAGCGGAAAATGGGAAAAGGGCGCCGGGCTTGCCTTTTGGAACATGGTGAAGCCCGCGGTTTCGGCGGAAATTATCGCCGAGGATTTAGGCGGGGACACGCCAGAGGTGAAGAAACTCATTGAAGACACGGGCTTTCCCAACATGAAAATATTGCAGTTTGCATTTGACACTGACCTTGATAATCAGTTCCTGCCTAAAAACTACGATAAAAACTGTGTTTGCTACACCGGCACACACGATAACGACACCGTGCGCGGCTGGTTTGAAAAGGCAACGCAAAAGGAAAAAATAATGTTTTCGGGCACGGTGCCCGCCGATAAAAGCAGCTCGGCGGTACTGAGTCTTATTGCCGCGGGTATGCGCTCGCGCGCGCGAATGGTGATAATACCCATGCAGGACTGGCTGCAGCTTGATTCCTCCGCCCGAATGAACACCCCCGGCGTACCCTACGGCAACTGGGAGTGGCGAATGAGCGGCGATGATATTACCGACGAGCTTATAAGCACGGTAAAGCGGCTCTCCGGCGGGAGAAACGGAGGCTGATTTAATGCGGAATTCGGAACAAAAAAATGCAGCGTTACCGCCGAAAAAACAAATTTTAGGGTTTATCGACAAACTGAAGGCGAGAAAGAGTGCGCTCTTTCCCGCCTTTCCATCATCTGCGCTTTAAAGTGCAGAAAAAACAGCAGTTCCTTTTTTCTTAAGCCACAAATAAATAGGAACAGACAAAATCAAATTAATTGCGGCAACAGCCAGCAAAAACTGCACCGCGCCGAGCTTGTAGCCCACCATAAAGAACAGCGCGCAATAGATTACGGTATAAATAAATCCTCCGAGCATTGCTATCATCACTCCGCCGCTCTGCTTTATCGGAGTTATTTCGCTCGTCCAGTTAAGGTTGGGCATTTTAAGCCCTACAAACAAATCGAAAAGCGCCAAAAGCAGGACAAATGTAAGCGCCGAGACAAACGCCGAAACAAATTGCAGGGGAGTGAACATAAACGCCGCGCAAAGCATACAAATTATAACCGGCACGCCCGTTAAAATAAGCTGCATATTAAGCTTTGCCATTAATACGTCAAGCGGCTTTACCGGCAGCGACTGCAGGGTCCAAAGCGATTTACCCTCAAGAGAAATTGAGGGCGCCGCCATATCATTCATTGAGGCGGCTGCGCACACCGCGGTAAACAGCAGTATAACCGCGCTGCCCGAATTTTTGCCGAAAAGCTCGTTCATTACAAGCATAAGCGTATTGCCCTTTATAAGCAGAGCTATGCCCAAAACCGGCAGCAGCAAAATTCCCAGCCCGCAGTTAAGCATATAATTGGGGCTTGATACGAACCGTGCAAACTCCTTGTGTAAAAGCGCCGATTGTACACTCCTCTTCCGAGCGACGGTCTCGCGGTACTTTTTCTTTATCGTTTTGCCGGTGGCGGTCGCAATTTTCAAAAAGCTGCGGGAAATAAGCACCCACATAAGCGCAAACAGCAGCAAAACAACTGCCGCCACAATAAGCATTGCAGTAAAATCGCCCGTTCCCACTTTGCCGAAAAGGTAAATGGGGTACGCCGAGCCTTTTATTTTATCGCCGTATTTTGCGGCGTTCATTATTAGATTGCTTATAATATCCTGCGCCTTAAAGCTCACAAAATAATACGCCCCTAAAAACAGCAGCGACACTATTACGGTAATAAAGCTTTTGTTTTTCAGCTTTAAGCTGATTTTTGCCACTACCCAGCCAAGCGCACTTGAAAGGGTAAGCACAAAAACCGAAATTAAAAGCACAAGCAAAACGCAGCCGATAACGGCAGGCAGGCTGTGCGACGCGATTATAAGATAAACCGCCGCCGCGGGAATTATTACAACACCCGAATACATAAGCCCCATAAGGTAGACCCCGAGCAGGCGGGAAATCATAATAGTGCCCACGGGTATCGGCATAGACAAAAGCAGATCGTTATCCTTTGCGAGGTAGAGCCCCGAATAGGTATTGAACACGCTGCCGAAAGCGCCGAGAAATATTGCAAGCATTCCCATTATCGCGAAATAGAGCCAGTCAAAGCCGACCGCCGTCAGTGCGCCGCAAAGCGAAACCGACAAAAAGGTGAACATTCCGCCGAGAATACCGACCATTAAAATTACAAACAGCACTATATAGCCCGTAATTGCCGCTTTGGAACGGGCTTTGTTTTTCTTAGCGTCGTAAAAATAGCTGCGGAATATTTCGGTAAGCTGCTTTTTAAGAAGTATTTTAACCATACTCAATCCTCCAGCTCAAGGAATACCTGTTCAAGGGATTCATCGCCCTTTACTTCTTCCATTGTGCCCGAGCGGATGAGCTTGCCCGCCTTTATAATAGCCACCTTATCACAAAGCTTTTCGGCAACCTCCAAAACGTGGGTGGAAAAGAATATCGCGCCGCCCTTATCGCACTCCTCACGCATCATTTTCTTAAGGATATGCGCGGCTTTCGGGTCAAGTCCCACAAAGGGTTCATCCATTATTATAAGCCTCGGGGTATGAAGCCACGCCGCTATTATTGCAAGCTTTTGCTTCATTCCGTGAGAGTAGGCGGCAATAGGCTCTGCAAGGCTTTCGGTCAGCTCAAAGGTATCGGCATATTTCCTGATGCGTTCGGCGCGCTCCTCTGCGCCGACACCGAAAATATCAGCTATGAAATTAAGGTATTTAATTCCGCTCATAAAATCGTACAAATCCGGGTTATCGGGAATATAGGCAATATCTTTTTTACATTCAAGCGGCTGCTCCTTTATGGATCTTCCGTTTATGTATATCTCGCCTGAGTCAAATTGCAAAATTCCCGCAACGGATTTAAGCGTGGTTGTTTTCCCCGCGCCGTTATGACCTATAAAGCCGTAAATTTCGCCGGGGGCTATGTGCAGGCTTAAATCGTCCACGGCTTTTTTATCACCGTATACTTTAGTAAGATTTTCAATTTTAAGCATAAATCTCTCCTCCTGTGTATCTTTCATTATATGACCGCCCACCGCATTTTTCAAGTCGGTGTTAAGCTTTTGTATGGTTTTCATTTATGTGTTAAAATGATGCGGGCTGATAAAAAGAGAAGTTAACTTCCAAATACGGTATAATGTTTTTACCACAAAATCAAATATCGAAAGGAAGTAACTTCACATGAATATAATAACACAAGAAGCTAAGAAAAAGCAAGCAGTAGTAAAATCTGGCCGGCGTTTTGTATTGTCATTGGATATGCTTTATGTTATAATTATAAGGCAATTATTATCAGAAAGGTAAATGTTTATGATCACTGTCGGAAATGCGGAGCTTAAGGACGCGGAGCGGCTTTTGGAAATATACGATTATTATGTGAAGAACACGGCG
>OLNY01003377.1_pt1 | contig 10234 bp, 8 predicted proteins | sample 1671981 | NCBI WGS metagenome assembly OLNY01 (sample SAMEA3136632, study PRJEB25190) | human gut metagenome | biome: human gut; feature: human-associated habitat; material: faeces | place: Austria | collected 2013 | reverse complement strand
ATTTTCTTTTTGAATGAAATGAAAAGACATTAAATAAAATTTAAGTGTTATAGTGAGCCGAAGCTTAGACATCATAATCATTTTTTACTGAACTGTAACTAAAAAACTAAAACTTAATAGTTATATTATTGAAAAAAAAATAAAAAACAGATATAATGGATATGATATTTTTTAAAGGAGTAGATATTTAAATGTTATCACAATTAATTATTTTAGCTGTATTAATTTTTTTAAATGCATTTTTTGCAGCAAGTGAAATTGCATTTATTTCACTAAATGACACAAAAATAGAGAAACAAGCAAAAGATGGAAACAAAAAGGCAAAACAAATTGAGAAAATGTTAAAAACTCCAAGCAAGTTTTTAGCAACTATACAAATAGGAATTACTTTAGCAGGATTTTTATCAAGTGCATTTGCATCAGATACATTTGCTGAAAAACTAGCGCCGATATTATTTCAATGTATGCCATTTTTTAGTTTAGGAGTATGGAAAAGTATTTCAATTATAATTATTACAATTATATTATCTTTCTTTACATTAGTTTTTGGAGAACTTGTTCCTAAAAGACTAGCTATGAAAAATTATGAAAAAATAGCATTTGGAACAATTGGAATAATTAGAGCCATTTCAATTATTACATCACCTTTTGTAAAATTTTTAACTTTGGTTACTAATTCAATATCTAAGTTGTTTGGAGTAGGGGAAAATGAAGAAGAATCAGTAACAGAAGAAGAAATAAAGATGATGGTAGATCAAGGTGAAGAAAAAGGAACAATAAAAGAAGAAGAGAAAGAGCTAATTAATAATGTTTTTGAATTTAATGATATAACTGCTTCTGAAATAATGAAACATAGAAAAGACATTTTTGCTGTAGATATAAATATAAGTAATGATGAGTTAATGGAAGAACTTTCAAAAGAAGAATATAGATATAGTAGAATTCCAGTTTATGATGAGACAATTGATGAAATAAAAGGAATTTTATATATAAAAGATGTTCTGAAAAATATAGGAAAGAAAAACTTTAAAGTTAAAAATGTGGTAAAAGATGCTTATTTTGTATCACAAACTAGATTAATTAATGAAGTTTTTAAAGAACTACAAAAAAATAAAATGCAAATAGCAATAATTATAGATGAATATGGTGGAACAGCAGGTTTAATAACAATGGAGGATATATTAGAAGAGCTTGTAGGTGATATTTATGACGAATATGATAAAGAAGAAAAGGAATTTGAAAAAATAGACGAAAATACCTATATTATAGTTGGAAGTATGCCAATTTATGATGTTAATAAACTTTTAAATGCTAATATTCCAGAAGGAGATTATGACACTTTATCAGGCTTCTTACAAGAAAAATTAGGGAGAATTCCTGAAGAAGAAGAAAACCCAATAATAGAGACTAAAGAAGTAACTTATAAGATAGAAAAATATGAAGATAAAAGAATATTAAAAGTCAAAGCATGTAAAAATAATGAAAAACAAATAGAAGAATAATTGAAAGAGGGTATAACATATGAAAAGAAAATTTATTATAAGAAATATTATAATATTAGTAATATTAATAGGAGTTATAACTGGAGTATCTTATTATTTTATAGAGCAAAATGCAAAAAAATATGAAATTGCAAAGGTAGAGCAATATAATTATTTTGTTTTAAAACAAAATGAAAAATCAGGAGTTATAGATAAAAACGGAAATAAGATAATTGAAACTGAATATGAAGACGTAAAAATACCAAATCCTGAACAAGCTATTTTTATATGTTATAAATCAAATGAAGTAAAAGTTTTAAATGAAAAGCAAGAGGAAATATTAAATAAATACGAAAAAGTGGAGCCAATTAGACTAAAAAACATTGCTAGTGATTTAATGTATGAAAAAAGTGTGTTAAGATATTATAAAAATGGAAAATATGGATTAATAGACTTTAAAGGAAAAGAAATAACAAAACCTATTTATGATGAAATTGATGGGTTGCCATATAAAGAGGGAGAACTATTAGTAAAACAAAATGATAAATATGGTGTTATAAATATAAAAGGAAGTAAATTAATTAATATAGAATATGAACAAATTACTGTTGATGGATATTATACAGAACAAAATGGGTATAAATTTGCAGGATATATTGTTTCAAATAAAACTCAAGAAGGATATCGCTATGGTTATATTAATAATAATGGAAAATTAATATTAAAAGTTGAATATAATCAGTTATCAAGAATAACAGATATAGAAGATAATGATAATGCTTATTTGTTAGGAGCCAAAAATGGTCAGTTTGGTGTAACTAAAAATGATAAAGAAATTATAAAAAATGAATATCAATCAATAACATATGATACGACTAACCAAATATTATTAATAGAGAGAAGTAAAAAATATGGAGTTGCATCATTAGATGGAAAAATTATAGTTCCAGCTCAATACGATCAAATAGATGTTACAGGAGTCTATTTATATGCAAAAGATAATCAAGGAACAACAGTATATAATAGTAATGGAACAGAAGCTAATATAGATACTAATATTGCAATATTGAATACTAGTAATGAAAAATATAAAATTAGAATTAATAGTGAAGATGGAACTAAATATGGCATAATAGGAAAAGATGGAAAGCAAATTATAGAAGAAAAATATAATTATATTGAATATTTATATGACAATTATTTTATAGTAAGTATAGAAAATTCAAAGTTAGGTGTAATAGATGACAAAGATAATGTAAAAATTCAAATTGAAAATGATTCACTTCAAAAAGTACAAGATACGTCTATAATACAATCAGTAATTGCAAAAGACAATATTACAAAATTATATGATAAAAATATGTCAAAAATATGTGAAATGAAAGATGCAAAAATTGAGGTAAAAGATAATTATATTGTTATATATAATGAAAATGAGAAAAAGTATTTTAATAAAGAAGGAAACGAAATTAAAAATACTGAAGTTTATCCAAATAATGTATTATTTGCACAACAGAGAGATAATAAGTGGGGATTTGTAAATAAAGATGGAGATATGGTTGTAGAAGCAAAATATGACAAAGTAACAGAATTTAATGAATTTGGATTTGCTTCTGTACAAAAAGATGGAAAATGGGGAGCAATTAATACACAAGGCAAAGAAGTAGTAGAGCCAACTTATAATCTAAAAGATGAAATAGAACCATCATTTATTGGAACTTATTATCAGGTAAAATATGGATTTGGAGAAGTTTATTATACTGATGCAAAATAAGAATAAGTTATAGAAATTTAATATAATGTAAAAAAGAGTTGATTTATTTGTGAAAATAAATCAACTCTTTTTGATTAAATTCATATAAAAAAGTAAATAATAAAAAATAAGATAAAAAAAAGAAGGTGTTTTTTTGAAATTAGGATTAGCTTTATCAGGTGGGGGAATAAGAGGAATTGCTCATGCAGGAGCAATAAAAGCATTAGAGGATAATGGAATAAAAATAGATGTGATTGGAGGAACTAGTTCAGGAGCCTTAGTTTCATCTTTATATGCTTTAGGTTATTCTCCTTATTATATTTACATATTATTTAAGAGATATGCAAAGGAGATTGCAGGAATTAATTCTACTCCAATTATTTCTGGAATTAGAAGTTTTATGATAAATAAGAAAATAGAAATAAAAGGTTTAAGAAGCGGTAAAAATATAGAAGAAACTTATAATTGTTTAGCTTTAAGAAAAGGCGTAAAAAAGATTGAGGACATAGAAAAAATGCCACTTGTTATTCCAGCAGTAGATGTTAGTGATGCAAAAGAATATATATTTACAAATAAAATTCCTCAAAATAGTGGAGATAAATATCAATATATAACAGACATATCAATAGGAAAGGCTGTGCGAGCTAGTAGTAGTTTCCCTGCTTTTTTTTGCCCATGTGAATTTAAAAAACACAAGTTCATGGATGGAGGAATGTTAGATAATATACCTGTTTCAGAAGTGAAAAAACAAGGAGCTGATAAAGTAATTGCAATTAATTTTAAAGCAGATGATATCGATGAAAATAGTAATATAATGGATTTAGCAATGAGAACAATTGATATTATGGGAAATAAAATATCAGAAGAAAATTTAGAAACAAGTGATTTTGTTTTAACTATAAAAACAGATAAAACAGGATTATTAGATATTGAAAAATTAGACAGTTGTTATAAATATGGATATCAGGCAGTAATAGAAAAATTAGATAAAATTAAAGAAATATTGTCAATATGATACTAAAGTATGAATATAATATTAATATATAATGTTCAAATAAAAGGAGAATAATAATGAATGTTCGATACTTTGATAATGCAGCCACAACAAGAGTAAAAGATGAAGTTTTAGAAGAAATGTTACCGTACTTAAAAGAAAAATTTGGTAATCCATCTTCTATGTATACAATTGGAAGAGAAGCTAAAAAGGCAATAGAAAAAGCAAGAGAACGTGTTGCAAAATTAATTAATTGTAAAGCAAATGAAATTTATTTTACAGGATCAGGTTCTGAAAGTGACAATACAGCTATTAAAGGGATAGCGCATAAAAGAGCCTTTAAAGGAAAACATATTATTACTTCAAAAATTGAACATCCTGCTGTTTTGCATACATGTCAATCTTTAGAAAGAGAAGGATTTAAGGTAACATACTTAAATGTGAATAAAGATGGAATAGTAGATATAAATCAATTGATTAATTCGATTAGAAATGATACTATTTTAATTAGTATTATGTATGCAAATAATGAAATAGGGACTATACAACCAATACATGACATAGCTAAAATTGCAAAAATGCATAATATTGTTTTTCATACAGATGCAGTTCAGGCGTGTGGAAATATACCAATTAATGTACAAAAAATGCAAATAGACATGTTATCTTTATCAGGACATAAATTATATGCACCAAAAGGTACAGGTGCTTTATATGTAAAAAACGGAATAGAATTTGAAAAATTTATAGATGGTGGACATCAGGAGAAAAATAAAAGAGCAGGAACAGAAAATGTTTCAGGAATTGTTGGATTAGGAAAAGCTTGTGAACTTGCTAATATAAATTTAGAAGAACATCAAAAATATTTAACTAAATTAAGAGATTATTATATTTTACAGGTACAAGAAAAGATACCAAATGTACGTTTAAATGGTTCAAAAAAAGAAAGATTGCCAGGTAACGCAAATTTTTCTTTTGAGTTAGTAGATGGGCAATCTTTATTATTAAATTTAGATGCTAAAGGGATTTGCGCTTCAAGCGGTTCTGCATGTTCAACAGGTTCTTCTAATCCGTCTCATGTATTGTTAGCAATAGGCTTATCTCCAGAATTAGCATATGGAGCATTAAGAACTACTTTTGGAGAAGAAAATACAAAAGAAGATATAGATTATTTAGTAAACAGTTTACAAGAAACAGTAGATAGATTAAGAAAGTTTAATTTTCCAAAATAGCAATAGCACATTTAATTCCATCTACTGCTGCAGACATAATACCGCCAGCATAGCCGTGCTCCTTCGCCACATGGATAAAGCCCTATAATATTAGAAACTAAGCTTTCATTTCTAACAATTTTAACGGGAGAAGAACTTCTGGTTTCTACTCCTGTTAAAATACTGTCGGGGTTAGCAAAACCTTCAAGTTTATTATTAAAATATAAAATACCTTCTTTTAATGTAGAAGAAACAAATTCAGGTAAAATATCATTTAAATTAGAAAGTGTGACACCAGGCAAATATGTAGGTTCAATTTTTCCAATAAATGTTGATTTTTTGTCTTGAAGAAAATCTTCTACTCTTTGAATTGGAGCATAATAATTTGAACCTCCTAAAACAAAAGCTTTTTCTTCTAAATCTTTCTGAAAGTAAATTCCAGCAAGAGAAGATTCACTTGGAAAATCATTTGGTACAACATTTACCAAAAGTGCAGAATTAGCATTTTTTCCATTTCTTAAAAAATTACTCATACCATTTGATACAATGGTATTTTTTTCACTAGAAGAAGCCATAACGACTCCACCTGGACACATACAAAAAGTATAACAAGAACGACCCGTATTAGGTGAGTGATATGCTAATTTATATTCAGCAGGAGGGAGTTTTAGATTAGTAAAACTTCCATATTGAGATTTGTTAATTTCTTCTTGTAAATGTTCTATTCTTACACCAACGGAAAAATTCTTTTTTTCCATATTAATACCTTTTTCATAAAGTTTTTCAAATGTATCTCTAGAACTGTGACCAATAGCTAAAATAACATGAGATGCAGAAATTTTTTGTAAATTATCCTTATTTAAGCAAGAAACAGATATAATTTTCCCATTAACTATATTAAAATCAACTACCTTAGTGTTAAATAAAAAAGTGCCACCTTTAGAAATAATATAATTTCTAATATTTTTAATAATATTAATTAAATTATCTGTTCCTATATGAGGTTTAGATAGATATAAAATTTGTTCAGGTGCTCCAAAGTTAACAAATTCTTTAAGAACTTTTTTACAATAAGGACTATTAATTCCAGTAGTAAGTTTACCATCAGAAAATGTACCAGCACCACCTTCACCAAATTGAACGTTAGAAAGTACATTTAAATTTCCATTCTTTAAAAATTTATCAACAGAATTCTTTCTGTTTTCAACAGATTCTCCTTGTTCAATAACAATAGGAGAAATACCATTTTGAACAAGTGTAAGCGCAGAAAATAAGCCACTAGGTCCAGCACCGACAATAACTACATTTTTTTTGTCAGTATTTATAGTTTTTATTTTAGGAATATTAAATTCTTTAACTTTATTAAATTTTTTATATTTATTTTCATTTTTTAATTTTAAATCAATTGAATAAATATAATGGATGTCGTCTTTTTTTCTAGCATCAATAGATTTTCTTGAAATATGCCATTCGACAACATCTTTTGGTTCAATTTTATATTTTTTTATTATTGTTTCAAATAATTTTGTATCTGATATATCTTTTCTTATTTTTATATTGCTAATTTGTATCATACAAGCCTCCTATATATAAATATATTATAGCATATAATTATCATTTGTAAATAAAATTTATTTTACCCTGTTCCTCTTCTACATTCACGGGCTGCTTACCAGGTTCCATTATCCGTTATGTATTATCTCCAAAACTGCCTTAAGACTCTCTTCCAAATCTTTCCCTTCTTCATCTACCACAATGTCTGCATATTTCTCGTATAAGGGAACTCGCTCCTCATATAAACTCTTCAAGGTCTGTCCTTCTTTCAGAAGAACTCCCCGCTTCTTAAGATTTCCAAGCCGTTTCTCAAGAGACTCCAGAGAAAGGCTGAGGTAAACTACCTTCCCAATTGATTTCAAGTGTTCCATGGCTTCACTGCAATATACCACACTTCCCCCAGTAGCAATTACAGTATTCTCTGTATCAATCGACGCATTTACGCGATTCTCAATGGCCTTGAAACCTTCTTCTCCTTCTTCATCAATGATCTGATAAAGACGTCTTTTTTCTTCTTTTTGTATTAAAAGGTCTGAATCTAAAAATTCGTATCCAAGTATTTTCGCAAGAACAACGCCCAGTGTGCTTTTACCTGCACCGGGCATTCCAATTAATGTTATATTATTCATTTTCATTCGATACTCCTTTAAATAATAACACATAAGAGCCATTATTGCAATCACATTAAAAAATTGTTACTGAGTTCGTTGAAAAATTGTTACTGAGTTCGGTTTTTTAATGGGTGATTTTTAAGTTTCTGATTATGCTTTTTTCCTTTTTTTACGCTATATCCAAAGGTGCCCAGTTTCTTTCCAAGTCCCAGATATTCTCCATGGGAATATACCATCAGTTTTGACTGATTCAGCTGAAATTTATTATTTTTATCCATATAGGCTTCGTCCGCATGCACTGCAACTACTTCCGCAAGGAACATGTGATGAGAACCAAGCTTCTCAATTTTCTTAACTTTACATTCAATATTTACAGGAGCTTCACCGATCATTGGTGCCTTCACTTGATCCGCCTTTTCTTTGGTAAGATGAAGCTCCTGAAATTTATCAACCTCTCTGCCGGACCGCACGCCACAATAATCGGTGGCGTATGCAAGCTCTTCTGTGGTAAGGTTCAGAACGAATTCCTTTGTCTTGCAGATCATATCGTAAGAAAATCTGGTGGGACGGACGGAGATGCTTACCATTGGCGGGTTGGTACACACGGTGCCAGCCCACGCTACTGTTATTATATTATCATTACCCTCGCCATCTGTAACGCTGACCATCACAGCAGGAAGCGGGTAAAGCATATTGCCTGGTTTCCAGGTCTGTTTTGCCATATTTTTGCTCCTCTTTTATGTGAAAATTTCCCGTGCAAAGAACCTTCTGCGTTACTTTTCACTTTGTGAGCAGTAGCTTTTAACAGCCTCTTTGCCGGGAAAATCTTTATTATCAGTTAAAGTCATTTGCCATGATCTGTGCGGCTTCCATCATAGCCGGGATCATCTGTTTCTTACGGGAAACCACGCCTTTCAGGTGGAAGCACTTATCCTCCGGTTCCTGCTGGAATGCGATTTTTCCCATTTCCTCGCTGCCCTCGCCGTAATAAATTACATCTGAGGACTCGTCCATAATATTGGTTAACATAAAGTAAACACGGGTAATTCCATGGCGTCCGCACTCGCTTACCATAAATGGTTTCAGGCGGACTTTGATCTCCTGAAGCTCTTCCTCGTCCATGGAACTGATCTGTCCAACACCAAAAGCCACATTTCCTTCTGCAATAAATTTCTTGTAATCCTGATAGAAAATTTCTTCAGGTGCTTTATCCTTCAGATTGCTTCCAGCCTTGAACATTTCTCTTGCGAAATCTTCAATCTTAATGTCCGCGATCAGTGCAAGCGCACTTGCTGCGATCTTGTCCTGCTGGGTGCAGGTTGGGGAACGGAACATTAAGGTATCGGAAATAATGGCTGCACAGAGAAGTCCTGCGATCTTAGGCGGAATCTCCAGTCGCTGCTCGTCATAAATCCGGTAAAGGATTGTCGCAGTACATCCAACTGGCTCATTTCGGAAATTAATCGGCTTCATAGTTTCCAGAGAACCAAGCTTATGATGGTCAATGATCTCCAGAATCTCTGCTTTCTCAATATTATCAACAGCCTGGTCTTTCTCATTATGATCTACCAGAATTACCTGTTTCTTGTGCATGTCAAGGAAATTTCGTCTGGAAATGGTTCCCACACATTTTCCCCGCTTATTGATAACAGGGAATGCACGATGGCGGTGCTTGATCATAACATCCTGGATATCATCTGTGAAATCCTCAGTGTTGAAAGTTACCAGATTATCTTTTTTCATCACATAATTTACCGGAATACTCTGGTTGATCATGCGGGCAATTGTGTAGGTATCATATGGAGAAGAGATAATGATGATCTGTCTCTCCTGAGCTTTCTTTATTACCTTCTCACTTACCTGAATACTCATTCCTACAATAATGCAGCTTACATTCAGTTCTATTGCCTTTAACTGATCTTCCTCACGGTTTCCAAGAATAACCATATCATTTTCTTCGATATAGTTCTTCATTACCTCCGGATCAGCAGTTCCAATAAGGATTTTCCCTTTGGTAAAATAGCCGTGACCATTTCCTTCTACAATTTCACCGTCGGCCGGAATCACATCGCCAGCCTCACATTCAAAGATATCACCTTTCTTCAATTGAGAACTGCTCACTGTCTTTACCTTACCATCAACAATCAGTTTGGCAGGAGTTTCCTCGCGTGTTTTTCGCAAGCTGTCGGCTTGTGCCTTACCACGAGCTTCGGCAATGGCTTCTGCAAAGTTGGCAAACAGCAAGGTGAGAAACAAAATGATGAAAACCCAAAGATTGTATATAAATGAACCTTGTGATGTGTTAGTGGCCGAATAGATTGTAACAACCAACATGATTAGTGTAGAAACTTCTACCGTAAACATGATGGGGTTCTTCACCATGATTTTTGGATTCAGCTTGACAAACGACTGTTTCAAGCTTTCCATTACTTGATCCTTCTGAAACAGGGAAGTATTATTATTATTTTTCATATCTTTTATTCTTTCATTATTACCGTATCCGCCAGGGGCTAAAGACTCCCCTGGGTAATACGATGGGCTTATGTCAGTATTTTTCTCTTATAAACTAAAGTGTTCTGCAATTGTACTCAAAGCATGTGCCGGGAAGAATGACAGAGCAGCTACGATGA
>OLNY01003375.1_pt1 | contig 10234 bp, 7 predicted proteins | sample 1671981 | NCBI WGS metagenome assembly OLNY01 (sample SAMEA3136632, study PRJEB25190) | human gut metagenome | biome: human gut; feature: human-associated habitat; material: faeces | place: Austria | collected 2013 | reverse complement strand
GCTCCTTCCGCGTGCAGCTTTTTGGTGCTTCGCCTAAGCCCTTGTTTGCTCCCCCTACTTTCCGCGAAGAACCATTTTTTTACTGCGAATCTTCCTCCGCGCGGCAAAACAGCACCGTCAGCACGCCGTTCTGCGCGGATGCGTGAATCTGCACCCCGTACGGCAGCAGATTCACAAACGTGAAGTCGCTGTAACTGCCAACGGCGGCATCAAAAAACTGCGGCACATACACCGCGCCCTGCTTGCTGTGCAGCGCCCACTCCTCGATTTGCAGCGGCAGCGTCAGCGCGGCGTTGTAGAGCGTCGTCGTCACCTGACACACCCCGCCGCCGTACCCGAAGCCGTCCGTGCTGACATTCGGCGCAAGCTCATAGCCGTTTGAATGGCGGTATGGCGCACACAGCGCGTTGAAGGAGAATGTTTTCTCGCGCTCCACCGCCACGCCGTCAATGCGCTTGACCCCTTCGCTGATGTTGTGTTCGCGCGCCGCTGCCTTGCCTTGCCCCTGCTGGTCGCCGTAGAAGGTGGTGAAGCCGCCGATGATGTCGCCGGGTTCGGCAGTCTCCCAATCTGCGAAGGGATGATAGGTGCCGATTTCGTCCGTCAGCTGCATCTCGCCGCGCCAGACGGGCAGCAGGTACGCGCCGTCCGCCTGTACTTCCACACAGGCGATTTGCCCGGCGGACGCGGTGCAGCCTTTGAATTTTCCACCCGAAATCAGCGTATCCTGCGAAAATTCTACATATCCGCTCATGCGATGCGGCAGATTTTGCAGGGGATAATGCAGCGCATCCAGCGATTGCACGCGGTACAGCCATTCCGGTTTGGCATACCCGACCTTATTGCCGACCTGCACCTTGCACCACGCGTCGTCCCATTCCAGAATGAGGATTTTTGTCTTCTTCCGCACGGTGATGCCGCGGTCACTCTCGCTGGGCGTTCGGCGCAGGCTGAAAGTGGTGTAGGAATATGCCTGATACTGCGCTTCGCTGTCCTCAGCGAGGCAAGCGGTGGCGGCAAGGGCGAAAATCAGCAGAGAGGTCAGCAAGACTTTCCAAATGTGCTGCATGGGGTGATGCTCCTTTTCTCTGAGGTGGATGAGGGCTGGAAATGTGCGCCCTGTGTATGAAACGAACGAAGGGGGAGGAAAATTCCCGGAAAAGGGAAATTTGAGGGGGATTTCGGCACTTTCTTATCTGGAAATGCTATTACAGGTTGCTTTTTCTATATTCAATTGGAGAGATTCCGTAAATTTCTTTGAATTTGCGGTAAAAATATGGGACATCGTGAAATCCGCATTCTTCTGATATGACCGCAACCTTCATTTCCGTGTTTGCCAGCAGTTCAGCGGCTTTTTTCAGTCTGTACTGTATTAAGTAGGAAACTGGAGACTGGCGAATGCCATTTTTGAAGATTTGCATACAACTGTTATTGCTTACATGGGCGAAATTTGCAATATCAGCAAGGGAAATCTGGTCAGCATAATGACTATGAATAAAACTCATCATCATTTGCAGGCGAGAAGCATTGAGGTCTCTTTTAACAGGCTGCCCCTGCTGAAGCCTGGATTCCATATTTTCATACAGCACTTCCCAAATGGAGGTCAGCAGTCGCAAAGTTGTCAACTCCCTGAAATTTGGCTGCTCTTGTGTTTTGAAAACTTGATTCAGCAGTGAAAGTATCTCCTTATGCCATAAAGAAAGCGGCTCAAAAACCAAATAGGGAATATCGGAAACAAGCAATGGCTTAACATATTGTTGATATACAAAACTTTCTGGTGAAGCTAACAGCACCGGAGAAAAAACAATATTAGGTATCACGGTGGGGTGCTCTGCTGTAAATTGATGTAGTATTTTCGTATTGATAAATAAGCCGCTGCCTGCTGGCAGAGAAAAACGATCTTTTCCGACACAGCAGTGTGCTTCGCCGCTTTGCACATAAACAAATTCAATTTCTTGATGCCAATGCCAACCGAGCGTATGAAAGTCGAAATCCCAGATGTCTTCCAGATAGTATTGGAACGGAAATGCCGGTTGACCGTGGTTTCGCTTTTCCATGAGCGTTTCATCTGTGATGATTTTCAATTCGTTATTATTCTCCAAACATGCCAACTTCCTCTGTATTGTGATATTGTACAACAATAAGGTGGAAAAGTCAATTGCTATTCCCAAATAAACGTGATATTATTCAAGAGAATTCTGAAAGGAGCGCTTCGAGTCATGAAGAACTACAGCAAAACATTAAGAGCCTGCTACCTTGGCCTCATCACGCAAGCAATTGCCGCTAATTTTGCGCCATTGCTTTTTTGGTCGTTTCATTCTGATTTCAACATTTCACTGGGTCAGATTGCCTTAATTCCTGCGGTGTTCTATGTGACGCAATTGGTCGTAGACTTAATATGCGCAAAGTATGTAGATGCTATTGGCTACCGAAAGTCCATTGTGGCGTCGCAGCTGTTAGCTGGTCTTGGTCTGATTGGCATTGCGGTTTTACCCAATATCGTATCGCCCTATATCGGAATACTGATCGGCGTGTTTTTTTACGCATTCGGGAGCGGCCTTATTGAGGTACTGTGCAGTCCGATTGTGGAAGCCTGTCCCTTCGAACATAAGGAAAAGGTGATGAGCCTTCTTCATTCTTTCTATTGCTGGGGCAGTGTGGGCGTGATTTTGCTTTCTACGCTGTACTTTGCAATTTTCGGCATCGACAAATGGCAGATACTGGCTTGCGTATGGGCAATTATTCCGCTGTATAATATCTACAATTTTGCTACTTGTCCGATTGAGCGTCTGGTAGAAGACGGGCAAGGAATGTCGCTGCGTCAATTGCTGAAAAAGCCTATTTTTGCAGCTGCAATCATCCTTATGATTTGTGCTGGAGCATCTGAAATGTCAATGGCGCAGTGGGCATCAGCTTTTGCAGAATCCGCATTAGGATTAACGAAATCTGTCGGCGATTTGGCAGGGGCGTGCTTGTTTGCAACCACAATGGGAATTTCGCGTATGCTGTATGGCAAATTCGGAGAAAAGATAGATTTAATAAAGTTTATGCTTATATCGGGCGTTATTTGCGTCGTGAGCTATCTTTTGGCCGGTCTATCTGCAATGCCGATTTGGGGCTTAGTTGGCTGTGTCATGTGCGGCTTCTCAGTGGGTATTATGTGGCCCGGAAGCATCAGCATCACTGCTCCGAGGATTCCCAAAGGCGGTACGGCGCTGTTTGCACTGCTGGCAATGGCAGGGGACATGGGCGGCGCATTTGGGCCGAGTGTGGTGGGATATTTTTCGCAGCATGCCGGAGATAATCTTCAGGCGGGTCTGCTGACGGGCTGTATATTCCCTTTAATCATGCTGGCAACGCTGATTGCAATGAAAAAAATGACCCCCGAAGGATAAAAGCGGATATATCAGGACTGTTCCCAATTGCAGCATAGCATTGCAAACCGCGGCACATGCTCTTCTTCCTTTATAGCCAAATCGGTTCATGCCCCAATGTCGGCACGACCTGCGTCCAGAAAACCTCCTGCGCAAACATCACCGTCGCCGTATTATCGCATGGATGGAACGCAATCCGTCCTTCCCGCTTCACATCATGGTCAAAGACCAGCTGAATCCGCTTCTCCTCGTCAAACCACAGACCCAGCGGCGACAAGCTCCCTGATTCCAGCCCCAGCATCGTCGGCAGGCACTCAGATGGTGCAAACGACAATCGCGAGGAATGCAGCAGCTTGCTTGTGTCCGCTGTGCGGAAGGGTTTGTCCGGCAGGGTCACATACAGATAGAACGCCGTCTGCTGGCGGTTGCACAGCAGAATGTTCTTGCAGAAGGTGACATCCGGCGCGGCGTAGGGCAGCGCAAGGCACTCCTCCATGGTGAAAACCGCGGGATGCTTGTAAACTTCGCAGGGAATGCTAAGCGCCTGCAGGTGCTTGAGGACGCGCGCTTTGTTCGACATGGGCAAAATCCTCCTTTTTCGGCGTGATGGATGGAGAAAAACGCCGCAATTTGCGTGTGTTTCTAAATTCGCCCGGCAGCATTTTCGGCATCTTTTCTTGCACTTCCGCGTCTTCAAACCTCGATTTACCGCCAGTAAACCTTCGGTTTTCATCCTTGAATTGCAAGAAAATCTGCTCGAAACTGCATCGGTCTCATTTTAGAAACACACGCTAGACACAGAACGGGCAATTTCGTCAAAATGACGGTGGAAATTTGCCTGCAACCATGTTATAATACGCTTGAATCCAGCAAAAATCAAGAGGAGGTCAGGTTTGGCAATGAAAAGAAGAATCGGTATTCTGACCAGCGGCGGTGACTGCCCTGGCTTGAACGCGGCAATCCGTGGCGTGACCCGCGCGGCGTATGAATTGTTTGACGCGGAGATTGTCGGCATCCACGACGGCTATCGGGGTCTCATCACGGGCGACTATCAGGAGATGAAGCGCAGCCAGTTCTCCGGCATCCTGACCCTTGGCGGCACGATTCTTGGCACGGCGCGCACGCCCTTCCGCGATATGCGCAAGATTGGCGAAGACAACGTGGACAAGGTTGCCGCGATGAAAAAGACCTACAAGGATTTGAAACTTGACTGCCTTGTCACCCTCGGCGGCAATGGCACGCACAAGACGGCGAACCTCCTTTCCAAGGAAGGGCTGAACGTCATCGGTCTGCCCAAGACAATTGACAACGACCTCTATGGCACGGACTTCACGTTTGGCTTCCACACGGCGATGGACATTGCGACGGAGGTCATCGACCGCATTCACACCACAGCGGCGTCGCACGGGCGCTGCATGGTGGTGGAAATCATGGGCAATAAGGCGGGCTGGCTGACGCTGTATTCCGGCGTGGCGGGCGGCGCGGATGCCATCCTGATTCCCGAAATCCCCTATAAAATTGAAAAGGTTGCCAAGGTCGTCGAGAGCCGCGCCAAGAGCAACAAGGGCTTCACGATTATCGCCGTGGCTGAGGGCGCAATGACCCCCGAAGAAGCAAAAATGGGCAAGAAGGAACGCGAAGCCAAGCGCGCGGCGGAACATTTCTCGTCCAGCGCGTATGTAGCGCAGCAGCTTCGCGACCTCGTGGGCGTGGAAGCGCGTGCGGTTGTGCCGGGTCACATCCAGCGCGGCGGCAGCCCGAATGCCTACGACCGCGTGCTGTCCACGCAGTTCGGCGTCCACGCGGCGGAACTCATCCGCGACGGCGTGTACGGCGTAACCGTGGCGCTGAAGGGTAACGAAATCACCCACAACAAGCTGTCCGACATTGCCGGCGTGCCGAAGCTGGTTCCGCCGGACAACACGATGATTACGACCGCCCGGAACATCGGCATTTCGTTCGGTGACTAATCATACTGCTTTATCTGGAAATAGTATAATTGCGCAAGAGGCTGCGGAAGGACAAACCGTTCTTTCACAGCCCTTTTTCATGTACGAAAAGCAAAACGGAAAACGAAGTTGACAAATTCCTGTAATGTTGTATAATGGAAACAAAAAAAGATGCTGACAAGCACGAAAAATGGTGAATTACACGCCGTCAGTAGAAATTCGTAATTTCAAAAGGAGGCAGTCTATGCGCTTTTTCCACCTGTCCGACCTCCATCTGGGCATCAAACTCTACGAGCATGACTTGCTGAAAGATCAGAAGGCCATTCTTGATGAAATCGTCGCGATGACCTGGCAGTATCAGCCCGACGCTGTTGTTTTCGCGGGAGATATTTACGATCGTTCCGTGCCGCCTGTCGAAGCGGTTGCGCTGTTCGACGACTTCATGACGCAGCTCCGCGCGGCGCTCCCGAACGGCGAAATCATGCTGATTTCCGGCAACCACGACAGCGCGCAGCGGCTCGATGTCTTCCGCAGCGAACTGTCTGACCGCGGCATCCACATGATTGGCAATCCGCCCATGCAGAAGGGCGAAACCATCGAGCGCGTCACCCTGACGGACGATTTCGGTGCGGTGAATTTCTACCTGCTGCCGTTCGTGCGGCCGGGCATGGTGCGCCTTGTGACCGGGACGAAAGAGAACGGCGACAATTTGAGCTATCCCGAAGCATTTTCGCGTCTGCTGGCGCTGTCGCCGCTGAACCCCGACGAGCGGAACGTGCTGGTCAGCCATCAGTTCTTCCTGCCCGATGGCGGCGACGCGGAGAACATCGAGCGCGCGGAGAACGAGGTGAAGCAGGTCGGCAATGTGGATGCGATTCCCGCGTCGCTGATTGCGAATTTTGACTATGCTGCGCTGGGACACATCCACAAGCCGATGAAGGTTGGCAGTGAAACGCTGCGTTACTGCGGCACGCCGATGCCCTACTCCCTCAGCGAGGAAAATCAGCAGAAGGGCATCTTGATGGTGGAAATGGGCGCGAAAGGCGACGTGCAGACGACGGTTTTGCCGCTGCACCCCGTCCATCAGGTGCGGAAGCTGCGCGCGACGCGGGAAGCGCTGCTGTCCGGCGCGAGCGAGGATTTCGTGTCCATCTGCGTAATAGGCGCGGAGGCGGCGGAGATGGTGGGTCTGCGCGAACTGCTGCGGGAGAGGTACCCGAATCTGCTGGAGCTTCGGCGCGAGGAAAAGGAAACGGTGGAGCTGGCAGCTCTGCAGGAGCGCACGGAAACGCTCTCCCCCTACGACCTGTGTCTGCAATTTGCGGGCGAGCGGCTGAACGCCGAGGAAAAGGCACTGCTGACGGAGGTCATGAACGCCATGAAGGAGGAAGACGCATGAAACCGATTCTTTTGACGATGCAGGCCTTTGGCTCTTACGGCGAAAAAACGGAGATTGACTTCCAAAAGGGCGGCGATTTTTTCCTCATCAGCGGCGACACGGGGTCGGGCAAATCCACCATTTTCGATGCAATGATGTTCGCGCTCTACGGCGAAGTGAGCACAAACGGCAGCGGCAAGGAAAACGAGCTGCTGAGCCAGTTTGTGGACGTGCGGAATGACAAGCCGCTTGTGTCGCTTGTCTTTACGGCGCATCAGCATGGGCAGGAGGAAACGTACAAGATTACGCGCACGCCGCGGCACATCCGCCCCGCCAAGCGAACAGGTGCAAAGCAGCAGGAGGAGGGCGAGACGGCGGAACTGCTGATGCCGGACGGCTCGCAGTATCCGGGCAAGCTGTCAGACACGAACCGCAAAATCGAAGAGATTGTGGGCTTGACGGCAGACCAGTTCCGCAAAGTGGTGATGATTGCGCAGGGCGAATTTATGGATTTCCTGCGCGCGGGCAGCAAGGAAAAGACGGAACTGCTGCGCGATTTGCTGAAAACGGACTACTATTATCAGTTGAGCGAACGCCTGAAGACGCTGGCGAAGGACAAGAATACTGCGGCGAAGACCCAACGGGCGAATATGTCCTTTTTTGCGGGGAGAGCGGTGACGGAAGGGCTGCCGGAGGAAGATGCGCAGGCGCTGAAAGCGGCGAAAGGCACGGTCATCAAAGCCGCCGAAAAATTGCAGCCCGAACAGGTGGATGCGCTGATGGATGTGCTGTCCGGCGTGTGTGCACGCTTGCAGCTGCAGCAGGGCGACTTGGCGCAGCGGCAGACGGCGGCGCAGAACGACCGCGACGACTGCATGAAGCGCATCGAAGCCGCGAAACCGTTGATGGATAGCTTTAAGGCGCTGGAGGCTGCGGACGAGAAGCTGCGGCAATGCGCGGCACAGGCGGATGAAATCGAGAAAAAGCGCGGGTTGATTGGCAAAATCCGCGATGCGTGGGCAATCGAACCGAAGTATCAGCGCATGAAGGATGCACAGAAGGCATTGACGGATGCACAGCGGGAATTGGCAGCGAAGCAGCAGGAACTTCCGCACCTGAAGCAGACGGCGGCGGATGCGGCGGCGCTTCATCAGCAGATGGAAAAGACGAAGGATGCGGCAACAACGCAATGCGCGGAGGTTGAAACAAAGGTCGAAAAGGCACTGGAAACCTTTGTTGCGCTGGAAAAGGCGGAAAAGGCGCTGCGTCAGGCGGAAGAAGCGGATGCGAAGGCGAAGGCGAATGCGGAATCAGCCAAGAAAGCACTGGATGATTTCAAGAAGCAGGAAGACGCGTGGCGGACGCAGGAAGCGGAATTGCAGGGCGCAGAAGCCGCTTATGAGGTCTGCAAGCAGCAGAATCAGCAGTATCGCGACCTGAAGAAATCGCTGGAGGACTTGCACGGCAACCAGAAAGACGTGCAGGAGAAAGCAAGGCAAGCAGCGGCAGCGAAGGACGCGTATGCCAGCGCAACGCAAAAATATCAGCGGGAGCAGAAAGCCTATGATGATTATCGGCTGGCATTCCTGAATGCGCAGGCGGGCTTGCTGGCGCGTGAACTTGCGCCCGGAAAGCCTTGCCCGGTCTGCGGCGCACTGGAACATCCCGCGCCGTGCCAGCTCACGCAGGAAAATCAGCAGCTGAACCGTGGGGAGCTGGATCGGCGGCGTAAGGCGGCGGATGACGCGGCGAAAGCGCAGGAAGAGAAAGCAAAAGAATCGGAATCGGCGCAGGTCAAGCTGACAGAGCGGCAAAAAGCTGCTGAAGAAGCGGAAAAAAAGCTGGTAGAGAACGCGAAGAACATCCGCGAAAATGTGCCGATGGCAACGGCGGCGGATGTGGAAGCGATGCTGACGGCGTGGCTACCGGAGTTGCAAAGCGCGTCGAAGTCGGTTCAGGCGAAGGTGAAGGCGCTGGACGACGTGCGGAAAAATCTCGAAGGGGCGAAGGCAGAGCGCGACAAGCTGGAAAAGGCAGCATCCGACGCGCAGGAGACGGCAAAATCCACCGCAGTGAAAAAGGCTGAAGCAGAAAAAACGTGGAATCTGCATCAGGAAGAACTGTCCGGCGGGACGTACCGCACGCGCGAGGATGCGGTGGCACAGCGCACACAGGCGCAGGAAGCAAAGCAAAAGGCGGAAGCAGCGGCAAGTCAGGCTGCGGAAAAAGAACGTCAGGCGCAGAAAGCGGAAACAGAATGTACAGCACGGATTCAGCAGCTGGATGCGGAAATGCCGCAGAAACAGGCGAATGCGGAAGAATTTAACCAGCAGTATCAGCAGACGATGGCGGAAAAGTTGCTGGATGAAGCGCAGTGGCGGCAGCTGACGGCAGACTACGATGCAGAAGAGCCTGAACGCTTGCAGAAAAAGGTCAACGACTTTGACCAGAAGAAAAACACGGCGGAGACACAGTGCACGACGGCACAGAGCGCGATTGCCGGGCGGGAAAAGCCGGATATGGCGAAGTTGGAGGCGGCATCCAAGGCGGCAGAATCGGCGCTTAAGGAAGTATCGGATGCCCTGGAATTCGCGAAACACCTGCGTTTGAACAATGAAAAGGTGCTGGAAGATCTGCGCGAGGGACGCGAACCGCTGGCGGAGGCGTGCAAGGCAGCAAACACCGCGCAGCACCTTTCGGACGTGATGGCGGGCACCGAAAGCGGCAACCGGATGAATCTGGAGACGTTCGTGCAGCGCAATTATATGGAAAAAATTCTGTGCGACGCGAATCGGCGCTTCCGTGATATGTCGAACGGGCAGTTTGAACTGAAGCTAATTCCTGTCGAGGACGCGGGCGAGGGCAAAAACAAGGGGTTAGACTTGGAAGTGCTTTCCATCGTGACGGACAAGATGCGCTCTGTCAACACGCTGTCCGGCGGCGAGTCGTTTATGGCGGCACTGTCGCTGGCGCTCGGCATGGCTGACCAGATTCAGGCGGCGACGGCGGCGATTCATCTGGATGTGATGTTCATCGACGAGGGCTTTGGTTCGCTGAGCGACAACGCGCGCAACGAGGCGGTCAATATATTGAAGGAAATGGCGGGCAAGCAACGGCAGATTGGCATCATTTCGCACGTTTCGGAGCTGAAGGACGAGATTGAAAATCAGCTGATTGTGAAGAAGGACGACCGCGGCAGCCACATTTCTTGGCGATAATGAGCGGAACGGGCATCCGTGGCGGAGAAAGGCTGCGGATGCCCCTGCTCTTTTGGCGGACAAAAGGAAAATGATGGACGGAAAAGGTTCGCCCAAAAGCGACGAACAATGGACTGCTAAATCAGGCATATTCGTTCGTCTTTCTAAAAAGTCTTGAAAAAAGCCCAAAAACAAAAGAAAAAAGGGTTGACGCAGGGCTGAAATTGTGATAAGATAACAAAGCTGGTTGCGCGAGCCGCCTCAAAGCTGCTTGCGAGACCGGTACGAACCTTGAAAACGATACAGAACAATAACAACGCAAACAAGACAGTAATT
>OLNY01003374.1_pt1 | contig 10235 bp, 9 predicted proteins | sample 1671981 | NCBI WGS metagenome assembly OLNY01 (sample SAMEA3136632, study PRJEB25190) | human gut metagenome | biome: human gut; feature: human-associated habitat; material: faeces | place: Austria | collected 2013 | reverse complement strand
GCTGCTAAAAGCGGAACAGGCATGACCGAGATCATGCCTGTTCCAAGAAATTTGATTTTACTGTCTTACCAGCAGGGGGCCTTCCGCCATGCTTTTTTTGTTGCCTTTTTCAAAAAGCGTGCTACAATAATATATTAGAAAATCAGGCGCATTTTGCCGCAGAGGGAGACTGTTAGTCCGCCGCTGCGCGGCGCTGGGTTTAGGAGACCGAAATGGACGAATTTGATCAGAAAATGGAGATCAGCGAGCAGCCGCAGGAGGAGATCGTGGAAAAGATCCCCGGACGCGACGTGTATGAGACGGTCTCGTCTCTCGTCTCGGCGCTGCTGGTCGTTGTGCTGGTGTTTACGTTTCTTGTGCGGCTGATGGGCGTTTCCGGCCCGTCAATGATCCCGACGCTGCAGGACGGCGACCGGCTTCTCGTCGTCAACTCGCTGCTCTGCGGCGACTATCAGGTCGGCGATATCGTCATCGCGCGCAAGGAGACCTTTGACTCGAAGCCCATCGTCAAGCGCGTCATCGCCACCGCGGGCCAGACCGTGGACATCGACTTTAACTTGGGTCAGGTCTATGTGGACGGTGAGCTTCTGGACGAGGACTACATCAACGACTACACCTATCGCGAAGAGGGCACCGTGTTCCCGCTTACCGTGCCGGAGGGCGAAGTCTTCCTCATGGGTGACAACCGCAACCATTCGAACGACAGCCGCGATTCCTCGCTCGGCACGGTGGACACGCGCCTTCTGATCGGCAAGGCGGTGTTCCTCGTCTTCCCGGGACGCGACTATCTGACCGAGCAGCGCGAGTTTGGCCGCATCGGCCTTTTGCAGTAAAGGGGGACGAGCAAATGCAGTTGGATTCTCTGAGCTGGTTCCCGGGGCACATGACCAAGACCCGCCGCATGATCACGGCGGAGCTCGGCAACGTGGACGCCGTGTGCGAAATTCTGGACGCGCGCATCCCGATGAGCAGCCGCAACCCCGATGTGGACGAACTGACGGCGGGCAAGCCCCGTTTGATCGTTTTGAACCGCGTCGATCAGGCCGACCCTGAGATGACGAAAAAGTGGGCGGCGTATTTCCGCTCGCTCGGCTGCGCCGTCATCGAAACGGATGCGAAGCAGGGCGGGGGCGTGAAGCAGTTTTCTTCCGCCGTGCGCACGCTGCTGCACGATAAGATCGCCTCTTACGAGGCCAAGGGCCAGATCGGCCGCGTGCTGCGCGTGATGGTACTCGGCATCCCGAACGTTGGCAAGTCGACGTTTATCAACAAGGTCTCCGGCCGCAAGAGCGCCAAGGCGGAGGACCGCCCCGGCGTCACGCGCACGAAGCAGTGGGTGCCGGTCGACAAGACGCTCGAGCTCCTTGATACGCCAGGCATCCTGTGGCCGAAATTTGAGGACAGCAGCGTCGGCGTGCGTTTAGCCTTCACCGGCGCGATCCGCGACGAGGTCGTCGACATCGAAGAGCTCGCCATGCGCCTGATGGATTACCTCGGCAAAAATTATCCCAAGGCCATCGAGGAGCGCTACAAGCTCACCGTTTCGGAAGAGGACGACGGCTATGCACTGCTCGAAAAGGCGGGGCGCAAGCGCGGCTTTCTGATCTCCGGCGGCGAGGTCGACACCGAGCGCATGAGCCGTATCCTGCTCGACGAGTTCCGCGGCGGCAAGCTCGGCCGCTTTACGCTCGAATTCCCGCCGGAGGGCGAGCGCACATGAGCGTCAACCTACACTACGAGGACAAAGCCCGCTCCGCGGGCTTTTCATCCGTCTGCGGCGTGGACGAGGCGGGCGCGGGGCCGCTGATGGGCCCTGTGTACGCCGCCGCCGTCATCCTGCCGGAGGGCTGTGAGATCGAGGGGCTGAATGACTCCAAGAAGATGACGGAGAAAAAGCGCGAGGCGCTGTTTCCCGTCATCTGTGAAAAAGCCGTCGCCTACGCCATCGCGTCCGTCGACGAGAAGGAGATCGACGCAACGGATATTTTGAGCGCACGCATGAAGGCGATGCAGCTCGCCATCGATGCGCTGCAAATCCCAGCGGACTATGCGCTCATCGACGGCAACCGCGACCACGGCGCGTCGGCAAAGATCACCACGCCGCACGAGACCATCGTCGGCGGGGATGGCGCGAGCTTATCCATCGCCGCGGCGAGCGTGCTGGCGAAGGTCAGCCGTGACCATTATGTGGTCGAAGTGCTCGACCCGATGTATCCCGAGTATCAGTTCGCCAGGCACAAGGGCTACGGCACAAAGCTCCACTACCAGATGCTCGATCAGTACGGCCCGAGCCCCGTGCACCGCATGACGTTCCTCAAAAAGTGGGAGGCGCGGCGATGAGCACGAAGCAGGACGGCGACTGGGGCGAGGCGCTGGTCGAAAAGTATCTGAGCGAGCGCGGCTGCCGCATCGTGGAACGAGAGTGGCGCTGCCGCTTCGGCGAGATCGACCTCATCGCCGAGAAGGACGGCGTGCTGCTGTTCGTCGAGGTGAAGCTGCGCACAAATTTGCAGTACGGTGCGCCGCGCGAGTACGTCACGGTGAAAAAGCAGGAAAAGCTGCGCGCTGCGGCGCTACTGTATTTAAGCGGGCGCGAGCTGGATGTGCCCGCCCGCTTCGACGTGGCGGAGGTCTACACCGATGTGCACCGCAGCGCGGGCAAAACGCGCATCGCCTACATCGAAAACGCATTTTGATCTGACTTTGGAAGGGAGGCACGCGATGGCATTATACGCGATCGGCGACCTGCACTTATCGCTCGGCACGAACAAGCCCATGGACGTGTTCGGCCCCAAGTGGGCAAACTATGTCGAGCGCATTCGGGAAAATTTCTCGAAGCTCAACGATGACGACGTCATCGTCATCGCGGGGGATATCTCGTGGGGGATGTCGCTCGAGCAGTCGCTGCCGGATTTTCAGTTTATTGACGCGCTGCCGGGGAGGAAGATCCTCTTAAAGGGCAACCACGACTACTGGTGGGGCACGGCGTCGAAGATGAAAAAGTTTTTTGCCGAGCACGACATCACAACGCTCGATATCCTCTACAACAACGCCTTTTTCTACGGAGGCCACGCCATCTGCGGCACGCGCGGCTGGTTTTATGAAGAGGATGCCGCGGGCACGCACACGGGCAAGATGCTCGCACGCGAGGCGCTGCGGCTTGAAGCGTCGCTCAAGGCGGCGGAGGGGAAGCCCATCTACTGCTTTCTGCACTATCCGCCCATCTATCAGGGCTACAAGTGTCCCGAGATGCTCGAGCTTCTCGACAAATACGAGGTCGAGCGCTGCTATTACGGGCATCTGCACGGCTACACGCACCGCCGCGCGTTCGAGGGGATGCGCGAGAAAACCGAATATGCGCTGATCGCGGCGGATTATGTCGCCTTTCAGCCTGTAAAAATTTGCAATTAAGACATAAATTGATGCAAAAAAGGGTGGAAATTTTGAGGAAGCTATGGTATAATTCCACTTTGCAAAAGCATCATTATCTGATGTTAAACGGAGGAAAAAGAAATCATGACTGTCAAAAATGTTGAAAAGCTGGAAAAGAGCAGAGTCGCGGTGACCGTCGAGGTCGGCGCGGAGGAATTTGAAGCCGCCGTTGCCAAGGCCTACGCCAAGGCCCGCGGCAAGCTCAGCATTCCCGGCTTCCGCCCCGGCAAGGCCCCCCGCAAGATGATCGAAAAGCTCTACGGCGCGGGCGTTTTCTACAGCGATGCCGTTGACATCGCCCTGCCCGAGGCATATACGCAGGCCATCGGCCAGAGCGGCCTCGATGTTGTCGGCTATCCCGAGATCGAGATCGTGGACGACAAGATCGACGAGAACGGCTTCACCTTCAAGGCGACCGTTGCCGTGTATCCCGAGGTCAAGCTCGGCGAGTACAAGGGTCTGACGGCTGAGAAGGAAGAGATCAAGGTCAGCGCCGACGATGTCAAGGAGCGCCTCAATGAGATGGCCGAGCGCAACGCCCGCCTCGTCTCCGTCGACCGCAAGGCCAAGAAGGGCGACATCGCCGTCATCGACTTCGAGGGCTTCGACAACGGCGAAGCGTTCGAGGGCGGTAAGGGCGAGAATTACGAGCTCGAGCTCGGCTCCGGCAGCTTCGTCCCCGGCTTTGAGGATCAGGTCATCGGCATGAAGGCCGGCGAAGAGAAGGATCTCGACATCACCTTCCCCGAGGATTATCACAAGGACCTCGCCGGCAAGAAGGTCGTCTTCCACGTCAAGGCCAAGGAGATCAAGTGCAAGGAGCTTCCCAAGCTTGATGACGACTTCGCCAAGGACGTGTCCGAGTACGACACGCTCAAGGAGCTCAAGGACAGCATCAAGCTCGAGATCACCGAGCAGCGCGAGCAGTCCGCCAAGTATGCCGTCGAGAACGAGCTGATGGAGAAGGTCGCCGCGAACATCGAGTGCGACATCCCCGATGCGCTCATCGATGAGCAGTGCGCCCGCTTCCTTGAGGAGTTCAAGCAGCGCTTACAGTCTCAGGGCATCCCCTATGACCAGTACTGCAAGATGACCAACATGGATGAAGCCAAGTTCCTGGAGGAGGGCAAGGAGCCCGCGACCCGTCAGGTGCGCATGGACCTCGCCGTGAACGCCATCATCAAGGAAGAGAAGCTCGAGGCCACCGACGAGGAGGTCGAAAAGCAGTACAACGACCTTGCTGAGAAGTACAGCATGGACGTGGGCGAGCTCAAGAAGTATCTTGACGCCATGTCCGTCCGCACGCAGATCATCCGCGACAAGGCCATCAGCGTCGTCGTGGACAGCGCGAAGATCGAAAAGAAGAAGGCTCCCAAGAAGGAAGCCGAGGGCGCAGCCGCTGAAGGCGAGGAAAAGCCCGCCAAGAAGACCGCTGCCAAAAAGTCCGCCAAGAAGGAAGAAGAAAAGGCTGAATAATCGGCAAAGCGGCCATAATAGATAGAAACGACGATCAACCACAAATGCCTGCCATTTGTGGTTGATTGTGTACATACCAATTTTTTGAACAGGGTATGAACAAGGAGGTTACCAAGATGAGTTTAGTCCCTTACGTCATTGAACAGACCAACCGCGGCGAGCGTTCCTACGACATTTTCTCCCGCCTGCTGGAAGACCGTATCATCTTCCTCGGCGAAGAGGTCAACGACGCGACTGCGAGCCTGATCGTTTCGCAGCTGCTGTTTCTCGAGGCCAAGGACCCCGACAAGGACATCCAGCTCTATATCAACTCCCCCGGCGGCAGTGTGACGGCCGGCATGGCGATCTACGACACGATGCAGTATATCAAGTGCGACGTGTCCACCATCTGCGTCGGCCTCGCCGCCAGCATGGGCGCGTTCCTGCTCTCGTCCGGCGCCAAGGGCAAGCGCATTGCGCTGCCGAACGCAGATATTATGATCCACCAGCCCTCTGCCGGTACGCAGGGCAAGGTCACGGATATGGAGAGCGACGTGGAGCATTTCCTGCGCATCAAGCAGCGCTTGAATAAGATCCTGGCCGAGAACACCGGCAAGACGCCCGAGCAGGTCAAGCTCGACTCCGAGCGCGACCACTGGATGACGGCGGATGAGGCGCAGGCCTACGGCCTTGTGGACAAGGTCATTTACAAGAGATAAGGACAGTTTGACTTATGAGTGAAGATAGGAAAAAAGAGCTTCGCTGCTCGTTCTGCGGCAAGAGCGAGCACGAAGTGCACCGCATGATCCAGGGGCCGGGCGTGCGCATCTGCGATGAGTGCGTCCGCCTGTGCATGGACGTGCTGGAGGACGGCTATGAGCCGCACGATGAGCTGGAAGCGCCCGACTCCATCCCCACGCCGCGCGAAATTCGCGAGGTGCTCGACCAGTATATCATCGGGCAGGAGGCGGCCAAGGTTGCGCTGTCCGTGTCCGTCTACAACCACTATAAACGCATCTTCTTCGGCGGCGACGACGAGGTGGAGCTGCAAAAGAGCAACATCCTGCTCCTCGGCCCCACTGGCAGCGGCAAGACGCTCTTTGCCCAGACGCTCGCCCGCATTCTGAAGGTGCCGTTCGCCATCGCGGACGCGACGACCCTCACCGAGGCGGGCTACGTCGGCGACGATGTGGAAAACATTCTGCTCCGCTTGCTTCAGGCGGCGGATTACGACGTGGAGCTCGCCGAGCGCGGCATCATCTATGTCGACGAGATCGACAAGATCGCCCGCAAGAGCGAGAACACCTCCATCACGCGTGACGTCTCCGGCGAGGGCGTGCAGCAGGCATTGCTGAAAATCGTCGAGGGCACGGTCGCGAACGTCCCGCCGCAGGGCGGCCGCAAGCACCCGCATCAGGAGTTCATCCAGATCGACACGCACAACATCCTCTTCATCTGCGGCGGTGCGTTCGAGGGCATCGAGAAGATCATCGAGAGCCGTCTCGACCGCAAGTCGATGGGCTTCGGCGCGGAGCTCAAGAGCAAAAACGACGTGGATGAAAGCAAGATTTTACGCGAGGTGCAGCCGCACGATATCTTGAAGTTCGGCATCATCCCCGAGCTGGTCGGCAGACTGCCGGTCATCACGGCGCTCGACGCGCTGACGCGCGACGACCTTGTCAAGATCCTGACCCAGCCGAAAAACGCGCTCGTCAAGCAGTATCAAAAGCTGTTTTCTTACGACGACGCTGAGCTCACGTTCGAGCCCAAGGCGCTCGAAGCGATTGCCGACAAGGCCATCGAGCGCAAGATCGGCGCGCGCGGCCTGCGCGCGGTAATGGAGGGTCTGCTGATGAACGTGATGTACGACATCCCGTCCGACCGCACGATCGACCGCGTGACCATCACGCCGGGCTGCGTGGAGGGGACGGAACAGCCGAAAATTTCCCACCGCACAGAGAAAGAAGGGGAGGCGCCGCAGCCGTCGCTGCCGGCAGACTCCGCTTCATAAGGAGAAACCCCATGGAACCTGTAACAAAAAATCTTCCGGTCATCGCCATGCGCGGGCTCAATGTGTTCCCTCGCATGAACACGAGCTTTGACCTCGAGCGTCCGATCTCCGTGCACGCGCTTGAGCGTGCCATGGAAAACGGGGAGGAGATTTTTCTCGTCACCCAGCGTGAGATCGGCGTGGAGCAGCCGGAGGAAAAAGACCTGTACGAGATCGGCACGGTCGCGCGCGTGACGCAGATTTTGCGCGTGTCTGACCGCGTGCTGCGCGTGATGATGGAGGGCGCGTGCCGCGCCCGCCTCAAGCGGCTGTGGCAGCGCGAGCCGTTTTTGCAGGCGCAGGTCGAGCTCATCGACGAGCCGGCCACCTCGTGCCATAGCAAGCGGACGGAGGCGATGCTGCGCCAGACCTACGCAAGCGTGACGGAATATGCTGAGCTCGCGCAGAAATTGCCGGACGATGTCTACGCCGCCATTTTATCGACGAACGATCCTGGCTATCTCGCTGACTTTATCGCCCAGCAGCTCAACCTGCGCTATCAGGACAAACAGGATATCCTCGACGAGCTGCGCCCGCTGCCGAGATTGCAGCGCATGAACGAGATTCTGCGCCGCGAGATCGAAGTTACCGCCATGGAGCAGGACATTGAAAGCAAGGTCCGCTCCCGCGTCGGAAAAATTCAGAAGGATTTTGTCCTGCGCGAGCAGATCAAGGTCTTACAGAACGAGATCGGTGAGGGCGGGGAGGACGAAGAACTCGACGAGTACCGCGAGAAGATCAGCAAGGCGCACCTGAGCGAAGAAGTGGAGCGCAAGCTGCTGAAAGATGTGGACAAGCTCGCCAAGCAGCCGTTCGGCAGCGCCGAGGCGAGTGTGCTGCGCAACTATCTCGACACCTGCATGGAAATGCCCTGGGGCGAGGAGACGAAGGAGCGCGCCAGCGTAGACGCCGCGCGCAAGATTCTTGACCGCGACCACTACGGCTTGCAGAAGGTCAAGGAGCGCATTTTAGAGTTCATCGCCGTGCGCCAGCTCAACCCCGAGGCGAAGGGGCAGATTTTATGTCTCGTCGGCCCTCCGGGCGTCGGCAAGACGTCGATCGCGCTGTCGGTCGCCAAGGCGATGAACCGCAAGGTCGCGCGACTGTCGCTCGGCGGCGTGCGCGACGAGGCGGATATCCGCGGCCACCGCAAGACCTACATCGGCGCGATGCCCGGCCGCATCATCGAGGCTATCTCCCGCAGCGGCTCGATGAATCCGCTGCTCGTGCTCGACGAGGTGGACAAGCTCTCGACCGACGGACGCGGCGACCCCGCGAGCGCGCTGCTCGAGGTGCTCGACAGCGAGCAGAACTACGCCTTCCGCGACCACTATCTTGAAATTCCCGTCGATCTGAGCCGCGTGATGTTCATCATGACGGCCAACACGCTCGACACCATTCCGCGCCCGCTGCTCGACCGCATGGAGATCATTGAAATCCCCAGCTACACGGACGAGGAGAAGGTGCAGATCGCGCAGCGGCACCTGCTGCCCAAGGAGCGTCAGGCCCACGGGCTGACGGCCTCGAGCCTGCGCGTGGACGAGAGCGCCATCCGCGCGGCCATCGCGCTCTACACGCGCGAGAGCGGCGTGCGCTCGCTTGAGCGTCAGCTCGGCAAGATCTGCCGCAAGGCGGCAATGCAGCTTGCCACAAGCGATGTAAAGCGAGTCACCGTGACAGAGAAGAACATCAAGGACTTCCTCGGTGCGCCGCGTGCTGCACAGGAGAAGATTCCCGAAAAGGACCTTGTCGGCGTGGTGAACGGCCTTGCGTGGACCGAGGTGGGCGGCGAAATTCTGCCCGTCGAGGTCGGCGTGATGGATGGCAGCGGCAAGGTCGAGCTCACGGGCAACCTGGGCGACGTGATGCAGGAGAGCTGCCGCGCGGCACTCTCGTGCCTGCGCCAGCGGGCGCAGGAGCTCGGCATCGCGCCGGACTTCTACAAGACGAAGGACATCCATATCCACTTCCCTGAGGGGGCCATCCCCAAGGACGGACCCAGCGCCGGTATCGCCATCGCGACAGCGGTGCTCTCCGCGCTGACGGGGCAGGCGGTACACCGCGATGTCGCCATGACGGGCGAGATCACGCTGCGCGGCCGTGTGCTCGCCATCGGGGGCTTGCGCGAAAAGACAATGGGCGCGCTGCGCGCGGGCGTACATACGGTCATTCTCCCGAAGGAGAATGAAAAGGACCTCGACGAGATCGACCCGCTGGTGCGCGAAAAGCTGCGCTTTGTACCGGTCGAGACGGTGGACGCCGTCTTTGCCGAAGCGCTGGTGCTGCCCGAAAAATGCACCGCTGCCGCGCACGAGAGCTATCTTCCTCCCGTGCAGGAGAGCGCGCACAGCACGCTGCGTGCGGGCGAAATGAGCTGAAAGGAAACGAAAACCATGGCGATCAACTTCAACAAGGTCGAATTCATCCTCTCGGCGGCGTCGGAAAAGCAGTTCGTGCGCGACGGGATGCCGCAGCTCGCGTTTGCGGGGCGGTCGAACGTCGGCAAATCGTCCGTCATCAACCGGCTCGTCAACCGCAAGAACTTTGCCCGCGTGGGTGCGTCCCCGGGCAAGACCTCGCAGATCAACTACTTTAAGATCGACGGCAAGCTCTACACCAACGAGACCATCTCCGACGGCGGCTACTTCACCAAATACAACTCCGACCTTTCCACCGCGCCCAAGTGCTGGATCTCCGAATCCCAGCGCTACAAGCACCAGTACCAGACCATCGTGGAGGGGCTTTCCCACAGCTGCAACTATTTCTTCTACACACTGGGCGACCGGCTGGGCGAGACCCGGCTGTACCAGTACGCCGCCAACTTCGGCTTCACCAGCAAAACGGGCATCGACCTGCCCGGCGAGGTGCGCAGCGTCGTAGGCTGCCAGACCAGCCTGTACGACCCCGACAAGGCCATGGACGAAGCTTCGCAGGATACGTCCATGCCCATCATCGTATTCAACTCCATCAAGAAGCACCTGCGCAATCAGGGGGCCAGCCGGAACATCACCTATGACGACGAGCGCCTGAACCGCTGCGTCAAGCGGCTGATGGACATGGCCGTCAACACCAATCAGGCGGACTGGGTGCAGTCCATGCGCCCCATCCTGATGGAAGAGCTGAACATGACCCGGGAAATGGTTCACCTGCAGGTGGTGATCGGCGATACCTACAATTACCTGAACGACATCAAGTGGGGCGGCAGCCAGACCATTCAGGTCGCCATCGGACAGTCCATCACCACCGTGTCCCCGGCGGCCGTCGCCCGTTACGTGGCGGCGCTGGGCAACGGCGGCAA
>OLNY01003362.1_pt1 | contig 10266 bp, 9 predicted proteins | sample 1671981 | NCBI WGS metagenome assembly OLNY01 (sample SAMEA3136632, study PRJEB25190) | human gut metagenome | biome: human gut; feature: human-associated habitat; material: faeces | place: Austria | collected 2013 | reverse complement strand
TTATTATTGCTCATATCCTGCACCCCAGAACCATTATACGCCAAGCAGCGGGAATTTGCAATAAAATCTTTACCGTTTCTTTACCAAATCGTATGTATAATTAAATGTATCTATATTATAAGGAGATGGTTTTGTGGATCCGCTTCCCCGAAGTAGCAGGGAATTGTATTTAAAGAATTACCGTGCGTATAAAATTCATACCTCGGTTGCCCGGCGCCAAATGCGCAATGTTAACTGACAAAACGGGTAAAAGACTTATGAATTAAAAACGGAGGTAAATTCTTACAAATGTTAAAACAACTGTTATTACAGCTTATTCTTATTTTTCTCAACGCGTTTTTCGCCGCTACGGAAATAGCGGTAATATCCATAAACGAAAAAAAGGTGCGCGCACTGGCAGAAGAGGGCGATAAAAAAGCCGCAAAAATGCTCAAGATAATTGAGGAGCCCACGCGCTTCCTTTCCACCATCCAAATAGGCATTACCTTAGCGGGCTTTTTGGGTTCAGCTTTTGCGGCGGATAACTTTGCCGAGGGCTTTTCGGCAAAAATAATTAAGACCTTTTCAATTTCCGAAAAGTACACAAGCACCGTTAATACCGTATCGGTAGTGCTTATAACAATTATTCTTTCATATTTCACCCTTATTTTGGGCGAGCTTGTTCCTAAAAGAATCGCCATGAAGCACAAGGAAAAGCTTGCAAACGGCGTTTGCGGCATTATTTCTTTTTTGGCAGCGGCGCTGAGACCCATAATCTGGTTTTTAACCGTTTCCACAAACGCGGTGCTGCGGCTTATAGGTATTGATCCGAGAGAGAAGGATGAACCCGTTTCGGAAGAGGACATTGTGCTTATGCTTGACGCGGGAGCGGACGAAGGCTCGCTTAATGAAAACGACATTGAGTATATCAAAAATGTTTTCAAGCTTGATACGCTTACCGCAGAAAATGTTATGACCTCTCGCAAATCGATAGTTTCCGTCTCGCTTGACAGCACCGATAAGGAAATAATGGAAATTATCGATGAGGAAGGCTATTCGCGCATACCGGTCTTTGATGACGATATCGACCATATAGTGGGCATACTTCACACCCGCGATTATTTAATAAAGCGCACAGAGCCTGATTTTGATCTTAAATCCATGCTTCACCAACCCGAATATGTGCCCGAAACGGTAAGCCTTGATTCGCTTTTCAAGGATATGCAGAAGACCCACACCCATATGGTGATTGTGGTAAACGAATACGGCGAGACCGCAGGAATTGTCACAATGGAGGATATTTTAGAGGAATTGGTGGGCGAAATATGGGATGAGCGCGATGAGGAGATAACCGAGTTTTCAAAAATCGGCGAAAACACCTATCGCGTGCTTTCCACCGCCTCAATTGAGGATTTCAAGGAATTCTTCTCGATTGACGATGATGAGCTTGAAACCGACTCCACCACAGTGAACGGCTGGCTTACGGAGATGGCGGGATCTATTCCGGAAACAGGCTATAAGCTTGAATATAAAAATCTTTGCATCACCGTTACCAAGGCCGATGATATTATGACCCACGAAATAACCGTTGAGGTTAAAAACGAAAGCTGCGAAACGGAAGAGGCAAAAGCCGAATAAACATAAAAACGCCCCGCCGAAAAAACGGCAAGGGGCGTTTTAAAATTGAGGTATTGCTATGTATGACGAACTGACCAAGGTTGATATTGACAAAATGAAGGAGGAGCTTGAATACCGCATTACGGTAGTGCGGCCCAAAATTTTGGAAGAGGTCAAATTCACCCGCAGCTTCGGGGATCTGAGCGAAAATGCCGAGTATCACGCCGCAAAGCGCGAGCGTGGCAAAAACGAAAGCCGAATAAGGTATTTGCGCAATATGATTAAAACCGCAAAGGTTATAAACCCCGAAAGCCGCCCCGATGAGGTGGGAATATTCGATACGGTGGAATACTATGTTGAAGAGGATGACGCGGTCGAAAAGGTTCGCATAGTAACCGCTCTCAGGCAAAATTCACTCGAAAGGCTTATCAGTCGGTTTTCCCCCATGGGCAAGGCACTTATGGGCAGAAAGACGGGCGACCGCGTCTATGTTAGGGTGGACGAGGAGTACGGATATTATATTGTGATACGCTCGATTGAAAAGGGCAGCGACGACGCAAGCCTGGAAATACGGAAATACTGATTATGGACATTGGACCAGAAGATAATATCAAAGCTTCTTTTGCGGCGGAAACGCCGCAATTTTCGTTTTTCCCATGCATGTGCGGCGGAAACGCCGCACTTTTGTTTTTTCTCAGGCGGCGGTAAAAGGCTCCGGCCGAGGCGGCAGCCGAAAAAAATCCCCCTGCCCGCAGGCAGGGGGGAGGACGAAAACGGCAGATCCGTTTTTACATTTTTCGATTTATTTTCAGCAAACCTCGGCTATATCAAAAATCTTGCCGGGGAGCTCCTCTTTATCAGCTGAAACGGTGAATATAAATTCAACATCCGAAATAGCGGAAACTCTTTCAAGGAAAGCCGCTAATTTATCAAAATCGCGCTCGCCGATTCTGAGGGTTGCATCGCCGAAAATGTGGGTGACATCGTTATTGCCCGCCTTTATTCCTGCTACCATACCGTAGTATTCGCCGTAGCCCGAAATGCCGTAACTTTCGGCGTCGATAAGACGCGCCTTGTGTGTTACCGAATATGTCAGGGTATCGCCTTTTTCAATGCATACGACATTGCCGAGGCTTTGTTCTGTCGCGGCATTTACCATATCCACTAATTTTTTGGTTTTACCCGAGCCTTTTTTTCCGATAATGAGTTTAATCATTTATACCAACTCCTTTTATATTTAACTGCCTGCGGCAGCTTTTTTACCCGTTAAGGCGCGCTTCAAGCTCCGCCTTCTGAGCCTCATAGCCCGGCTTGCCGAGCAGGGCGAACATATTCTTTTTATAGCTTTCAACACCGGGTTGATCAAACGGATTAACTCCGAGCATATAACCCGAAACCGCGCACGCCTTTTCAAAGAAGTAAATAAGTCTGCCGAGGTTTTCTTCATCCGGCTTATCAACGTTTATAACGAGATTCGGCACGCCGCCGTCGGTATGCGCCAAAACCGTGCCCTCAAATGCCTTTGAGTTTACATATGACATGGTTTTACCGGCAAGGAAGTTAAGGCCGTCGCCGTTGTCCGCATCCTCTTCGATAACAACATCCTTATCGCTTTCACCGAAGGTTACAACCGTTTCAAACATTAAGCGGCTGCCGTCCTGTACGAACTGACCCATTGAGTGAAGGTCGGTTGAGAATGTGACGGAGGCCGGGAAAAGACCCTTGTTGTCCTTGCCCTCGCTCTCGCCGAAAAGCTGCTTGAACCATTCCGCCATCATAGTAAAGCGGGGCTCGTAGCTTACGAGCAGCTCAACCGATTTGCCTTTGCGGTAAAACGCGTTGCGGAGAGCCGCGTATAAATAGCAGTCGTTTTTATAAATATCGGGTTCGTTGTAATCCTTCATAGCCGCCGCGGCGCCCGACATAAGCGCGTCTATATCCGCACCCGCAGCCGCAATCGGTAAAAGACCCACAGCAGTGAGAACGGAGAATCTTCCACCCACATCATCCGGTACAACAAAGCACTCGTAGCCCTTTTCGTCGGCTAACTTTTTAAGAGTGCCGCGCGCCTTATCGGTGGTGCAGTAAATTCTCTTTGCGGCTTCTTCCTCGCCGTACTGCTTTTCAAGCAGATCGCGCAGGACTCTGAAGGCGACCGCCGGCTCGGTTGTGGTGCCTGATTTTGAAATAATGTTTACCGAAACGCGCTTGCCCTCGCACAGCTTTACAATATCCGAAAGATATGCGCCGCTTATGCTGTTGCCGGCAAAATAAATTTCGGGGCCCTCGCCCTTTAACTGATTGTAGAACGGTCCCTTTAAGAACTCAATAGCGGCACGTGCACCGAGGTATGAGCCGCCGATGCCTATAACTATGAGTATATCGGTATCCTTGCGGATCTTCGCGGCTGCCGCTTTGATTCTGGCAAACTCCTCTTTATCGTAATTTACTGGCAGGTCTACCCAGCCTAAGAAGTCGTTGCCGAGACCTGTTTTGTCATTTACAAGACCGTGAGCCGCAGCAACCTGCGCTTCAAGACCCTTGACATCATTTTCCCTGATGAACTGTTTGGCATACGCCGAATTAAATTTAATAGCCATTTTAACCCCTGGATTCTTTAAATTTTAGTTTCCTGTTTATATATTACAATAAATCCCCGACTTTTTCAAGTGCGAAAAGCGATATTCATTAAAAGTTTTCATAATTGAAATAATCCTTTTAAAATCCGCCGCAGTGAAAAGCCGAGCGAGAGCCTTTCCACGTCCTCCGCCGCCGTTACGGGAATTTCGCCCAGGGTTTCGTCGCCCAGCTTTACGGTTACTGTGCCGACTGCCGCGCCCTTTCTTACGGGAGCGGTTATATTTTCGTTAAAGCTTATTTCCTGCGAAATATTTCCCTTTGCGGTTTTAGGCAGCAAAACGCTTAATTGCTTTTCCGCGCTTATCGCAATTTTCTTTTGCGTTCCTTTAGCTATATCAAGCTCCTTTGTGTCTCCGAGGTCTGCGCTTATAACCGAATAATTGTAATTCGCAAAGCCGTAATCAAGCAGCTTTTTGGCGCCGTTAAAGCGATCCTTTGTGGTCTCGCCCGCCATTACCACCGCCACAAGCTCGAGCCCGTTGCGCTCGGCCGTTGCCGAAACGCAGTATTTCGCGGTAGATGTGGTGCCGGTTTTAAGCCCGGTGGCGCCCTCATAAAATCTTATAAGCTTATTCGTGTTCACAAGCTCGCTTTTGCCGTCGCGCAGGCTATCCATCCAAACGGTGGTGTAGTCCTTTATAAGCGTGTGCTTTATAAGCGCGGAGGACATTACAGCGACATCATAGGCAGAGGTCAAATGCCCCTCGGCGTCAAGCCCGGTGCAGTTTTTAAAATGGGTGTTGGTCATTCCAAGCTCCGCCGCCCGCTCGTTCATAAGCGCCACAAAGCCCTCCTCACTGCCCGCAACCGCCTCGGCAAGTGCGGTGCAGGCGTCATTGGCGGACGCTATTACCGAAGCCTTAAGCAAATCGTTCACGGTCATGGTTTCCCCGGGTTCCAGCCATATTTGCGACCCGCCCATAGAGGCGGCGTGCTCGCTTGCGGTAATTACCGTTTCAAGGGATAGATCTCCGCGGTCAATAGCCTCCATAACAAGCAGCAGCGACATTATTTTGGTAATGGAAGCAGGCGGCAGCTTTTCATCGGGATTGTTTTCATAAAGCACCCTGCCGGTATTCGGCTCCATAAGCACCGCCGACTTTGCCTTTATATCCAGCGTCTGCCCTATGGCGGCGTTTACCGGGGTGTTATCGAGCGGAACATTGATATCGGAGATATCGCATTCGCTCGATACCGTGACAGCGCCCTTTGCAAAAACAGTCACACCTCCGATACACAAAACAACCAAAAACAACGATATTATTCTTTTCAAAGCGGAACACTCTCCTTTAATAGAAGGATATGCCGCGGTACGGTTCGTTATGCCGTCCTCACGCGGGGAGACAGAATAAAACGCATTTAAAAAAACTTGTAAGTTGAAGAAAAGTGTGTTAAAATAAAATTTATGAATAATCTGATTCTTAAAGGCGGAATGAATATGTGCGAAAATAATTCGGCGGAAGCTAAAAAACGTGTTTTGAGCTGCATACAGCCGAGCGGCATGCTTACCCTCGGCAACTACCTCGGCGCGCTTAAAAACTGGGCGGCAATGCAGGCGGAATTTGATTGCTTTTTTGCCGTTGCGGATCTGCATGCAATAACGGTGCGGCAGGAGCCCGCAAAGCTTCGCAGTCAGATATATTCCACCTACGCCATACTTTTGGCGCTCGGAATAGACCCCGAAAAAAATACCGTTTTCATTCAGTCGCAGGTGCCCGAGCACGCCGCCCTTTCGTGGTTGCTTTCCTGCTATACCCAGTTCGGCGAAATGTCAAGAATGACCCAATTCAAGGATAAAAGCAAAAAGCACCCCGATAATATAAATGTCGGTCTGTTTTCGTACCCCGTGCTTATGGCGGCGGATATTCTGCTTTATAAGCCCGATCTGGTGCCGGTGGGGGCGGATCAGAAGCAGCACCTTGAAATTGCGCGCGATATCGCTATCCGCTTCAACAATATTTACGGTGATGTTTTCACCGTGCCCGACGGATATATACCGAAGGCCGGGGCAAGAATAAAATCGCTTCAGGATCCCTCGAAAAAGATGTCGAAATCGGACGACAACGCAAACGCCTGGGTTGCCTTGCTTGACGACCGCGATACGATAATCCGCAAATTTAAGCGTGCCGTTACCGATTCGGGCTCGGAAATCAGAATGTCCGACGATAAGCCCGGCGTTTCAAATCTTATAACGATATATTCCGCAGTTACGGATAAATCGGTTGCCGAGGTCGAGCGCGAGTTTGCGGGCAGGGGCTACGGCGAGTTCAAGCTTGCCGTCGGCGAAGCAGTGGCTGATGCTTTAGCCCCGATAAAGCAGCGGCATGATGAGATAATCGGAGATAAAAAAGAGCTTGAGCGCCTTTATAAGGAGGGTGCTCAAAAGGCGGAATACATCGCCCGCAAAACCTACTTCAAGGCAATGAAAAAGGTCGGGTTCGTGCTATGAGCTTTCCGCTTATAGGAAACAGCGGCGTGCAGAACGCGCTGACCGCCGCAATCAAAGCCGACCGGCTGCCTCATGCCGTGCTGATAGAGGGGGATAAGGGCACAGGGCGGCACACCCTTGCAAAATTTATTGCCTGTGCCGCGGTATGCGGCGGGGAGGATAAGCCCTGCGGCGAGTGCCGAGACTGCCGCCTTGAAAGGGCGGGAACACACCCGGATATTCACACGACCGCCCCCGAGGACGGCAAAAAGAATATAACAGTAGCCCAAATACGGGCGCTTAGAAGCGATGCTTATGTAAAGCCGCATATGTCGCTTCGCAGCGTTTTTATAATAGATTCGGCGGATACCATGAACGAGCAGGCGCAGAACGCGCTTTTAAAGGTGCTTGAGGAACCGCCCGGATCCGTGCTTTTTGTTTTGATTGCGGAAAACAAGGCGGCGCTGCTCGATACGGTAATATCGCGCTGCACGGTGTTTTCGCTCTCGCCGCCCGAAATTTCCGAGGCGGAAAAATATCTTGCGGCGGGTGAGGAATTCCCCCCCGAACGGATAAGCTCCGCACTCCGGGAAGCGGGAGGAAATATAGGCGTTGCGCTGGCTTATCTTTCGGGTTCTTCCGATAAGGCGGCAGCTGCCGCAGAGGAATTCATAAGTCTTTTGCTTGCTTCCGATGAACTCGGAATGCTGAAGATGACATCGCGGTTTGAAAAAAATCGGGTCGAGGCGGACGCCTTTCTTCGCGAGCTTAAGCTTGCCGCCGCGTCATCCCTTAAAAAAAATCTTTCAAACCCGCTCACCGCAAGAACACTGTCGGTTTTTTATAGCGAGCTTGACGGCTTTGAGCAAAGCCTTACAACAAATGTTAATTTGAGTCTGCTTTTCGCGGCGCTTGTCTGCAAAGCGACCGAAATCAGCTGACGGAGGAGTATATGACAGAAATAATATCCGTAAAATTCAAGGAAAACGGCAGGGCTTATTCATTTGATCCCGCCGGAATCACCGCCGAAATCGGCGAATCGGTTATAGTTGAGACCCAAAACGGCACGGAGATGGGCACGGTCAGCGCCGCAAATCACGAGGTGGATAACGGCGCTATCGTAAAGCCGTTACGCAAGGTGCTCCGCAAGGCGACCGAAAAGGACATGGCTCGACGCGATGAAAATAAAAGGAAGGAAAAGGAAGCCTTCGGAATCTGCGAGGAGCTTGTTTCGGCTCACAAGCTCGATATGAAGCTGGTCGATGTGGAATATTCCTTTGATGCCGGCAAGATTGTTTTCTTCTTCACCTCCGACGGCAGGGTGGATTTCCGCGAGCTTGTAAAGGATCTTGCATCGCGCTTCCACACCCGCATTGAGCTGCGCCAGATAGGCGTGCGCGATGAGGCGAAAATGCTCGGTGGACTCGGAATCTGCGGCAGACCCTATTGCTGCAAACAGTTTTTAAATGATTTCCAGCCGGTTTCCATTAAAATGGCAAAGGAGCAGGGACTTTCGCTCAATCCCACCAAAATTTCGGGCAGCTGCGGAAGATTGATGTGCTGCTTAAAATACGAGCAGGACGCCTATGAATATCTGAATTCGCTGACTCCCGGTGTCGGTGCAACCGTTAAAACACCGGAGGGCAACGCTGTCGTGACCGATGCGAATCTTATGACCGGTTATCTTACCGTCCGCCTGACAGACAGCGATTCCATGCCGTTTAAGATACACCGCGACGATGTGAAGCGGCTTTCGCGCTTTAAAAAGCGCCCCAACAAAAGGGATTCGGAATAAAGAATTCGGCGGTAATATCTCTGGACCGAATTCACAACAGAATAGTTATATAATTATTCTGTTGATAGCAAATGATTGCCTCCCCGGTGTTTGGGTGCGGGTGTCCGGCGGACGCCTCTGCGAAGCAGAAGCACTGACCGAGACGGCAGCCGTATGGCTGCCGAAGGGGTTGTTACAAGCTTAAAATGATCAGAGAGCCGATTTATATACCGAAACTGTATTTTGCATATTTAATCTGTAAATAAACTTTAATTTCCAACAATCCCTCAGTTATCTCTGCCACTTCGTGACATCTCCTTACAGTGTGAGGAGTCGCCCTTTACATAAGGGAGCCTGTGGCTTTGTGCTTTTGCATATCTAAAATAACATCCGAAAAAGACCCTATCCGCAGCAATGCGGATAGGGTCTTTTAAAAGGCTTATATTGAAATTAAGCGTTAACCTTGGTAACAACGCCGGAACCAACGGTACGGCCACCCTCACGGATAGCGAAACGGAGTCCCTCTTCAATAGCGATAGGAGTGATAAGCTCAACATCCATCTCGACATTATCGCCCGGCATGCACATCTCGGTGCCTTCGGGAAGAGTGATAACGCCGGTAACGTCAGTAGTTCTGAAATAGAACTGCGGACGATAGTTGTTGAAGAACGGAGTATGACGGCCGCCCTCTTCCTTAGTCAGAACGTAAACCTGACCGTGGAACTTGGTGTGCGGATGAATCGAGCCGGGTTTGCAGAGAACCTGACCGCGCTCAACCTCGTCACGGCCAACGCCGCGGAGAAGAGCACCAACGTTATCGCCGGCTTCGCAGAAGTCAAGAGTCTTGCGGAACATTTCCATAGAGGTAACAACAGTCTTCTTGCGCTCCTCGGTAAGACCGATGATTTCAACTTCATCGCCTGCATTGAGCTGTCCGCGCTCAACACGACCGGTAACAACAGTACCACGGCCGGAAATGGTCATAACGTCCTCGATCGGCATAAGGAACGGGAGGTCAGACTTACGGTCCGGAGTCGGGATGTAGCTGTCAACAGCGTCCATAAGCTCTTTAATCGGAGCATACTCGGGAGCGTTCGGATCGGTAGAGGTGCACTCAAGAGCAACAAGAGCAGAGCCCTTGATGATCGGGGTGTCGTCGCCCGGGAAGTCATAAGCGCTCAGCAGCTCGCGGATCTCCATTTCCACCAGCTCCAGCAGCTCGGGGTCGTCCATCATGTCGGTCTTGTTCATGAACACGACGATGTAAGGCACGCCCACCTGACGAGCCAGCAGGATGTGCTCACGGGTCTGGGGCATGGGGCCGTCGGGAGCGGACACGACCAGGATAGCGCCGTCCATCTGAGCAGCGCCGGTGATCATGTTCTTCACGTAGTCGGCGTGGCCGGGGCAATCCACGTGCGCGTAGTGACGCTTTTCGGTTTCGTACTCCACGTGAGCGGTGTTGATGGTAATTCCACGCGCTTTTTCTTCGGGAGCCTTATCGATGTCTTCGTACTTCATGGCCTGAGCTTCGCCCAGCTGAGCCAGCGTCATGGTGATGGCCGCGGTCAGGGTGGTCTTGCCGTGGTCGACGTGACCGATGGTGCCGATGTTTACATGGGGCTTCGTACGTTCAAAATGCGCTTTCGCCATTTGAGTGTTCCTCCTTGTTGTCGGTAGGGTTAGTTGAGTCAATATTCAAGCATTGCTGCTTTGATTTGGATTACTTCTTGCCGATGACCTTTTCGGCAATGCTCTTGGGCACTTCCTCGTAGTGGTCGAACTGCATGGTGAACAGTCCGCGGCCCTGAGCGCGGCTGCGCAGGTC
>OLNY01003359.1_pt1 | contig 10276 bp, 8 predicted proteins | sample 1671981 | NCBI WGS metagenome assembly OLNY01 (sample SAMEA3136632, study PRJEB25190) | human gut metagenome | biome: human gut; feature: human-associated habitat; material: faeces | place: Austria | collected 2013 | reverse complement strand
CATACGTAAATTCCCTCCTGTTCCAGAAATAAGCGGAGCTTCTCTTTTGTCCGGCTCAACTGCATTTTGACCTTGCTTTCCGTCATGCCATATCGGGCGGCGATCTCGGGGACGGAGTCAACATACCAGTACCGCCGCAGGAAAATCAGCCGGCTGTCCTTGGGCAGACCTTCCAGGAATGCGTCCAGGAGTTTGCCAAGCTCCTTTGCCTCCATCTGCCGCTCGTGAATGGTATCTGGGATGCAGTTTTCCATTTCTTCGGTGAGGGGAACGACCTGGGCGCGGCGTTTGGCGGCCTGCTTCCAGTCCACGCGGTTCAGGGAGAGGTGACGGCAGATCGAGGCCAGAAACGCAAAGAAATACTTGGGTCGCCGGGGCGGGATGCTTTTCCAGACTTCGGCATAGGTGTCGTTGACGCTTTCCTCGGCATCCTCCCGGTTTTGCAGGATATTCTTTGCCAGTGTGTGCAGCCGTTTGCCGTAGGCTGTATCCGTTTCCCTTATGGCGTCCTCGTCCCGGGCAAAATACAGGTCGAGGATTTTTGCATCTTCCATTTGAGGGTCACTTCCTTTCTTTTTGTCCTTCACCCTGATAATCAGTTTTTTCCCCCCAAACGTCCCATTTTGGGCAAAAATTTTTTTTCGGAACAGGAAAAAGCCGCCCGGCGGGGCGGCTTTTTATACTATGGAACCTCTGATTAAATCGGCGAGAGCCGGCGGCGCTTACCAGGCGGAGGGCTTCAGATCGCCTACATAGACCACGTCCCGAATCTCGATAACGACGTCCGTGGGGTCGTCCGGGTTCGTCGTGACCGTGGTGATGTTATCCGGCGCGTAGGCAGTGGCACGCCCTTTGTCCCGATTCGGGTCGTGATGATAACCCGCCGGCGGATTTTCGGTGGGGGTATGGCCGTTCTCGCCCTGCTCCACGAATTCCGTACCCTCCGGGGTCTTATCCTCGAAGCGGATGTTCTTGACGATGTCCTTTCCGTCGGGATCCGAGGAAAGGCGGATGGTGGGGAACATCTTGCCCGCTTCTTCGCTGTGCCCCGCCACGTTCATTGAGGTATCACTGTACGCAGCGTTCGTGGTCTTCTCAGCGGCATCCAGTGCTTTGTAGGTCGTTCCGGGGGTGAGCGAAGTATGGTTTTCGTCCCTGATATCAAAGCTCAGCGCACTGCTGGGGTCTTCACTATCCAGCGTCAGATAATAGCTCACGCCGTTGTCAAGATCCTCCTGGCTGTAGGCAACGCCAATGAGGAAGGTCGAAACCGTGACCCGGCCAAGGGGAGGCTGCTCCTGATTGTCTCCCGGAGCGGCCGAGTCGACCGGATAGGACGTGGCGCCCACATAGTATACGTGAACCGTTGTTACCGAGGGGCGTGGGATGGTGGAATCCTCGTAGGGATCCAGATGGCTCGCGCCCTTTGCTTCAACCGCCACCTCACCGTCACCGGCTGCGGGAGCGGCGTCAGTGCTGTCCTTCGCCGCAAAGCCCGCAATGCGGATGATGAGCTTTCCTTCCCCGGCGTTTGCCAGCGTAAAGGAATCGTTCAGCGAGACCCCGACACCGGCGGTGCTGAGGAACCGGGCGAGGGCGTCCTCCTTGCCGGGGGCTTTCAGCTGCCCGTTTTCAATTTGCAGATCGGACACGGCCAGACCCAGCGTCTGGAGCGCGTCGCCGTTTTCCCGCACCAGCTTGGCGGCGGCAAGGTCTTCCAGACGGACGTAGACACGGCCATTTTCCAGCTTGGGCGCATAGGCGACGCCCTCAAGGGTAATGGCTTCTTCGGTCAGCCCATGGGCGTCCACAGACGCGGGGTTCGGCAGGCCGTGGCCATAGCGAACCCATTCCACAGGCAATTCGTTTTCCTCCGCAAAGGCAGCCATCGGGAGGATGAGCAGCAGAAGACAGCACATCAGCAGTCTTCTCAAGTGGGTTTTCATGTGTTATCCTTCCTTTCCTTCCCCGTGGGGGATTGATGTAAGACCATTATACAGGAAGCGGCGGCGGAAAGCAAGAAGAAAATGGTATACATACCATTTCTTAAGAAATAAAGAATGTCTCCCCTGAAAAAGGGGAGACATTCGGGGATGGTTTTCTCAGCACTTGACCCGCTCGCCGACCCGGCAGTATACCAGATACCCCGCCGCGGCGGCGACGGAGAGCCCGTAAACCACCGCGATCAGGACAAAAGGCAGCTTGACGTGGATGGCGTACAGGAATCCCGCCAGCAGGGAACCGATGATGCTGCCGAGGGATTTGGTCGCGTTATAAAAGCCCATGACCAGATTTTTCTGGGCAGGGTCTGCCCGCGTGGCCACCATGTCCTGCAAAACGGGGACGCTGACGGAATACCCGGCGTACAGCGCGATGCCGCAGGAGAGGAAAACGGAAATCTGCGGCGCGAAGACAGTCCCCAGCGAGGCCAGTGTGCAGACGGCCACCAGCACCACCGTGGATTTTCCGGTGTCGGCCTTGCGGATGATCCACAGGCACAGCGTCATGTTGAACAGGAAGGAGATGAAGCCCACCACGGCCTTGATGATGCCGTTATAGGCGGAGGTCAGCCCCAGCTGGTCTTTCAGATAGTAGTTGAACACCTGATCGAAGCAGGTATTTCCCAGATTGATGAGAATATTCACCAGAAACAGAAGGACAAAGGCGGTATTCATGAAATATTTGCCGTCCCGGAAGGAGTCGAAGGGGTTGCTTTTGGCGGCCAGCTCTTTGATGGACACCTTTTCGGTGCGTTCCGCGTCCGGCACACAGCACAGCCGGAACATGATGCCGCAGACGAACAAAGTAGCCGCTTGCAGCAGGAAGGTGGCGCGGATGGAAAATTCCCCAACCACGCCGCCGATCAGGTAGCCGAAGGCGCCGAACACCGAATGGAGGGTAGCGCTGTAGGTCAGGTATTTTGCCATATCCTCCGGCCTTGCGACATTGACCACATAGGTCAGCATGCTGACGAACACGCCGCCGATGAACACGCCTGCCAGAAGCCGCACAAAGAGAATGCCCGCCTGCGTGGTGGAATAGGCGAACCCCAGCTGCGCCAGCGCGTAGCCGACGCAGCAGATGAGCAGGGACTGGCGGGAGGAAATGAACCGGTTGATATTGCCCCAGGAGGGGGACAGGGCAAAGTTGGCGATCATCATGACCGCCAGCATCAGCCCGAACATATAGTCCGGCAGACCCAGCTCCTGAATGATGGTGGGCGTTACAGGGTGCGCGAAATTGGACGCAAGGTGGAACAGCGCCATGGCCACGAAAAACAGAAGAAAGCGGGTTTTATATTTCATAAATACGGCCCCAATCGGTCATTCCAGCGTGATGGTCATTTCATTGCGGTAGGTTTCGCCTGCGGGCAGGTGGATCAGGTGTTCCTGCTTGGCGAAGTCCTCCACGAAGGCGCTGTGAGAGGGGAGACTGACCCACGGCTCGATGCAGACGTAGGGCGCGTCGGTTTTAGGTGCGTGCCACAATCCGACGAAGGGCATGTCCGGGAAGGACACCGTGACGCTGCGGGAAGATTTGCTGGAGCGCAGGGTCAGTTCGCGGCTGACATTGCCCAGCACTACCGCGTCCAGATCGAACAGCGCATGGGTCAGGGGGATCGTGCGGCCGTTTTTCAGAGGATAGGGAGATTCGGTGCCGGCAAGCCGGTAATTGGCGGGATCCATATCCACCCGCACGGGCTGGCATGGCTCGGCAAAGTCCAGCTCCCAGTCCTCGAAGGAACCCTCGCCGTTCAGGGGAACATTGAAGCCGGGGTGCCCGCCGATGCCGAAGTACATCTCCCGGGAATCCCGGTTTTCCACCAGACAGGTCTTGCGGATCTGATTTCCCCGGAGGGTGTAGCATACGTGGAAGGCAAAATGGAAGGGGTACATGGAAAGGGTCTTCTCGTTGCTTCTCAGGGTGAAGCGGATGGAAGACTCCGTCTGCTCGGTCACGGCAAAGTCCGTGCCGATGCAGAAGCCGTGGATGGTCATGGGGTAGGTCTTCCCGTCCAGCAGGTACTGCCCGTCGGTCAGGCGGCCGACGTAGGGGAACAGGTTGGCGTCCCGCCGCGCCCAGTATCTGGCGTTGCCCTGCCAGAGGTATTCGGCGCCGTCCTTGACGATGCTGTGCAGCACAGCCCCGCAGGCGTCGAGGGCTACGGTCAGGGTGTCGTTGTGAAGGGTGTACAGGTTCATAAAATGTCCTCCTGAAAAGTGATGGGATTTGTGTAACCAGTATAGCGTGAAAGGCTGCACTTTGCAAGATTTTGTGAAAAGTATGAAAAAATGCGTAAGAAAGGTATATGTGGGTCGGCGGCATTTTTGATTATACTGTAGGCAGGAAACAAAATAACAGGAGGGAATGCGATGAAAAAATGGAACGTGGCCATCATCGGACTGGGGTTTGTGGGAAAGCTCCATTATGACGCTCTGCGGCGGCTGCCCAACGTCCATGTGCGCACCATTGTGGTACACAAGGCACAGGACATTCAGGCTACGAAGGAAAACTACGATGCGGACGTGGTGACGGACTGCTGGCAGGAGGCTGTGGCGGACCCGCAGATTCAGGTGATCCATAACTGCACGCCCAACGCCCTCCATGACGAGATCAATCTGGCGGCCATCGGGGCGGGGAAGCACCTGTACGCGGAAAAACCCATGAGTCTGACCACCGCCGGGGCGGAGGAAGTGCTGGCGGCGGCAAAGGCCGCCGGAATTGCCCATGCCATCAATTACCAGTGCCGGATGAACGGCGCGGTGCTGGAAATGCGGGCGCGGCTTCAGCGGGGACAGGCAGGCCGGCCGCTGTACGTGGGGGGACAGTATTTGCAGGAGTCCGTGGCGCGGAAGACCGACTACACCCCCCGTCGGATTCCGGAGACCTCGCCCGCCCGTGCGCTGCTGGATATTGGCGTTCACTGGGCGGATACGGCAGGCTTTGTCATGGGATGCCCCATTTCCAAGGTGTACGCGAAAATGTACACCCACCATCCCATCCGTATTGACCCGGAAACGGGGCGGGAGATCGTGGTGCGCAGCGACGACACCACCTCCGTCATGGTGGAGTTTGCCGACGGCACCCCCGGCAGCGCCCTGTTCTCCAAATGTATGCTGGGACACAAGAACGACCTGCGGGTTTCCGTCAGCGGGGATGAAAAGGAGTTTGCGTGGCACATGGAGCAGTGCGACCGGCTCTGGGTGGGCCAGCGGGAGCGGGGCAACGAGAGCGTCTATGTGGACAGGAACACGGCTCTGCCGGAGGTACACCCCTACATTCATCTCCCCGCCGGACACACCCCCGGCTGGATGGATGCGCTTACGAATGCCATGCAGGCGTTCTATGATTCCCTGAACGGGGAAGCCTATGCCAAAGAGAAAGTGCCCTATGCCACCTTTGAAGACGGCGTTATGGGCAATCGGTTCGTGGACGCCTGTCTGGAATCCGCACGTCAGGAGCGCTGGATTTCTCTATGATTCGTGCATTCGATAAAGGAAAGTGTAGATTGCATATATTGCAAAACGGCGAAAACACAGCTACAATAAAAACAGCGAATGGGCAATATGCTCAAAAATAAATTTTGGGAGGTTACAATATGGCAGACTACCGCACGATTCCCGCCGCTGAGCTGGGCAAGGGCAGCAACATCAAAGTTGAGCTGTGTGAGACAGAGGTGGACCTTTATTGGAAAATGGCGATCGAGGTTCTGGAGCTGATTCAGGAGAACAACGCCAAGGGCGAAAAGACCGTTATGATCGTTCCCTATGGCCCTCTTGGCCCCTACGCCCGGCTGGTGGAGCTTATCAACAAGCACCGGGTCAGCCTGAAGAACTGCTGGTTCATCAACATGGACGAATATCTGGATGAGAACAAGCAGTATCTGCCCAAGACCGACCCGCTGTCTTTCCGCGGCGGCATGGACCGGATTTTCTACGGTCTGGTAGACCCCGAGCTGCTCATGCCGGAGGAGCAGAGAATTTTCCCCGAGCCGGGCAACGAAGGCCGTATCTGGGAGACCATCCAGAAGCTGGGCAAGCTGGATATGTGCTGGGGCGGCGTCGGCATCACGGGACATATCGCCTTCAATGAGCCGCCGGAACCCGGTGAGGTGTGCACGGACGAGGAATTCCTCCAGCGTCCCACCCGTGTGCTGAAGCTGGCACGGGAGACCAAGACCATCAACGCGTTCATGAACGCGGGCGCCGATCTGGACGCCATTCCCGACTGGTGCATCACCGTCGGCATGAAGGAAATTTTCCATGCCCGGAAGGTTCGTATGTGCATGCCCCGTGACTGGAATGCTGCCATGCTGCGCAAGGCGCTCCACGGCCCCGTCAGCTGCAAGGTGCCCGTGTCCCTGTTCCAGAATCACGGCGACGCCAAGATCTACGCCATCGCGCTGGCCGCTACCACGCCCGTGATCCCGGAGATCCGCGTCTACAATAAGTAATATATACACAAAAATATGGCAGGGCGCTATCCGGTGCCCTGCCACTTTTCAAAGGAAGTTCTGATTCAATCGGCGAGAGCCGACGAAAAAGATCTGCTGCTCAGCCGAAGACGATTGATTCAGAGGTTCCCAAAGGGAGAATGGCTATGAACAAAATCTGGATCGGCAACGGCCAGCTGGTCTTGCCGGACAAAATCGTTCCCGGCGGCTCCGTGCTGCTGGAGGGAAAGAAGATCGCGGCCGTCAACGTGCCCTGTCCGCCGGATGCCCGGCGGGTGGATGTGGACGGAAGCTATATTATGGCGGGCTTCGTGGATATCCACGTCCACGGCGGCGGCGACTCGGACTTTATGGATGAGGACGCTTCGGCGTTCCCAACCATTGCGAAAGCCCACTGCGCCCACGGCACCACCGCCCTGTGCCCCACCACCATGACCTGCGCGGATTCATTGCTGGAAAAGACCATCGACCTGTTTCTGGAAGCGGACAAGGAGCCGGAAAACGGTGCGGAGCTGCTGGGACTGCATCTGGAGGGCCCTTATTTCTCCGCTGCCTCCAAGGGCGCGCAGCCCATTGGGGAGCAGCGTATCCCTGAGCGGGAGGATCTGGAGCGGATACTGCGGCGGGCGAAGGGAAGCATCCTGCGCTGGGACGCCGCGCCGGAGCTGCCGAATATGGAGCTGTTTGCCAAGGTCATGGCGGAAAACGGGGTGCTTGCCTCTCTGGCGCACAGTGCGGCGACCGCGCCGGAGGCATTGCGGGCCTTTGACTGGGGATTTTCCCATGTGACGCATTTCTACAATGCCTGCACGACGTTCCACAAGAAGAACGGTCTGGTTTATTCCGGCATTGTGGAGGCGACCTACCTGCGCGACGATGTGACCATTGAACTCATCGGCGACGGACGCCACATTCCACGGGAGTCCATGCTGCTGGCACTGCGCATCAAGGGCGCGGACTCCATCGCTCTGATCACGGACGCCATGCGGGCGGCCGGTGTAAACTGCGAAAAATCCGTGCTGGGCGCCAGAACCACCGGCGTACCCGTGGTCATCCGGGACGACGTGGCGCAGCTGCCAGACCTCAGCTCTTACGCGGGCAGCATTGCTACCATGGACCGGTGCCTGCGCACGGCACATGTGCAGTACGGAATTCCTCTGCCGGAGGTCAGCAGAATGCTCTCCCTGACACCGGCGAGACTCTGCGGCGTTTCCGACCGCAAGGGTTCGCTGGAAAAGGGGAAGGACGGGGACGTGGTCGTGCTGTCCGGGGATTTCCAGGTGCAGCAGGTATACGCCCGGGGCGATCGGTGCGTATTTGAGACGTGAAGAACCTTTATATATTATCCATTGTATAAGATGCTGAAAAGAATAAGTTCTATATAGGGAATCGTAGGTAATGTTGATTGCAATTGTGGACGATTTGCTCTATACTATAGCCATAGCAGGTAAGCAGATTGTGAAATTTGCTGTAGTCGCGCAACTGCTAATCAATCAAACTGAGGAGGAACACAAATGAAAAAACTGTTCGCACTGCTTCTGGTGGCCATCATGGCGCTGAGCATGGTCGCCTGTGGCGCAGATAAGACTGCAACCACCGAAGCCCCCAAGACTGACGCTCCCGCTGCTCCCGCTGCCACTCAGGCGGAGACGACCGTATCCGACGAGCCTGTGACCATCCACTGCCTGCACTACATGGTCGAGGGTGAAAAGTCCGCCGGTTTTGAGAAGATTCAGGCCGCATTCTCCGAGCTGTACCCCAACGTTACCTTTGAAAACAGCGCATACTCCCAGGGCACTGACTACTTTGCACAGCTGCAGACCGCGATCGCTTCCGGCGATATGCCCGAGATCATGATGGGCAACCCCGGCCTGTACGTCGATCTGATCGAGGGCGGCTACGTCATGGACCTGACCGGCAACGCCGTCATCGAAGGACTGGGCCTGACGCAGGCCGACATGGGCGACGTGTCCTATCAGGGCAAGTGGTACGCCTTCCCCGTGGACTTCAAGACCTGGGGCGTTTACTACAACAAGGACATCTTGTCTTCATCGAGGCTTCCATTGCCCAGTCCACCTATGAGGACAAGATTCTGGCCATTCCCTTCAACGGCCTCTCCGGCTGCGATATCTTCTACAACAAGACCATCTTTGATGAGCTGAATCTGGAAGTTCCCACCACCCAGACCGAGCTGCTGGAAGTCTGCAAGGCTCTGAAGGCCGGCGGTTATGATCCTTGGGCACAGTGGTATGCCGACGGCGCCTCCGTTGATATCGAAATGCGTCCTGTCGTCTGGACGGAAGCGATCCAGAACGGTGACAACGATATGTTCGAGAAGCTGATGAGCGGCGAGAAGAAGGTTGCTGACTATCCCTACTTCGCCAAGGGCCTGGAAGCCTGGGGCGCTCGTATGGGCGACTGGGCGCGCAATGACGCCACCTCCAACAAGCAGTCCGACGCTAACGAGATCTTCCTGTCCGGCCAGGCCGGTATGCTGTACCAGGGCACCTGGAACTACGGCTCCATCGAAGACCTGAAGTCCGATGACTTCAACTTCGGCTTCTTCTTCGTTCCCACCGACGACTCCGGCAAGGAGCCTGTCATGAACGTTCAGGTCGATCAGGCCTTCATGGTCAACCCCAAGGCTGAGAATGCCGACTGGGCCGTCAAGTTCATGGAGTTCTTCCTGACCGAGCATATGGGCACCTGGTCCGATTCTACCATGCAGCCCTGCATCACCGGCGCTACCACCGAGAATACCACCGATTTCCTGAAGACCATTCTGGACGTGAAGGCCTCCGGCAACACTGTCGGCTACGGTGAGTTCACCGTTCCCTTCACCTCCGCTTACACCGCTGCTTACCGTAAGGCTCTGACCGCTTACGCCACCTACTGCTGCACCGGCAAGACCACCGACGGTGTCAACTCCGTGGAAAGCTGCATCGAGTACATGCAGGAGCTGTTCGACGAGGAATTCGCACAGGCTGGCCTGTAATGGCTGATATCACATTGTTCGTATAATTTAAGGGTCGGGTGGGCGCAGTCCGCTAGGACAGCGCCCACTCATCCCTCTTACCAGAAATAACGGCTAACCGGCCGCCACCATGAGAGGTGTGTGTATGCGCAAATTAAATATGCCGAGGCGGCTGTCTTCCAGTGCGGCCCGGACTCACGGCGGAAACATGCTGTTTATGCTGCCGACGATCATCCTGTTCTGCATTGTTGTCCTGATCCCATTCTTTCAGGGCATTCCCTATTCCTTCACCAACTGGAAGAGCATTGTCAGTGAAACGAAGGAATTCAACGGACTGAAAAACTACATCTACCTGATTAAAAACAAATATTTTCAGGATTCCCTGCTGGTCACCTTCAAGTTCACGATCCTGTATATGATCTCCGCGAACGTTATGGGATTGCTGCTGGCGCTGGCCATCCACAGGTCTTCCTGGTTCAATAATATTGCCAGAACCGTACTGTTCCTGCCCTTTACGGTGTCCGCGACAGCCGGTTCCATTGTCTGGTCCTACGTATTTACCGATGTTTACGGCACGATCACCGGTCTCGTCAGCCCGCTGGGTATGCCCGGCCAGATCATTTACGGTATGGTCGTCATCGGCGCATGGCGCGACATGGGTTACACCATGCTGATTTACATTGCGGCACTTCAGGCCGTTCCTCAGGATTATTATGAGGCGGCGACCGTGGACGGCGCCGGAAAGCTGCGTCAGTTCTTCTCCGTGACCGTTCCCAACATTGTGCCCGCGTTTACGACGAACGTGACGCTGCTGCTGGCATGGGGCCTGCGGACCTTCGATATGCCCA
>OLNY01003356.1_pt1 | contig 10279 bp, 9 predicted proteins | sample 1671981 | NCBI WGS metagenome assembly OLNY01 (sample SAMEA3136632, study PRJEB25190) | human gut metagenome | biome: human gut; feature: human-associated habitat; material: faeces | place: Austria | collected 2013 | reverse complement strand
AAGGTGACAGACTGAACTTAAAGTCAAAATTATCTCAGTATGTATCTATGGCAAACATTTTCTCTAACGGAGAGATTCCGGAACTGGAAATCGTTGCTCATGAGCCAGAGGATATCGATAAACTTGTAAAATTCATGCTTCTTGGAAATGGAAAAGAAGATTAAGACGAACAGTGATGTTTGAAAGGGTGTTCCCTGAGGGGGCACCTTTTTTTATCATTGTGGATAGAATCAGGAAAGGAGAAAGCTATGAGCTTTGCACATCTCCACGTCCATACAGAGTACAGCCTGTTGGATGGCTCAAATAAAATCAAAGAGTGTGTAGCCAGGGTAAAAGAACTCGGGATGAACAGCGTGGCGATCACGGATCATGGTGTCATGTATGGTGTGATCGATTTTTACCGTGCGGCAAGAGCAGCAGGGATTAAGCCGATCCTCGGATGCGAAGTCTATGTTGCACCGGGATCGAGATTTGATAAAGAAGCTGTCGGAAGCGGGGATGACCGTTATTATCATCTGGTGCTTCTGGCAGAAAATGATCTGGGATACCATAATCTGATGAAGATCGTGTCCAGAGGATTTACGGAAGGCTATTATTATAAACCAAGAGTAGACCTGGAAGTGCTGCAGGAATTCCATGAAGGAATCATTGCGCTCAGTGCGTGTCTGGCCGGTGAGGTACAGAAGAATATCCTGCGCGGCATGTATGAAGAAGGAAAGGCAGCAGCACTAAGGTATCAGGACATTTTCGGAAAAGGAAATTTCTTCCTGGAATTACAGGATCACGGAATGCAGGAACAGCAGATCGTGAACCAGTCACTGCTTCGTATGTCACAGGAGACAGGGATCGAACTGGTTGCGACGAATGACGTGCATTATACTTACGCAGAAGACGTAAAACCGCATGACATTCTGTTATGCATCCAGACGGGTAAAAAGCTGGCAGATGAAGATCGTATGCGCTACGAAGGCGGCCAGTATTATATTAAGTCCGAAGAAGAGATGAAGCAGTTATTTCCATATGCACTGCAGGCGTTGGAGAACACGCAGAAGATTGCAGACCGCTGTAATGTAGAGATTGAATTCGGTGTCACCAAACTGCCGAAATATGATGTGCCGGAAGGATATACTTCCTGGGAATATCTGAATAAACTTTGTTTTGACGGATTGAAAGAACGGTATCCGGACGGGGATGATTCGTTGAAAGAACGTCTGGAATACGAATTGTCGGTCATCAAATCCATGGGATATGTAGATTACTTCCTGATCGTGTGGGATTTCATTAATTATGCAAGAACACAAGGAATCAAGGTCGGACCGGGGCGAGGTTCGGCGGCCGGAAGTATCGTATCGTACTGTCTGGGAATTACAAGTATCGACCCGATCAAATATCAGCTTCTGTTCGAACGTTTCCTGAATCCGGAACGTGTATCCATGCCCGATATCGACGTGGACTTCTGCTTTGAGAGACGCCAGGAAGTCATTGATTATGTAGGAAGAAAATACGGCGCAGACCGGGTAGTACAGATCGTAACTTTCGGTACGATGGCAGCACGTGGAGTCATCCGTGACGTAGGACGTGTCATGGACCTTCCGTATGCATTTGTAGACAGCATTGCAAAGATGGTGCCGACAGAGCTGAATATTACGCTTGATAAGGCACTGAAGATGAATCCGGAATTCAAGAAACTGTATCAGGAAGATGAACAGGTTAAGGAACTGATCGATATGTCGAGAAGACTGGAAGGTCTTCCGAGACATACATCCATGCATGCAGCGGGAGTTGTGATCGGTCAGCGTGCGATTGAAGAATTCGTGCCATTGTCTCTTGGATCGGACGGCTCAGTGACGACACAGTTTACGATGACAACACTGGAAGAACTGGGGCTTCTGAAAATGGATTTCCTGGGTCTGCGTACCCTGACTGTTATACAGGATGCAGAGCGTCTGGCAAGCATCAGCAGCGGTAAGACAATAGACATTAATAAAATCGATTATGATGATAAAGCAGTTCTGGCGTCTATCGGAACAGGAAAGACCGATGGCGTATTCCAGCTTGAAAGTGCCGGAATGAAGAACTTCATGAAGGAACTGAAACCGCAGAATCTGGAGGATATCATTGCCGGTATCTCCTTATACCGTCCGGGACCGATGGATTTCATCCCGCAGTACATCAAGGGAAAGAACAATCCGGATAGCATCACTTATGACTGCCCGCAGTTAGAGCCGATCCTGGCACCGACTTATGGATGTATCGTATATCAGGAACAGGTTATGCAGATCGTGCGTGATCTGGCTGGATATACGCTTGGACGAAGCGATCTTCTGCGAAGAGCGATGTCGAAGAAAAAGGGCGATGTCATGCAGAAAGAGCGCCAGAATTTCGTATATGGTAATCCGGACGAAGGCGTGCCGGGCTGTATCGCCAACGGAATCGACGAGAAGACGGCGAATAAGATTTATGATGAAATGATCGATTTTGCCAAATATGCATTTAACAAATCACATGCGGCAGCCTATGCGGTGGTATCATATCAGACTGCCTGGTTAAAATATTACTATCCGGTGGAATTCATGGCAGCACTTATGACTTCCGTGATCGACAATCCGGGAAAAGTATCAGAGTACATTTACAGTTGCAGACAGATGGGAATTAAGATTCTTCCACCGGATATTAATAAAGGAGAAGGAAGCTTCTCCGTTGACGGCGGCAATATCCGTTATGGTCTGGCGGCGATCAAGAGTATCGGAAAGCCAGTGATCGAGTCGATCATCCAGGAACGAAAAAATGGAGGAGAATTCAGCAACCTGAAAGACTTTATCGAACGTCTGTCAGGAAAAGAAGTCAATAAGCGCACGATTGAAAGCTTTATCAAATCCGGAGCATTTGACAGTCTGGGTGGTACAAGAAAGCAGTTTATGGTAGTTTATGTACAAATCCTGGATCAGGTGAACCGTGAGCGGAAATACTCCATGACCGGACAGCTTTCATTATTTGACATCGTAAGTGATGACCAGAAATCGGAATTCGACATTCCACTTCCGGATGTAGGAGAGTACGAGAAAGAGACAAAGCTTGCATTTGAAAAAGAAGTGCTGGGTGTGTACTTAAGCGGTCATCCGCTGGAGGATTATGAGGAAAAATGGAAGAAGAACATTTCCAGAACGACATTAGATTTCCAGATAGATGATGAGACGGGAAGGACAAAGGTACATGACGGTGCAAAAGAGATCGTCGGCGGCATGATCACCAATAAGACGATCAAATATACCAAGACCAATAAAGTTATGGCATTTATTACACTGGAAGATCTGGTGGGATCAGTCGAAGTTGTGATCTTTCCGAGAGATTTTGAAAAAAATCAGATGTATCTGAATGAAGAAGCCAAAGTATTTATAAAGGGAAGGGTATCCGAAGAAGATGATGCACCAAGTAAACTGATCTGTGAGCAGGTGATCCCGTTTGAACAGACGAAGAAGGAACTATGGCTTCAATATCCGGATAAAGCGACTTATCTTCAGCAGGAAGGAATGCTTCAGGACATTCTGAAAGTATCTGAAGGAATGGATGAAGTTATCATCTATTGCAGGAAGGAAAAAGTGGTAAAACGCCTGGCAAAGGGCTGGAATGTGACCGCAGATGAGGTATTGTTGAGCAGATTGACGAATTATCTGGGTGAAAGTTCTGTAAAAGTTATAGAAAAACCCATTGAAAGCGTGCACTAATTCATGTACAATATCATCGGAGAGAAATGATAATGGTTAGAAGATAATTGGAACAAACTAATACAATGGAGGAATGAATCATGGCAGACAAAAAAGTAATTCGTACAATAGGTGTATTGACAAGTGGTGGAGATGCCCCTGGAATGAACGCAGCAATCCGTGCCGTTGTTCGTACAGCACTTGGTAAAGGACTGAAGGTAAGAGGCATCAGAAGAGGATATCAGGGACTTTTAAACGAGGAAATTATCGATCTGTCAGCCAGAGACGTATCCGATACAATTGAGCGCGGAGGTACAATTCTTCAGACAGCCCGTTGTGCAGAGATGCGTACAGAGGAAGGTCAGCAGAAAGCAGCAGCTATCTGCAAAAAATATGGTATTGATGGTCTGGTAGTCATCGGTGGTGACGGATCATTTGCCGGAGCTCAGAAACTTGCTAACTTCGGAATCAACACAATCGGACTTCCGGGAACGATCGATCTGGATATTGCCTGTACGGAATATACAATCGGATTCGATACAGCCGTTAATACAGCTATGCAGGCTATTGACAAAGTACGTGATACATCAACTTCTCATGAGAGATGCTCTATCATCGAGGTTATGGGTAGAGATGCAGGATACCTTGCACTGTGGTGCGGTATTGCTAACGGAGCTGAGAAGATCCTGATGCCTGAAGAGCATGATTATGACGAAGATAAGATCATTGCTGATATTCAGGAATCAAGAAAACGTGGAAAGAAGAACTACATCATCATCAATGCAGAGGGTGTTGGAGATTCTATGAACATGGCTAAGAGAATTGAAGAAGCAACCGGTATGGAGACAAGAGCAACGATTCTCGGACACATGCAGCGTGGTGGAAGCCCGACATGTAAAGACAGAGTATACGCTTCTATCATGGGAGCAAAAGCCGTAGATCTTCTGCTTGAAGGAAAGACAAACCGTGTTGTAGGTTACAAACATGGTGAGTATGTAGACTTCGATATTGATGAAGCACTTGGAATGACAAAAGGAATTCCTGCTTACCAGTATGAGATTGCAAAAGAGCTGGCTCTGTAATTAAAACCGGAATAAAGAATAAAAAGTTATCTGTTTTATGGCAGGTAACTTTTTTTATAGCAAAGTATACAAGGGAGGTTTCGACATAAAATCTCTTGAAAATGCACGTCCAAGACGGTACAATAGTAAAATATGGTGGAGTATTCATAAAAGGAGATTTAATATCGTGGAAAATAAAAACAGGAACACTGCAGCAATCGGTGTGTTTGATTCGGGAGTCGGCGGTTTGACCGTCACAAGAGAGATCATGCGTCAGCTGCCGAATGAAAATGTAGTATATTTTGGGGATACAGCAAGAGTTCCATACGGAAGTAAGTCAAAGAATAACATTATCCGTTTTTCCAGACAGATCATCCGTTTTTTAAAGACAAAGAATGTAAAGGCAATCGTGATCGCATGTAATACGGCCAGTGCGCTGGCGCTTGAGACAGTGCAGCAAGAGTTCGACATTCCGATCATCGGAGTGATCGTACCGGGAGCAAGAGCTGCCGTAAGGGAGACCAGGAATGGTCAGATTGGTGTACTTGGTACAGAAGCAACGATCAAGAGCGAGACCTATACCAAAGAAATCCGGAAACTTATGCCGGAGGCAGAAGTCATCGGAAAGCCATGTCCGTTATTCGTACCGTTGGTAGAAGAAGGATTTGCAAAGCATAAGATCACAGAAGAAGTGATCGATATCTATCTGTCCGATATGAGAAAGTCGGAGATTGATACACTGATTCTGGGATGTACCCACTATCCGCTTCTCAGATCCAGGATTATGGCATATTTTGGAGAGTCTGTACATATTGTAAATCCGGCGTACGAGACAGCGATGGATTTGAAGCAGATACTGGAAAAGCAGAAAATTGCTAATACATCGGGAAAACCGGCAGCATATGATTTTTATGTCAGTGATGCGGCAGAGAAGTTTAAAAAATTCGCCAATTCAATCCTGCCGTACGATGTAGATAAGACACAGGCAATTGATATTGAAGATTATTAGGAGAATATATGACAAAAGACGTATTATTAAGTATATCCGGTCTGCATCAGGATGTGACCGGGATTGAAGCACAGGGCGATGAGCCGGGAAGTGAACCAATCGAGGTAATCGCACCTGCGAGCTATTATGAGAAAAATGGAAAGCATTATGTGATCTATGATGAACTGGTGGAAGGAATCCCGGGAACCATCAAGAATAAAGTAAGGATCCTGGATGACCAGAAGGTCGAGATCATCAAGAGCGGAATTACGAATACCCACATGGTATTCGAGAAAGATAAGATCAATATGACACAGTATGAGACACCATACGGTGAGATGATGATTGGAGTCTTTACCAAGGATATCCAGTTCGAAGAACAGGATGAAAAGATCACGGTGCATGTGAATTATGCACTGGACATCAACGGAGATCCTGTTGCCGATTGCAATATAGACATAAAAATAACAGCACTGGAACGATAAGTTCCAATGCTGTTTTTAAGTACTCTTTACTCTTATTTGTTTCTTAATCTTGCGAAAAATCCCTTTTTCTTCTCCGGTACATCCAGAGGGCCTCTTACACCTTTAACAGCTGTGATGTAAATACCACTGATCGTAGCTTTGACTTCCTTCTTAACAGGAATCAAAGGATAAACCTGCGCATCACACATAAGTGTCATGATCTTCGGTCCGACTTTGGCTTTTACAACCGGTACTTTTGAACGGCGAAGATACTTTGGTGTATTCTCGAGTACGATATCCGGCAAGCCGGCATCTTTTAATTTCATACGACCTTTATCGATAACCAGGATGGAAACAGTCTGTGCAACTGCATCAAGCTGTGCCTGCTGATCTGCCTGTTTCTTTTCTGCTTTTTTACCAACAAAATATAATGCAACACATGCAACGATCAAAATCACAAGGATTACCAATAATACAATTGTAAATGTCTTCACAATGAACCTCCTATATTCTATATTCCATAACAAGTATTCTAACATTGTTTCGGTAGGAGTGCAAGAAGTATACAGGAAAAGTAGGTGATTTCAAAACAAAAATTTTGATAAAAGAGTGAAATATATGTGAAAATGCTATGAAAGTTTTTCAAAATGTGATATAACAGAGTGGTATGCGTTAGCGTATACTTCGGAAAGCAGATGGGATAAAGTTCCCACCTTAGAATGAATGATAAAATGAGGTGCGATATGAAAAAGAAAGTGGCAATGTTATTAACAGGTGTTATGGCAGTCTCTCTTTTGATGACTGGTTGTCAGTCGACGAAAGGTCTTGAAAATGACAACATTAAGATTTCAGTCTACAAAGGTGTTGAAGTAGATAAAGTTGACAAACCAAGCGAAGTAACGGATGATGATGTGAATACACAGATTCAGTCAGTACTGGATGAAAATGCAACAACAAAAGAAGTAACAGACCGTGCAGTAAAAAAAGGCGATACAGCAACGATTGATTTCGTTGGAAAGATGAATGGCAAAGCATTTGACGGTGGATCTTCTACAGATTATCCACTGGAGATCGGTTCTAATTCTTTCATCGAAGGATTTGAAGACAGTATTATCGGACACAAGATCGGTGATACATTTGACTGGAACGGAAAGTTCCCGGAGAATTATGGAAGTTCTGATCTTGCAGGCAAAGATGTAACATTTACAATTACTGTAAAATCCATTTCCAAAAAGAATACACCAAAGCTTACAGACAAACTGGTAAAGAAAGTATCTAAGAAATCAAAGACAGTAAAAGAGTACAAAGAAGAAGTGAAGAAGTCTCTCGAGGAAGATAACGAAAAGACATACAATGATACTTTGCAGCAGGCAGCATGGCAGAAGGTTCTTGATAATACAAAAGTTAAGAAATATCCGGAGAAAGATGTAAAGAAGATTGAGGATTCTCTGATCTCTCAGTACAAGTCTGTTGCAAAAGCTTATAACATGTCATATGATGATCTGATCAAGCAGCAGATGGGAACAACTGTTGAAAAGTTCGAAAAACAGGTAACAAAAGCTGCAAAATCCAGTGTAAAGCAGACATTGGTAACAAAGGCAATTGCAGATAAAGAGAACATTAAGTTAGATGATGCAACTTATAAGACAGAGCTTAAGAAGATTGCAAAAGAGTATGGATACGACAGTGTAAAAGCTTTAAAGAAAGCTGCATCAAAGTCAGATCTGAAAGAGATTGCGCTGAATGATCTTGTAAAAGAATGGCTGGCTAATCAGTGCATTCAGGTTGAGTCAAGCTCAAGCAGCTCATCAAGCTCAAGCAGCTCATCAAGCTCAAGCAGTTCGTCAAGTTCAAGCAGTTCATCAAGCTCAGGTAACTAAGGTGGATAGAAACAGAATAGAATAAGAATAAAAATGCTCCGGGAATTTTGTCAGGTGACAGATTCCCGGAGCATTTTTGTATACCAAAGTATGCAAGAAAAGCTGCCACCTACAGGAACTGCCACTGGCAGTTCCTTACGGATGGTTTGGCAAGTGGCAGGTTCTCTGTATTGTTAGGTGTGAGGAAATATTTCTTTCCACTCTCCGGGACAAAGCGCTTTATCAAGTACAATGTCTCCGATGGAAATACGTTTTAATTCGATCACACAGCAGTGAACAGACTTCATCATGCGCCGAATCTGGCGTTTCTTCCCTTCGGAAATGGTAATTATCCCATAGGTGATGGGGTGATCCGGACGGTTTTTGTGGATATCTTTCTGGATTTCTTCCGGCAGTGTGGAAAGAATATCGGACATTACTGCATGTCCGGTTACGGTAATTTTTGCCGGGGCAGTCAGGGTATCGGCGCCCTTCAGAATGACACCTGTTTCCAGCTTATGTACCAGTTCCGGTGTCAGATCACCAAGAAGGGTGAATTCATAAGTTTTCTCTTTGTGATAGGAAGGATGAGTGAGCTTCTGGTTGAAGATACCGTCATCTGTGATCAGAAGAAGTCCGGTCGTCTCACGGTCAAGGCGTCCGACCGGAGAAAGCCTGTCATTATGTAATTCCTTAAAATAGTCCATAACCGTCGGATAGCGGTCGTCGCGTCTGGCAGTGACACAGCCGAAAGGTTTGTGGAACATGTAGTAGTGAGACATTGTTGTGACTCCTTTATTGGTTCTTTTCAGAGTTGTTCCGGGGAAAATCTCTGTGTAAAGCATACCACAGAAAAAGGAATAAATGATTGCTTATTGACAAAATTTATTAATTATGATATTTTCTTTTAGATGATAAATGACCGATGGGGGAGTAACAGGCGTATAACGCAACAAGTCAACATACTGATCGATGGATCTGGCTTGTTTTAATTTGTGAGACTCATGTGTAGCTGTAATATCTATGCGTGGACTCTCTCTATCCTATAAAGAAAGTATAGACCAGGTATGGCAGGCAGCTGCTGTATCTGGTTTTTTTGTTGTCATGCGTTTGAACTTAATTTTGGAGGAAATGATAATGGAGTGGAATTTTTTATTCTTTATGAACAGTGTCTTACTTGGAGTGGGACTGGCAATGGATGCATTTTCGGTCTCGCTGGCAAATGGAATGAATGAAAAAAATATGAAGAAATCAAGAATGGCTTATATTGCGGGAGTATATGCATTCTTTCAGTTCCTGATGCCTATGATAGGATGGATATGTGTGCATACGATCGTACAGGTCTTTGGACAGTTTCAGAAGTTCATTCCGTGGATCGCATTGATTTTGCTTTTGTATATCGGAGGAAGCATGATCAAAGAATCTGTGCAGAGTGAAGAGGAAAAGAAAGAAGTGAAAAGATTAAGTTTTGCCGTGCTTATGATGCAGGGGATTGCAACATCGATTGATGCGTTGTCGGTAGGATTTACCACTGCCGGGTATGGTTTGGTTATGGCTGTAGTCTGTTCACTGATCGTGGCAGTGGTAACGTTTGTGATATGTGAGACAGGGTTGTGCCTCGGTAAGACTCTGGGAACAAAGCTGTCAGGAAAGGCAGATGTTCTGGGAGGTGTAATCTTGATAGGAATCGGAATTGTGTCATGGGGACGGGGAATGTGACTTTTTTGCAGGTGAGCCCCTACGTTCAAAAGGAAAATGCAGACATACATCAAAATGCCCTTGCATAGATTGTAAAAAACAATTTATGCAGGGGTTATTTTTATGAAAGATTATATTGAGGAGAGGGCAGTAGAAATCGCATATTATATCATCGAACATAAAGCCACTGTGCGTCAGACCGCGAAGGAATTTGGGGTTAGTAAAAGTACCATACATATAGATGTAACAATAAGGAACGAAAAGGAAATATGATATTTATAATAAAATAAAAGATAATGAGACAAAACAGAGCAGGTACATTTGTGATAATTATCATAAAATAGATATTTAAAAATTAGTGTTTTCTTGTTTAGACTTTAAATGAAAAAGTAACTGCTAGTACATATTGACACTAAAAATCTTAAACCTTAAAATGAGGCAAAAATCGAGCTTAAAACGGTTATAATGATTTAAAAGCTATTGTTTTGCATAATTTCTGAACATG
>OLNY01003355.1_pt1 | contig 10281 bp, 7 predicted proteins | sample 1671981 | NCBI WGS metagenome assembly OLNY01 (sample SAMEA3136632, study PRJEB25190) | human gut metagenome | biome: human gut; feature: human-associated habitat; material: faeces | place: Austria | collected 2013 | reverse complement strand
TAACATTCTTTGTGTATTTTTTAAGCCGGTGCGAGTATGTCCTATTTTCCCATTCTGTGGGATTTCATTCTCTTGATCCTCATTCAGCTTTTTATAATCCATTCCAACTCCATTGTCCTCAACAATAATATGGAGCCTCTTTATCTGTTCTGTATGATTGATTTTTTCTTCCTTTGCAGATTCCTCTGACGTATTTTCCTCATACAAACATACTTTTATCATTCCGCTCTCTTTTTGAGGTTCTAACCCATGTGAAACAGCATTTTCCACAAGTGGTTCGATTAAAAGTCGAGGAATAAGGTTCTCTTTTATCTGCTCGTCAGATAAATTAATTTCATACATTAATTTATCTTGATAACGTTCTTTTTGCAAAAACAAATAGAACTGAACAATTTCCAATTCTTCCTTCACTTTTATTTTTATTTCCTTATCACGGAAAATTTTACCTTGCATTAATTTTGAAAAAGCATTCAGACTTTCATATAATTCCTCGTTTCCTGACATTTTCGCTTTGAGACTGAGCATAGCAAGTATGTTAAACTGAAAATGAGGGTTAAGCTGCGATTGAAGATATTTCACCTGTGATTTAGTGGCTAATAACTGCTTTTCATATACCTCTGTGATCAAATACTTGATTCGATCTGCCATCTCATTAAACACTTGTCCCATATCATGAAATTCCTGTATTGTGGAATCCTCCATTCTCACATCCAGGTTCTGATTTCCAAATGCACGAATATTGGAAATCATTCTCGTTACTGGCTTTGAAAATCGATTACTAAGTCCATAAGAAACACAAAATGTAAAAAATAATACAATAACAATAGAAGAATTTAATAAAAATATTTATGATGTTGATAATTTCTTAAAAGAACTAGTAAAAAATAAAAGAATAAATGAATCAGATTATTATGAAAATGTTTTCTTACCATTTAAATATGGTGCTGTCGCAATGGCAAAAGAAACAGGTGCAACAATTGTTCCATTTGCAGTAAATAATAATTACTTTACTTCTGATCCTCTTATAGTACGTGCTGGAAAACCAATGAAAGTAAATGTAGAAGATGATTTAGAAGAAAAAACTTCTGAACTTAGAGATGAAATAAAAACTATGGTTTGGGAAAATGTGGAATATGAGAAAACATTAAAATTAAGGAAATAAAATAAATAAGACAAAATTTAATAAAAAATTTGTCTTTTTTTATATAAAATATGTTATCATTATAATGGATGGAGGTAGATAAAATATGTATAGTTCATTATATTTTCAAATATGTAGTTTATTTTATATTGTATTACTTATGGTAATATTTTTCTCAAAAGACAAAATAAAAAGTAAAGAAAATAAAATATTTTCAATATTGATAGTTACAAATTTTATTGGATTATTACTTGATTTAGCAAGTACATATATAGCATTAACAGATTTGAACAATCCATTATTAAACTTTATATCAAAATTGTATTTGATTTATTTATTAACTTGGATTTCGTTATTTACATTTTATACATTTGTTATATCATATAGTAAAAATAATAGTACGGAGTTTTCTAAAACTACAAAGTATAGAAATGTGAAACAGTTGTCACTTATTTTATATTTTGTAATGGCACTTTTATTATTAGTATTACCATTATATAACTTTAGCGAAAATGGAGTCATATATACATATGGACCAGGAGCTAATATTTCATATATAATTGGTGGTTTATTAGATGTTGTATCAGTAATTATGATTATTTCTAATATAAGAAGAGTAAAGAAAATAAAATATTTACCACTTATATTTTATATCGCAGCATCAGCATCAGTAATATTAATACAAAAACTTCAACCTGAAATACTTTTAGTAACTGCAGTTGAATCATTTGTTACATTCTTACTTTACTTTACAATTGAAAACCCTGATGTTAAATTAATTGAACAACTTAATTTAGCTAAAGAACAAGCAGAAAGAGCAAACAGAGCAAAAACAGAGTTTTTAAGTAGTATGTCACATGAAATAAGAACACCACTTAATGCTATTGTTGGATTTAGTAATTCATTAAGTGATAACAAAAATATACCAGATGAAGCAAAATCAGATGTAAAAGATATATTAGTTGCGTCAGATAGTTTACTAGAAATAGTAAATGGTGTACTTGATATTTCAAAAATTGAAGCAAATAAAATAGAAATAGTAAAAAAAGAATATGATACTAAAAAGATGCTTGATGAACTTGCAAAATTAACAAAAGTTAGAATAGGTGATAAACCAATTGATTTTATAACTAAGTTTGATGAAACTTTACCTAGAGTATTATATGGAGATCAAACAAGAACAAAACAAGTAATATTAAATATTTTAACGAATGCTGCTAAATATACAGATAAGGGTAAAATTATATTTAGTGTTCAGTCAGTAGTTAAAGATAATGTATGTAGAATGATTATATCTGTAGAAGATACTGGACGTGGAATAAAGAAAGATAGTATAAATAAATTATTTACTAAGTTTGAAAGATTAGATGAAGAAAATAATACAACAATAGAAGGAACAGGTCTTGGACTTGCAATTACAAAAAAATTATTAGAGATGATGCATGGTAAAATTGTTGTACAAAGTGAATATGGAAAAGGGTCTAAATTTACTATATCTTTAGATCAAAGAATTGTAAAAAATCCAACTATTAAATTAGATGATGAAAAGATTGATGATATAGAAATTATTGATTTATCTTCTAAAAAAGTATTAGTTGTAGATGATAATAAATTAAACATAAAAGTCGCAACTAGATTATTATCACCATACAATGTAGAAGTAGTATCGGCTGAATCAGGTATGGATTCAATTGAAATACTTAAAAAAGATAAAAAGATTGACCTTGTTCTTATGGATGATATGATGCCAAAAATGAGTGGTACAGAAACATTAAAAGAAATAAAGAAAAACAATCTATATGATGGACCTATAATTGCTCTTACTGCAAATGCACTTACTGGTATGAGAGAGAAATATATTGAACATGGGTTTACAGATTATTTATCAAAACCAATAGAAAAAACAGAATTAAATAGAATTTTAAAAACTTATTTGACAAAATAATATAGAAGTATGCTATAATCATAATAGGAAAGGATTGTAGATATGGACAGAAGTTATTTAGAAGGAAATGGTGTAGATGTAAATGCTGGACTTGAATTACTTGGTGATATGGATATGTATAATGAAACAATGGGTGATTTTTTAGAAGAAATAAATGAAAAATTACCAAAACTTGTTGAATACAAAAATAATAATGATATGCCAAATTATGCTATCATTGTTCATTCAATAAAAAGTGATTCAAAATATTTAGGATTTACTAAACTTGCAGAACTTGCGTATAATCATGAGATGAAAAGTAAAGCAAATGATACATCTTATGTTAATGCAAACTATGATGAATTACAAAAAGAAATTGATCGTATAATTAAAATTATTAAAGAATATTTGGGATAATTGGAGGTATTTAAATTTATGGGCGAAAATTTAGTTTTAATGCCGGATGTTAGAGAACAAACTATTCTTGTGGTAGATGATTCAAACATTACAAGAAGTTTGATTGAAAGAGTTTATAAAGATCAATATAAAATTCTTATGGCATCAAATGGAAGAGAGGCTATTGATATAGTGGATACTATGCCAGAAGGTGTTATAGTAGCAATTTTACTTGATTTAAACATGCCGGATCTTGATGGCTTTGCAGTGCTTGATCACTTCAAAGAAAAAGATTTATTTAATAAGATACCAGTATCGATAATTACTGGTGATAGTACGAAGGAAACTATAAATAGATGTTTATCATATAATATAGTTGACATATTAATTAAACCATTTAGCGGATTTGATATTGAAAGAGTAGTCGCAAAAATGGTAAAATAGATTTAAAGGAGGAAAGAAGTATGAAAAAAACAACAGTAACAGGTTTAGAAGAAAAATGGGAGGTATTCCTAGTTTATATTATAGGAATTTTAGGATTTATATTTTCATTCATGAAATATGATTATCTATCAAAAAATATTAAGTTTCAATATAGACAAGCAGGTACAATATGGCTTGTAAATATGGTATTTTCAATTGCTAAGATAATTTTAGCATATACAATAAATATTGCATTTATTGGTTATATATTCAATATGCTTTCACTTGTACTTTGGGTATTCTCAATTATAACAATTGTAAAAGCATTTAGTAATGAAACATATGAAATTCCTGTAATCGCAGATTTATCTAAAAAGATATTTGGAGAAGAGTAGAATTATCTACTTTTTTTATTTTGTAAAGTGACTATATATTGATTGACAGCCTTATTTACTAAGTTGTATACTTAAAGTATAGTAATAGGAGTGTAACATGAAAAATAGTAAAGGATTTACATTAATAGAATTATTGGCAGTATTAATATTAATTTCTATTATTGTGGTAATTTCAATGCCAAAGATTCTTAATGTAATAGAGCAAAGTAAGATAAAAGCATATGAACAAAGTTCTAATAGCATTTCAGATGCAGCGAAGTTTAAACAAAATTCAGAATTTTACGAAAATGGCGAGTTTACAAGCGATTATTCATTTGCTGGTGGAAATTACGCTGATAAAAGTGAAAAATTACCATTTAAGGGAGATACACCATACTCAGGAATGTTACATTTAAATAAAAGCGGTGAAACAGCTTTAGCTTTTTTATTTAAGGATAATAAAAACTATTATTGCGTTACAAAGAATTATAATGATAAAAAATCTAGTGGTACAAAAATAAAAACTGGTAATGATTGTTCTATAACTTTACCAGAAGGGCTTGTGCTTTCTGCAGAAATGGATGAAATAGAGGAATTTGTTCAAGTAGATGATCCTAATCCAGGAGTTATTTGTGGTGATGAAAAAGAAGAAAATTATAGTGGTGTAAATGAATGTCATATAAAAAGCGTTGAAGATTTTGTTGAATTGTCAGTACTTGTTAATTCTGGTAAAGATTTTAATGGTAAGAATGTTGTGTTAGATAATGATATAGATTTTAATAATGATTTATCTTATATCAACTCAAATAATACTAATTTTGGTGATTTTAATGAAGATGGTGTTACTGAAAGTATAAAAAAGGAAGTATCTGAAAGTTATGGATTTCAACCTATTGGAAATAACACTAAAAACTTTAAAGGTGTTTTTTTAGGAAACAATAATAAAATTAAGGGTATTTATATAAATAGAACTGAACAAGATTATGTAGGACTATTTGGTTTTGTTTCAGGCAATATAAAAAATGTTTCTATTGAATCTGCTAATGTAAAAGGAAAAAATTATGTTGGAACACTTGCTGGTAAGTTATCTGGCATAAATAGTAATGGTTTTACAGTAAATAATTTAAATGTTTCTGGTAGTGGTAGTATTGGTTCTATTTTTGGTGATGCACCTAAAGTTCTTTCAATTTATGCTGAGAATGTAAATGTAAAAGGTGATACATCAGTAGGTGGAATAATTGGAAATGGAGGATATTCAAAATATTCAGATAGTGTAATAATAAAAAATTCTACAGTAACAGGGACAACTAATACAAAAATGATAAGTGGTGGACAATATGGTTCAGTAAAAAACTATTTGGCTGTAAATGTAAAGTTAAATGATGAAGATGTATCTAATTCGACGTTAGAAATGATTGAGGATATAAACGGACTAGAAGCTGCAGGAATAGATACATATATTGGCGGTGACAATGATAGTGACGGATTTTATTTTGATTATAATAAAAAAAATAAAATAGTAATAACAAATACAGAAGATAATCCAATTATCGGTCTTACAACTGGAACAGGGACAAAAATAGATCCTTACTTAATATCGAGTGAAGAAGATTGGAAAAAAGCAACATCAATGTTAAATAATACAACATATTATTTTAAACTAACGAAGGATTTGGATTTTTCAAATAAGAAGTTTTATATGTTTGGAAGTAAAACAATTCCATTCAATGGAATACTAGATGGGAATAATAAAAAAATATCATCAGTAACATTAAATTTAGAAAAAAGTAGTTATATAGGTTTATCTGGATATGCAAGTAATGGAGTTATAAAAAATATAAATATAGATAAGTTTATTGTTAAAGGAGACTCATACGTAGGAACATTAACAGGAGAACAAAGAGTAGATATAAATGCATCTGCAAATGTAACTAATTCAAATGTAAGCGGTAATTCACATGTTGGAGGAGTATATGGAGCCGCAAGATTAGTATCATATGTAGTAACAGATAATGTAAATGTAAAAGGTGACACATCAGTTGGTGGAATAGTTGGTGAAGGTGGATACTCGAAATATACAAGTAGTACAATAATGAAGAATTCTACGGTAACAGGTACAACTAATACAAAAATAATAAGCGGTGGACAATATGGTTCATCTAAGAACTATTTATTATTAAATGTAAAGTTAAACGATAAAGATGTATCTAATTCAACGTCAGAAATGCTTGAAGATATAAATGGACTTGAAGCTGCAGGTATGGATACATTTATAGGTGGAGATAACGATAATTCAGGATATTATTTTGATTACAATGATCAAAATGAAATAATAATAAAAAATACAGAGGATAATCCAATTGTGGGACTTACAAATGGAATAGGAACAAAAGATAATCCATATTTAATATCAAGTGAAGAAGACTGGAAAAAGGCATCCGCAACATCTACAACAAGTGATACATATTTTAAACTTACGAAAGATTTAGATTTTTCAAATAAAAAATTCTATATGCTAGGAAGTAAAAATAATGAGTTTAAAGGTACATTAGATGGAAATGGTAAAAAAATATCAAACTTATCAATTAATGTTCCAAAAGTTTCTAGTTTTGATTATGTTGGAATTATTGGAAAAGGTGGTTCAGCATATGGAATTAATTTAAATAATATAAAAGTTACTGGATGTAATTATGTAGGCGCTTTATTTGGTAATACAAGAGGAACAGTTAGGGATATATACGGAAGCAATTTAAATATTTCTGGAAATAATTATATTGGTGGAATAGGCGGAGATATAAATACAAATTCACCTAGACCTTCAAGTATAATTGTATCCGCAAAAGTAGAAGGAAATAGCTATGTAGGAATTACAACAGGTTCATCATACTATGGAATAGAGCAAATCGCAATTATTGGTGGATCTGCTACAGGAAATAGCTATGTAGGAAGATTAAGTGGTAGTACAGTAAGTTGGCATGATACATATGCACTTGAATCAATACCAAGTGGAAATGGTGGAAAAGATGGCTGGAAAACAATACCGAGTGATGCTAATTTATCCGATTTATCTATATATAAAGATATGAATATTGATACAAGTTTAACAGGTGATACAGATGGACTTGGATACTATTTTGATGCTGATAAAAATGGTAACATTTTTGTTACAAAATAATAAAATTTAAAAAGTAATAGGAGAGTAATATGAAGAAAAAAGGATTTACATTAATAGAATTATTAGCGGTAATAGTAATACTAGGAATAATAACTGTAATAGCAGTACCAAAAATATTAGATGTAGTTAATAAAACAAAGGATAGTGCTGCTGATAGTAGTTTAAAACTTGTAAAGGATGCAATAAAAACACAAATAGCAGCAAGTGATTTAACAGGTGATTTATTTACACAAGAATCTGATGGTTGTTATATATTTGATTTTGATGATCAAAGTATAGGTAACTCAAAAAAATTAAATATAAAAAATAAGGATAAAATTACAGGAAGTATTAAATATTGTAATAATGCTTTTGTTGATAATACGTTAAAGTTTGATGGTATGTCTAGTAATAGTTCGAATAATAAAGTAATATGTAAAAGAGCAACTACACTACATACAGAAGAGTGTACTTGGGACAATGCAACATATCATTGTAGTGGAGCAGGATATACAAGTTCAGGTTCAAAAGGAACAAGTATAATCACATATGGTAATTTAGGTACAAGAGGAACACTTTCTTCAGGAGATGCATTTGATTGTGATGTAAATGGAGATGGTGTATATGATTCAAATACAGAAAGATTTTACTATGTAAGTGATTATTATAATACAAGTACAAAATCATTTGATTCAAGTGCAGCAGTACTAATATATTATAGTAGTGTAAATGGTGATGTTAAAGATAATAATACATCTTATTCATATGATACAGAAGGTACAACATCATATGGACCAAGAACTGCATCTTTATATCTACCAACAACAAGCCAATGGAAAAATGTGAAACTTATAAATAGTACAAGAAATCTGTCAATTACAGAAAGTTCAATGAATTTTAATTATACAGGATATGCAGCAAGACTTCTTGCAAGAAATGAATTAGAAAAGTTTTGCGGAAATTTAGGACATATGTATAAGGGTGAATTAGATAATTGTAATTATTTACTTGAAAATACAAACTATGCATCCTCTCAATTATCTTCTTTAGGATATTGGATAGAGAGTGATAATAGTTCAACAAATGGTTATGGAATCAATGGAAGTGAAAGAAGTATGTCTACTGATATACCAGCAAATTGTAGTGGTAATTGTATGAATGTTCGTCCTGTAATCGAAATATTAAAAGCTAATATGGAATATTAAAATAAGTATATAAAAAAATGAAAAATTGAATTTTTCATTTTTTTAAATGAAGAAGGAAGGACCATCATTATTTGATGAACTATCATTTACACTATAACTATTATTTTGAGTACTATTACTTTCATTTACATTATTTTGAAAATTTGAGTTCTCATTTGTGTTTGATTTAGTTAATTCACTAGCAATCTTAAACATTGTTTTAGCATTATTAATCATAGGTTTTACTTGATAAACAATGGGTATTGCTTGATTAACAATATTAAGTGTTTTTTGTGTATTACTAAGTAGTCCAGCCCAATTTATTGTTTTTCTAGCAATAGGTAAAATACTTCTTCCAGGCATATAAAGTAGATTTGGATTAAACATAAAAGTATACCTCCTTCTTGTATATTATATGAATGAGGAAAAAATAGTTTAAAAAAATTTTTTAGTGTGTTATAATACTAATATAGAAAATAGAATAATGGGTGGTATTATGGATAAAGATAATAAAACTTCAATTTTTAGTTATATTGGTAAAATATTATTATTTATTATTTTGCTTCCTTTTAATATAGTAAAAAGTATAAATTTAGGAGTTAATAAACTTATGAAAAAAGATACTCATAGCACAAAAGAAAAAGTAGATTTAAGTAAAAATATTAGAGATGAAGAAGTAAAAAGTGAAACGTTAAAATTTAAAAATGATGAATCTAGTGATAATGCTAAAGAATTTATTATAACAAAAGAAGAGCATAAAAAAGCAAAAGAAGAAATGAAAAAAGAAAAGTTAAGACAAAAAGAACTTCAAAAACAAAACAAAAAAAGTTTGTTTCAAAAAATAAAAGAAAAAAATATATTTGAAAAAAATAAAAGACAAGATAGAAAAAAACAAATTGTTGCGCTTGATATTAATTCAGAAGATGCTAAAAGAAGTACAGAAAAGTTAATATTTAAGTATTCTGCATTAAATCCAGAAGGTAAAATAGAAAAAGGATCATTTTTAGGATACTCAAAACTTGATGTTCATTCATATTTATTATCAGAAGGTTATAAAGTATATGAAATAAAAGCAGTTGCTAAAGCCAATATGTTTAATACAGATATTGCACTTAATAGACCAATGAAAAAGTCTATATTAGTATTTTATTTAACACAATTATCAACTTATTTAAAAGCAGGTATTCCAATAGTAGATTCAATAAAAATATTATCAACACAATCTAAAACAGAATCAGATAAAACAATATGGAAATCAGTTGTATATGAACTATCTATGGGAGCAACTTTATCTGAAGCGATGATTAGAATGGGTGTAATATTTCCAAAACTTTTAATAAATATGGTAAAGGCAGCAGAAATGACAGGTGATTTGCCAGAAGTATTAGATGAACAGGCAGAATATTATAAATCAGTTGAGAAATCAAGAAAAGAAATGGTAAATGCAATGATGTATCCATTATTTGTATTTATATTTGCAATTATAATAATTATTTATATTATTGTTTCGGTAGTTCCACAATTTGTAAATATTTATAAAAATCTAGGTGCGGAACTTCCAGGTATTACAAAAGCAATAATAAATATAAGTAATTTTGTTAGATCAAAGTATTTAATAATAATACTTGTAATACTTTTAATAGTATCTACATTTGTTATATTATTTAAAAAAAGTGTTTCATTTA
>OLNY01003351.1_pt1 | contig 10296 bp, 8 predicted proteins | sample 1671981 | NCBI WGS metagenome assembly OLNY01 (sample SAMEA3136632, study PRJEB25190) | human gut metagenome | biome: human gut; feature: human-associated habitat; material: faeces | place: Austria | collected 2013 | reverse complement strand
AGCGAAGCCCGCTTTTCCCCCTCGCGCTCCCCCTTTCCGGGCACGCAGTTGTTGTATGTTGTGGAAATGTGAATATGTACTGGTGGGGCGATGGATTCTACGGTGCTGGCAATGTAACGTTACGCCGATTTACACCCAAGTCGAAAGCGCAGAGCTGATGACTCATCCAACTTACGGGAAAACACTCTACATCTCACCCTGAACCAGATTTCCACTCCAGCCATCCATACATCATCCTATCGGATTCACCTTCCGTACAGCCACATCTTCCTTCCGGTTGGAAATACCAGCCAGCACACGTCTTGATGGCGTCCATATCTCCATATGCATCCCCCATCCTTGCCCTTCCCACCCCAATATTGTATAATCACCTCAAACAACATCCCACCCCATTTTGTGACCCAAAATTGCGTTTTTGTTGCATACCCCAAGAAACCAGGAGGCCCACCCAAATGAAAAACACACACCAAGAACCCCAAACCCAGCACACCCTCTCCGTCTACTTCTGCGGCCAGGAAGACTGCGGCCCCGGCCACTCCTTTGGCCCGGCCATGCGCCCACACTACCTTCTCCACGTAATCTACCACGGCAAAGGCATCTACCAGTGCGGCGGCCACACCTACCATCTAAAAGCCGGCGACGCCTTCCTCATCCGCCCCATGGACTCCATCTACTACCGCGCCGACAACACCGACCCCTGGAGTTATGCCTGGGCAGGCTTTGACGGCTCCGCCTGCAAAGAAATCCTGGAGCAGACCATATTTTCCGACACCCTCATCTTTACCCCCGAAACCCCAGCCCAGCAAAACAACCTCCTCACCCGCATGACAAACCTCCTTGCCACCTTCTCCGAAAACAACGGAAACGACCTCGCCATCGCCGGAAACCTCCTCCTAATGCTATCCTCCGTGCAAAAAAAGCCCTCTGAAAGCAGAACCGACATCGCACCCCTCTACTTTCAGAAAGCTTCTGAATACATCAAAAACAATTACGCCTACCCCATCCAGATCTCAGACGTGGCACGCTACGTAGGAATCGACCGTTCCTACCTCTACCGGATCTTCATGGAACACGAAAATATCTCCCCAAAACAATATCTCCTGAAACACCGCCTCCAGATGGCAACCCAGCTCCTCTGTTCCTCAACCTGCACCATCACAGAAGCAGCCCTTTCCTGCGGGTTCCGGGACGCCCCATCCTTCTGCAACTACTTCCGCCAGGGCACCGGCTACACCCCGAAAGAATTCCGAAAAACCTACAGCGGAATCATTAACGCATAACCAGACAATACTTCACCATTTCTCAACTGCCCACCAGAAGAATCCACCCCAAAAAATCCGCATCCAAACATCCGGAACATCTCTTCCGGGAACAAAAAAAGACGGCCGCTCAACCTGCATCCGTACCCAATGCAAATGATCTCCGTCTTTCACTTTCTGGAAAAGAAATGCTTAAGAAAAACATACAAAACAATAATAAACGCAAACACATACCCAAAGGCCCCCAAAGCCGGAATCCCCCACAACTTCGGTTTCATATCCGTAGTACAGATGATACTGGAACTGATCAGAAGCGCCATCACCCACAGCCCCATCACAATGTTGCGCACCAGCCGCCGCAAAAGCCATGCCAGGTCATCTGAAGCATGAAGATCCAGATTGATCTTCGTCTGCCCTTTCATGCAGCCCTGAAGGAAATCCGCTGCCAGAGACGGAATATCAATGGCACGCCGAAGGGACCAGACAAGATTTTTGCCACCTTTTTTGATCTCATGCTTCCAGTTCCCATTACTGAAAAACTGCTCCTTGATCCTTGCTGCGGCAATCTGTGTCATATTGATATCCGGACAGATCTCAGCAAGAACCCCCTCCACATGGGTCAGTCCTCTTGCAAGCATGGTCAGTCCATGAGGCATCATGATCTTGTTTTCCTTCATGACCTCCATCAGATCCACCATGACTTCCGCCACATCAATATTTCCCATATCCGCAGTACCATATTTCTCCATCAGTCCCCGGATATCTTCATAAAGCTTACTGGAATCCGGTTTGCCCTTAAACTCACCAAGAGCCAGAACCGCATCCTGGATCTTGCCGATGTTGTTCATGGCAACCCCTTCAATGGCTTCTCCAATCAGCTGACGGTCATGCTCTGTGAGCCGTCCCATCATTCCCATATCGATCCAGACAATCTTTCCTTCCTGGATCCGCACATTTCCCGGATGGGGATCCGCATGGAAAAATCCATCCTCCATGACCTGTTTGATGAAATTATCCACATATTTCGTTCCAATCTCATTAAGGTCATAGCCATTGGCCAGAAGATTGGCTTTGTCATTGATGGCAAAACCGTCAATATATTCCATCACCAGAATATGAGGAGAAATATACTCTCGGTAAAGAATTGGCACTTTAACAAAAGCCACATCTTTATTCTTCTTGGCAAATTCCGCCATGTTGGCAGCTTCTGTCAGGAAATTCATCTCCTCCTGGGTCACTGTCCACAGCTCGCTTAAAACCATGTTCAAGTCCACCATACCCTTGATGCTTACCGGCGGCATCAGACGCACAGCCTTATGCATCAGGCCGATATCCCTTGCCATGGTTTCATAGATTCCCTTACGCTGAACCTTGATCACAACTTCTTCTCCGGTTTTCAGCGTAGCGCGGTGAACCTGGGCAATTGAAGCAGCACCCAGCGGTTTCTGCTCAATATGCTGAAATTCTTCCTGCCACGGACACCCCATGGATTCCTCCAGAACCTCGATCACCTGTGAAAAAGGCATAGGCGGCACATCTGAGCAGAGCTTCATAAGCTCATCACAGTACCTCTTTGGAAGAATATCGGAACGCAGGGACATAATCTGACCCAACTTAATATAAGTTGGGCCCAGATCTTCCAGTATGAGCCGGAGCTTCTCAGGCGAAACACCCCGGGTAATGGCATGCTTTTTCAGAACAGCTGTGATCTCTCTCAGCCGTTCTCCATATCCGTTGTTCTCTTTCTTCTCCTTTTTTTCTCTGCCCATAAGCTTCTCCATTTACAACAATATCGTCAGATGAACTTATTTACCAGGATTTCCTGACGTTCATCTGTTGGCTCTTACGCCACCTGGCTGTACTGCCGGAATTCTTCCAGAATAATCTGCTGCTTTTTCTCGATGCTCAGTCTGCAGCCGCTTCCTCATTCCCGTCAGCTTCTACTTCCGGCTCTGCTGCTTCCGGTGCAGCTTCCTCAACCGGTTCTTCTGCTGTCTCAGCAGCCTCTTCTTTCTCCCTGGCAGCCTCAGCCTGCATGCTCTCGATCTGAGCCTTCACAGCTGCCAGCTGCTCCGGTGTGAGTTTGGAGATTGTTGCCTTCAGTTCTTCCTGTTCATTCTTTCTTGCCGCGTTTTCTTTAACAGAATCCGCTGCAGTTTTAACTGTTGACTTGATGTTGTGCTTCAGTTCCTGATTGAGAACCTTTCCCTGCTCAACGGTAAGCTCGCCTTTTCTGACCAGTTCATCCAGGATCTCCTTGGATTTCTCTGCTGTTACTGCTGCTGTACCAATTCCTACTAACAAGATTTTCTTCAGTCCTTCACCTAATTCCATAATAATTCTCCTTTCCTAAAAACGGTCACTGCCGTTCCATGTACCTGATCGATTTCTACCATATTCCCAGAAAAACAAGCCCTTTCGGAACAAAAATGATCAGCCCGACAATCGCTGCCATGATCGCTGCGATCAGTACTGCTCCGGCTGCTGTGTCCTTGGCGATCTTTGCCAGAGGGTGACGTTCTTCTGTCACAAGATCTACCACAGCTTCCACTGCCGTATTTACCAGTTCCAGCGCCATCACCATTCCGAACAGTCCCAGGCAGATACACCACTCCGTCACGGAAATTCCAAGGATCAGCCCTGCGATCACCACAAGAACTGCCACCGTACAGTGGATCTTCATATTTCTTTCCTGGCGGATACAGGTAAAAATTCCCTGAAACGCATAACCGAAACTTTTATATAACGGGTCCTTTTTTCTGCCTGCCATGTTCCTCACCTGATTTCCTGTGTGAATGATCCCCTCCATTGGGAATTATGGAATTATTATAACAAGTTTGCAGGAATATTTCCAGTATTTCAGAAAATTTATGAATATTTAAGGAGTATATGCGGTTATTCACAGACAACTTTCAACCACATATACTCCCGATCTTATCCTATATTATTCCACATTTTTCAGTGCTTCATCCATAGGCACATGACGGATTCTCCGAAATTCCAGCACTGCTACCACTGCATAAGTCGCGATTCCGATTGCCATCATTTTTACATAGATCATCGGATCCACCCACATAGTAATCCAGCCTGAGATGCTGGAAAGCATCATCTCGCGGAACAGAACTTCCATGATCTGCCGCTCAATAGGAAGGCTTAACAGCAGGCAGATCACCACCACAAGAGAAGTGGAAAGTATATACAGCCGGCTGATTTCGCCATCGGTATAGCCGAGAATCTTTGTCATAGATATCGCCTGGGCATTTTTTTCAATAATGACTTTGGAAAGCAGATAGATCACCACCAGGAAAATGATCACGGAAAATCCATACATCATTCCCATCATATCTCCCATGGAAACATCCAGCTGTCTGGATATTTTTGTAAGAGATTCCAGGTCGATGACAGAACCGATATATTTTGAATCGATATCCTTGATCTCCGTATTGGAAAAATATCCGCCAAAATAATCATCTCCCAGGTCAAACACCTCATTCAGTTTATCCCGCTCCATAAATACGCAGAGACTTGCGGTGTAATCATAAATCCCGTCTACTTTAAAGGAATATTCATCCTTCTCGTATTTTTCTTTCAAAATTATAGTATCGCCCTCTTTGATCCGGAATTTATCTGCATAGGCACTGGAAATATATACCCCGTCCCCGGAAAGATCTGCATGGATATACTGGCTTTCCGGCTCCACACCATAGAGAACGATCTCCTCGCTTTTATATTTGCCTGGCATGGTATTCAGGGAATAGGCGGAAAATTTTTCCGCATCTTTATTGTCCGTTCTGGTATCCATATAATATTCCAGAAGGGAAATCATGCCATCCAGCTTGTTTCCTGAGGAAACACTTGCCGGAACGCTCAGCATATACTGATATTTCGCCAGCATGTTCTCCTGGATCTCCAGCTGATAATGATCCAGCGCAGACGGCAGGAGCATTCCGAAAAACAGCAGCAGATTGGCAAAAATAACGCCCACAAACAACACCATATAATTGCTGACGTTCTGAAAGATCACACGAAGGCGGAATCTGGAAAAGATTCCGATCTTCGGGCTTAAATACATGGCGCGTTTCTGTTTTTTTCCGGAAAAATCCCTTCGCAGGAATTTAAGGGGTGAAAGCTGCAGACGGTACCGGAGCACTGCATAGTTGATCAGGATCATAATGATAACCGGCACTACCGTTGTCAGAAGAAACGCCTCCGCATTCCATATGGTCACATAAGTTGGCAGGCTATAACTTCCGTAATACATTCCCGCACATACACCCTTAAACACAGTATAGCCAAGGATGTTTCCAATCAGGGCCCCTATCAGGGTTACCAGCACCGGGAGGGTCATATAGTGAAGGATCAGTTCCCGCCTGGTATAACCGGATGCCCGTAAAGTACCGATAACACCGGCTTCTTTTCGGATGGTATTGCTGATGGTGATTCCAAACACAAAAGCCATAATCACGATCACAATATAGAGAAGCATAACGACCATCGCCTTGTCTCCGCCCATATCGTCACCCGTAAAAATAATCGCCTGGTTAAGATAACGCGGGACAAAAGTCTCCAGGTTTACTACTTTTCCAATGTCTTCCATGAGATCCTCAGAAACTTCTTTCTCTTCTTTTTCGTCTACCGGCTGCTGGTCGTAGATCCATGCATAATTGTACTGGAGCTTTTCCTGATCCAGAGTTTCAAATTCTTCCGGAGTTACGATTCCCACGCCGAATTTTACAGAATCAAACATGGAATCGTTATTATTCTGAAACAGGGCACTGTAATCCGAAAGCGCCACCAGGCCTGTGATCTTCCAGGATTTTTTGCCCCCGGTCAGAGTATCCCCCACCTGAAGGCTGTTATTATCCGCATACATTCGGTCAATGGCGATCTCGCCCTGTTCGGATGGCATTTCTCCTTTCATCAGGCAGACCTTGTTCACCTTCTCCCGGTTTTTGAAGAAACGCATGGTGCTTCCGTTATCCAGATCTTCTTCTATATAATAATTCTCGTAAAGTGTAACACCTGCCGCCTCAATGTCTTTCCACTGAGATCTGTAAACTTTTTCCGCAGTACGGAAATTTCCGTTTTCGATGTTATATTTGTCAAAACTTTCGTCATAGGCTTTCAGCATACTTCCGTCAGCCACCAGGAAGCCGGACACGAACCCGATAGTCAGGACCATCAGCAGAAAAACCACCAGATATTTTCCAAATTCCCCCTTCAGTTCCCTGGGGATACGTTTACGCAAAGGACTCTTCATGCCTGCCTCCTTACCATTCCAAGTCTGCAGCCGGAATCTTCTGCTCATTCTGATAGTTTCTGCGGATCATACCGTCACGAAGTTTCACCACACGGTCTGCCATATCCTTGATGGCGTCGTTGTGGGTAACCATAACTATGGTGTTTCCGTATTTATGATTGACGGTTTCGATCAGTTTCAGGATTTCCTTGGAGGTATTATAATCCAACGCACCGGTAGGCTCGTCACAGAGCAGGATATCCGGATTTTTTACAATGGCCCGTCCAATAGCTGTTCGCTGCTGCTGACCTCCGGAAAGCTGATTGGGAAGCTTTCTCTGATGCTCATAAAGTCCCAGGGTATGAAGCAATTCATCCACATCCAGAGGTCTGTCACTTAAGTAGGCTCCCACTTCAATATTTTCCCGTACCGTCAGATTGGGAATCAGATTATACATCTGGAAAATGTATCCCAGATGTTTTCTGCGGTAAAGCGAAAGTTTCTTTTCTTTCATATCTTCCAGGCGCTCCCCCTGAATGGTGATACTGCCTGCATCTGCTCCGTCAATGCCGCCGATGATATTTAACAGTGTGGATTTTCCGGAACCGGAGGGCCCCAGCAACACACAGAATTCTCCTTTTTCTATTTCCAGATTGATCCCTTTCAGAACATCCACACGGCTTTCTCCTGCCCCGAAGGATTTTTTGATCCCTTTTATCTCCAGAAACATAAGTTTTCTCCTTCCATCCATTTGGAAATGTACTTTTTTATGGTAAAAGTACTGTTAAGCTTATGTTAGATTAGACTTACTATTTTGTCAAGAAGCTGTATTATTTTCGTATATTTTTTACAAAGCTGTGGATACCGCGCAGAATCACAGCAAATATAAGAAAAATCTGTGTCCGCCTCCGCTCCCCGTCCAGATAATCCACGAAGCATTTCAGCACCGGAAAAAACCGGTGATCATAAAGAATACCGCAACTCCATCTGCAACAATACAGTAAAAAAACACTCTTGATAAAATCCACTGGCTGTCCACCAGCGCATACAGTGCCGTATGAATCCCGATTACCATCAGGCAGGCCAGAATTCTCATAAACTCCACAGCCGGATCTCTCTTCATTTTTTGTGTCTCCTTTATCCTATGTAAAAAATTCGTCATTTTTCTATCATTGTAGCACAATATCGACACTTTTCCTACCGCTTTCCAGCCCTTGCCAAAAGCCCGAAAAACGTATATAATGTGGGAGTATCTATATATTTTTAACCAAATAAATCTTATTTTTTAAAGGAGTGAATATTGAAAGTGGACCCCAGCGACACTTACCAGATAATCATATTACTTATTCTGCTGGCATTGTCAGCCTTTTTCTCATCTAACGAAACCGCGCTGATGTCGGTAAACAAGATCCGTCTCCGCTCTCTTGCAGACGAGGGAAACAAGCGTGCAGCCATGGCTCTCGATATTCTTGAGAACCAGACGCCCAAGCTTCTCAGTGCGATTCTCATCGGAAACAACATTGTGAACATTTCGGCTTCTTCCCTTGCAACAACACTTGCATACAGTTTTGGCGGATATATGGTCAGCATCGTGACATTGATCCTTACTGTCCTGATCCTGATCTTCGGCGAGATCACCCCAAAGAACTACGCAACCATAAACGCGGAAAAGATCACTCTCCGTTATATCCCGATTTTTAAATTTCTCATGACTATTATGACGCCGGTGATTTTTATCATCAATCTCTTTTCCAGAGGTGTGATGCGCCTTATGCGTGTGGACCCGGATGCTGCCAGCAAGGCCATGACTGAGGAAGAGCTCCGTACCATCGTGGATGTGAGCCATGAGGACGGTGTCATTGAATCCGATGAGAAAGAAATGATCTACAATGTGTTTGATCTTGGAGATGCCACAGCCAAGGATATCATGGTGCCGAGAGTCCATGTTACTTTTGCAGACGTGGAATCCACCTATGATGAGCTGATCGAGATTTTCCGTGAAGACAAATTCACCCGTCTCCCGGTTTACAAAGACAGCCAGAATAATATCGTGGGAATTATCAATATGAAGGATCTTCTCCTCTATGACAAAAATGAAGAATTTGTCATTGACCGTTTCTTGCGGAAACCGCATTTCACTTATGAGACAAAAAGCATTTCCGATCTTCTTGTAGAAATGAAGGATTCCACCTTCAACATTGCTATTGTCCTGGATGAGTACGGTGATATGGCCGGACTTATTACACTGGAGGATATCCTGGAGGAAATCGTCGGCGAGATCCATGACGAGTACGACGAGAAAGAGGACGAACTTGTCCAGAAAATTTCCGACCGTGAATATATCATCGAGGGTTCCATGCACCTGGACGATGTGAACGATCACCTGAATACAGAACTGGATTCTGAGGATTACGATTCCCTTGGCGGATTTATCATCGAACACCTGGACCGCCTGCCTGTTGCCGGTGATGAAGTGATCACAGAGGAAGGCATCCGTCTGATCGTGGAAAAACTGGATAAGAACCGCATTGAGAAAGTGCATGTTTATCTTCCGGAAACGCTTCATGTAAGCGATCATGAATCCGAATAGAACCATTATCGGAACTGTCTATTTCTGATTGACAGTTCCGATATTTTATATTATAATAATCTAAAATTTTTATTCATATTTACTAAATGCAATGACAGGGAGTAGTACATAGTTTCCGGATGCACAGAGAGAAGATGGCCGGTGAGAATCTTCGTGACTGAACTGTGGAAGTAGCCCTCGAGCAGTGGACTGAACCATGAATTTTCATGCAGTAGGCTTCAACGTCATTCCCACGTTACAGGGAAGCAGTATAATTTTGTACTGGCAGAGAGCAGAGTTTTACCTCTGAAAACAGGTGGTACCGCGGAATCATCCGTCCTGAGCATATTTTATCCGATATGCCGGGACTTTTTTATTGGAAAAATTTCTCGCGGCAGCCCTTATCTGCTTAACTTTTCACATCATCAAAGGAGGGAACCAATTCATGAAACAGATTTCCGGAAACAAATTGCTTGTAAAAGCCTTAAAAGAAGAAGGCGTTGATGTTCTGTTCGGCTATCCTGGTGCCTGCACCATCGATATCAGCGATGAATTATATAAACAGAGCGGCATTGACATCATCCTGCCACGTCACGAACAGGCCCTTGTACACGAAGCAGATGCCTATGCCAGAACTACCGGAAAGGTTGGCGTATGTCTCGTTACCAGCGGTCCCGGAGCTACCAACCTTGTTACAGGTCTTGCAACTGCCAACTATGACAGTGTTCCGCTTGTATGCTTTACCGGACAGGTTGCCCGTCACCTCATCGGAAACGATGCGTTCCAGGAGGTTGATATTGTCGGGATCACCAGAAGCATCACAAAATACGGTGTTACCGTCCGCAACCGTGAGGATCTTGGACGTATCATCAAGGAAGCTTTCTATATCGCACGCACCGGACGCCCAGGCCCGGTTCTCATCGACCTTCCAAAGGATGTAATGGCCGAGCTGGGAAGTGCTGAGTATCCGAAGACTGTCAATATCCGCGGCTACAAGCCCAACACCAGCGTGCATATCGGACAGCTGAAGCGTGCCCTCAAAATGCTGCAGAAGGCCAAAAAACCTCTGTTTCTTGCTGGCGGCGGTGTGATCATTTCCCGCGCGCAGGAGATTTTTACCCAGGTTGTTGAGAAAACTCAGATCCCGGTTGTCACAACCGTTATGGGACGTGGCGCCATTTCCACAAAGAACCCTCTGTTTATCGGAAATCTTGGTATGCACGGCGCTT
>OLNY01003336.1_pt1 | contig 10330 bp, 11 predicted proteins | sample 1671981 | NCBI WGS metagenome assembly OLNY01 (sample SAMEA3136632, study PRJEB25190) | human gut metagenome | biome: human gut; feature: human-associated habitat; material: faeces | place: Austria | collected 2013 | reverse complement strand
CCGTGCCCGCCGCACCGTGACCAACAGGGAGGGACAGTAACATGGAAATGCTGCAACTGAACGACCTGCACAAAACCTTTAACCCCGGCACCGTCAACGAAAAGCTGGCTCTGCAAAAGATCGACCTGAACTTGAAAGACGGCGACTTTGCCACCATCGTCGGCTCCAACGGCGCAGGCAAGTCCACAATGTTCAACGCCATTGCAGGCGAGTTCATCTCGGATACTGGTACCATCACGCTGGATGGCCAGGACATCACGTTTATGCCGGACTACCGCCGCTCCAAGTACATCGGTCGCATGTTCCAGGACCCGCTGCGCGGCACGGCCCCCCACATGACCATTGAGGAAAACCTCGCGCTGGCCTACCTGCGGGCGTCCGGGCACACGTCGTCCTTCTCCCGCATCTCCAAAAAGGACCGCGACCTCTTTGCCGAGAAGCTCTCCGCCCTGGGTCTGGGGTTGGAGGACCGCATGAAACAGCCCGTCGGCCTGCTCTCCGGCGGCCAGCGCCAGGCACTGACCCTGCTGATGGCGACCCTCGTCACCCCCAAGCTGCTGCTGCTGGACGAACACACCGCCGCTTTGGACCCTGCCACGGCGGAAAAGGTGCTGGATCTGACCAAAAAGATTGTGGCGGAGAACCACATCACCTGTCTGATGATCACCCACAACATGCACGACGCCCTTACCTTGGGCAACCGCACGCTGATGATGGACCATGGCCGCATCGTGCTGGACGTAGCCGACGAGGAGCGCGCCCACATGACCGTGGACGGCCTGCTGCAGCGCTTTGCCGAGAATGTCGGCCACGCACTGGACAACGACCGCATCTTGCTGAGCGCGGAACAATAAATTGCCACCCCTTGAAGGCCCTCTCTGGGAGGGGGTCCCCGCGAAGCGGGTGGGGGAGAGAGCTTAAGGCAAAGTTTCTCCCTCCGGCCCTTCGGGCCACCTCCCTCGCAGAGGGAGGCTTTTCAGCACATATAGCAAAAGCACCGTTGTACGTAAATTTCACGTACAGCGGTGCTTTGTTTTTTATCTGCTATTGGTTATACTGCTTTACCCGGCCAGTTGTCGGTCTGGGCGGCAACCTCGCCGTCCGTGCCCAGCCACAGCACGGCCAGGCCGTTGTCATCGGCCACCTGCCGGCTCTGCTCCGGTGGCAGGCAGAAAAGGGCGGTGGAGAACAAGTCCCCCAGCCCCTCATCCGGGCTGGAATACACCGCAACGCTGCTGTAATAGGCAGCCGGGCAGCCTGTGGTCAAATCAATCAGGTGGGAGTAGCGTTTGCCCTCGTAGGTAAAGTACCGCTGGTAATCACCGCTGACGATCAGCGAGTCGCCGCCGGTCAGCTCCACGGTCTGCACATACTGCGGCGCATCCTCACCGGGCCAGGGGTTTTCCACCCCCACGCGCCAGGCACTGCCGTCGGCCTTGGGGCCGGTGGTATAGACGTTGCCGCCCATGTTCAGCAGGGCATGGGTCAGCCCGCGCTCCCGGGCTGCCTGGCCCGCCTGCACGGCGGTGTAGCCCTTGGCGGCAGCTCCCACGTCCAGCGTCATGGCCGGATCGGCAAAGGCCACCGTCAGGGTGCCGGAATCCAGCAGCAGGTCGTCCAAGTTGCAGTGCTGCAGGGCTTCGGAGATGGCATCTGCCGCAGGCGGGGCAGGATTCTCGCTCTCGCGGGCATCGTGCCACAGGCTCAGCACAGCCCCCGCCGCAATGTTCACCGCACCGCCCGCCAGTGTCTTACCGCTGGTCTTGCACAGCTGCAAAAAGTCGAATAACTCCCGGCTGACCTGCACCGGTTCCTGCCCGGCACGGGCGTTGACGTCGTACAGGTTCACCATGCCGTCGTAGTGGTGGTAAATGTCAAACAGTTGGTGGTAATGCTCCAAATCGTCGTGCAGGGCATCGGCCTGGGTGTCCCATTCTTCCTGGCTGGCGGCGTAGCCCTGCACCATCGTGACAGTGTCGAACATGTCAAACCAGCTGGCGCTGTACAGCTTTTGCTGGGGCGTGCAGGCGGTCAGGGGCAGGGCACAGGCCAGGCAGATCGCCGCCAGCCCCAGGGCCAGCAGCCGCTTCATGCTTTGCCCCCGGCCACGGTCTCGTGCTCGCTGTTCAGCTCTTGCAAAAGCTGCAGCAGCGTCCAGTTTTTGCTGGTAGGGGTCACCATGCCCCGCAGCGGGAACTCCGCCCCGCCCGCCTTGACGAGGTCGAGGAAATGTCCCAGCTCGCCGGTATCGTGGCGCAGGCCGCTCACAATCATGGCGGGGCGGTCGCTGACCTTAATGAACGGCGCAAAGGCAGGGGAGGGCAGCCCCTGGCACAGGTCGCCCACCTTGGCGGCCAGGTCGCCGTCCCCGATGCAGCGGATCTTCAGCTTATAGGCCCGCGCTGCATGGGCCAGGGCGTCATACCCGGCGCTTTTCTCGTCAAACCGCCACAGCAGCACACACCGCGGCTCCTGGATGATACGTGCTTTCATAAACATACCTCATACTTAAAAAGGCGCACCGCCATGTAACGGTGCGCCTTGGCTTTTGGTTTACAGGTCGGGGTGGTACTCTTTGCAGGTGCACTTTTTCCACTTCAGGCCGCTGCCGCAGGGGCAGGGATCGTTGCGGCCGATCTTGGTCACACGCACGGGGGCGGCACCCTTGGTGCCAGCCTGGGTGGTGGCACCCTCGCCGGTGGGCTTGGCGATCTGCTCACGCTTCGGCTCGGCGTTCTGCTGGCGGATCTCGATGGTCAGCAGCATGTGTACGGCATCCTCACGGATGGAGGCGATCATCTCATCGAACATGGCAAAGCCTTCAATGCGGTACTCGACCACGGGGTCATGCTGGCCGTAGCCGCGCAGGCCCATGCCCTGCTTGAGCTGATCCATGTTATCGATGTGATCCATCCACTTGGAGTCGACGTTGCGCAGCAGGCAGATACGCTCCAGTTCGCGCATTGTCTTGGAGCCGTACTTCTTCTCCTTGGCGGTCAGGATGTCCATGCCGCGCTTATACAGCTCGTCGGCGATGCCCTCCTTGGTCAGGTCCCCCAGCTGGTCCTTGGTGTAGTTGAAGTCACTGGGCAGGCACAGCCAGTTCATGAAGTGGCGGCGCAGACCGGCGAAATCCCAATCGTCGGCGGTCTCACCGTTCAGGTAGTTGGTGCAGGCGTCGTCGATGGACTGGCGCATCATCTCATGCAGCTTGTCGCTGATGTCCTCACCGTCCAGCACCATCTGGCGCTGTTTGTAGATGATCTCGCGCTGCTGGTTCATGACGTCGTCGTACTGCAGCACCTGTTTACGGATGGCAAAGTTGGAGGCTTCCAGCTTCTTCTGGGCGCTCTCGATGGTGTTGGTGATGAGCTTGTTCTCGATGGGCACATCCTCTTCCAGGCCCAGGCTGTCCATCAGGTTCTGCACGCGCTCACCGCCGAAGATGCGCATCAGGTCATCTTCCAGGCTGAGGAAGAAGCGGGAAGCACCGGGGTCGCCCTGACGGCCGGCACGGCCGCGCAGCTGGTTGTCGATACGGCGGCTCTCGTGGCGCTCGGTACCGATGATGAACAGGCCGCCGGCCTCGCGCACAGCAGCAGCTTCGCGCTTGATTTCCGGCTCAAACTCCTCGCACAGCTCCTCAAAGCGCTGGCGGGCATGCAGTACGGCGGCGTCCTCGGTCTCGGCGTGGCCGTCGCACTCGGTCATCAGATGCTCCAGCTGGGCGTCGATGGTCTCCTCCGGCGGGGTGGGCAGCTCGGTACCGGCAGCCTTGGCGCGGGCCTTGGCGTGCTCGTACTCGTCTTTCAGCTGGGCCAGGTCCTTGGTCAGGTCGCGGCTCAGCTCCTTGCGCAAAGCGGCCTTGGCCATGTAGGACACGTTGCCGCCCAGCATAATATCGGTACCACGGCCGGCCATGTTGGTGGCGATGGTCACAGCGCCCTGCTTACCGGCCTGGGCGACGATCTCGGCTTCGCGCTCGTGCTGCTTGGCGTTCAGCACGTTATGCTCGATGCCCTTCTTCTTCAGCAGCTTGGAGAGAGCCTCGCTCTTTTCGACACTGACGGTGCCGACCAGAACGGGCTGGCCCTTGGCGTGGCATTCGGCCACCTGCTCGATGACAGCGTTGTACTTGCCGTTGACGGTCTTGTACACGCTGTCCGGCAAGTCCTTGCGGGCGCGGGGCTTGTTGGTGGGGATGCTGACGATGTTCAGGCCGTAGATCTCGCTGAACTCGTCAGCCTCGGTGGAAGCCGTACCGGTCATACCGGCCAGCTTGTCATACATACGGAAGTAGTTCTGGAAGGTGACGGTGGCCAGGGTCTTGCTCTCGGCAGCAACGGTCACACCTTCCTTGGCCTCGATGGCCTGGTGCAGGCCGTCGTTGAAGCGGCGGCCATACATCAGACGGCCGGTGAACTCGTCAACGATGATGACCTCACCCTCTTTGACGATGTAGTCGATGTCACGGTGCATAACGCCGCGGGCTTTGATGGCGCCGTCAATGTAGTGGCGCAGGGACATATTGTCAGCGTCGGCCAGGTTCTCCACATGGAAGAAGGCTTCGGCCTTCTGCACGCCGGATTCGGTCAAAGTAGCGGTCTTGCGCTTTTCGTCCACGACATAATCGCCGTCGACCTGCTCCTCAGCGGCTACCTTGTCGTCCAGTTCCACGATAACGCTCTTCTTCAGTGTCTTGGCAAAGTCGTCGGCGCGCTTGTACATCACGCTGGAGTCCTCACCCTTGCCGCTGATGATCAGCGGGGTACGAGCTTCGTCGATGAGGATGGAGTCCACCTCGTCGACGATGGCGTAGGCGTGGCCGCGCTGCACCATGTTGGCCTTGTAAACGACCATGTTATCGCGCAGGTAATCAAACCCGAACTCGTTGTTGGTGCCGTAGGTGACATCAGCAGCGTAGGCGGCCTTGCGGTCGTTGGCCTCAACGCCGTGCACCACCAGGCCGACGGTCAGGCCCAGGAAGCGGTAGACTTTGCCCATCCACTCACTATCGCGGCGGGCCAGGTAATCGTTGACGGTGACAACATGCACGCCTTTGCCGGTCAGGGCGTTGAGGTAAACGGGCATGGTGGCCACCAGGGTCTTGCCTTCACCGGTCTGCATCTCAGCGATGCAGGCGCGGTGCAGCACAATGCCGCCGATGATCTGCACGGGGTAGGGCTTCATGCCCAGCACACGCCAGTCAGCCTCACGGCAGACGGCAAACGCCTCGGGCAGCAGGTCGTCCAGCGTTTCGCCTTTTTCCAGGCGCGCCTTGAACTCGGTCGTCTTGGCCTGCAGCTGCTCGTCGGTCAGCTTCTGCATCTCCGGCTCCAGGGCCAGGACCTTGTCCTTCAGCGGGTTGATGCGCTTCAGTTCCTTGTCCGAGAAGGAACCAAACAGTTTTTCAAAAAAAGACATTATAAAATCCCCTGTATTTTCCGCCGCCCGGGACAGGGCAGCTATATAGCACTTACATACCTTACTATAATACACCCGCACAGGGCTTGCTGTCAAACCTGCGCGGGTGTATTTACAAATATATTTAGTTTTTATCCTTGGCGGGCAGGCTCAGCAGCACCAGCATCAGGAAAATACAGCCAAAACCCATGGCATCCCACACGGTAAAGGGGCTGCCCAGCACAAGCGTGCTGATGATGGCGGCGGTGACCGGCTCGGCAAAGCTGTACAGGCTCGACCGCTGGGGGCCGATGAGCGGCACGCCTGACATGTACAGGCTGAACGCCAGCACGTTGCCCAGCACCACCACGGTAAAGATGCCGAACACGCCCATGGCGGTGGGCACGTAGCTCACCGTCCAGGGGCGGAAGATGAGGGCGAACACCGTGCCGCCCATCAAGAATGCCCAGCCCTGCAGCATGGGGGTGGGGTACTGCTGCTGCAGCTTTTTGGGCCACATGGTGTAGATGACCACGCAGCAGGCGCTGGCAATGCCGGACAGCAGCGCGGCCGGGCTGATGGCCAGGTCGGTCAGGCTGCCGTGAGTGGTAAGCAGAAACACGCCGATGAGGGCCAACAAAATGCTGCAAATTTCAAACAGACGCGGCCCGCGGTGCTGCTGGATGCAGACCACCAGCAGGATGATGACGGGGGAGAGGTCCTGCAAAATGGTGCCCATGCCCGCGCTGGAAAGCTGGATGGTCAAAAAGTAGGTGAACTGGCAGCAGCTTACGCCCGCCAGGCCGTAAATGAGCAGATCCAGCAGGTTGCGGGGATTTTTCTTCGCGTTCCACGGGTCGAAGAACATCCTGCGGTCCTTGATAAAGTAGAACGTGCACAAGATCAGCCCGGCCAGAAACAGCCGGATAGGCACCAGCCAGGTGGAGTCCATGTTTTCGCGGGTGAACAGGTACTGTCCCATGCAGCCAGAAACACCCCAGCATGCCGCACCACCCATCGTCAGGCAGGCGCCTTTTACACGGTCAGACATTTTACTTTCCCCTTACTATAATACTTTACCCCAAGATCAACTGCGCGGCTTCGCGCAGGCCCTCTACTACCGGTGCGCCGGTGGCTGCCAACGTCTGCCGGTTCTGGTGGCCGCTGCATTGCAGCACACAGGCCGTTCCCATGGCCTGCGCCACCTCAAAATCGTGTACCGAATCCCCGATCATCACTGCGCGGGCTGGGTCGATGCCCTCCTCCTGCATAAAGCGCTGGCCCAGTTCCACCTTACTTTTGGCGTAGATGTCGCCCAGACCCAGCAGGCGGTCAAAGTAACCCGTCACATGGCGTTCCCCGGCCTGGCGGGTCAGCGTGGGCACCGGGCTGGCCGATAAGATCACCTGCCGCAGCCCCGCCGCGCGGAAAGCATCCAGCGCTTCTATCGCGCCCTCTGCCAGCGGGCAGGCCGCGCTGGCGGGGATGTAGTCGTCCATATATTCCTCGGCCAGCATGGCAAAGCTGTGGCGGCTGAAATCAAACCCGGCGCGGACGTAATATTCTTCAATCGGGAAACCAAAAATTGCCCGGTACTGATCGCGGTCGTACCGCTGCGGATAGGCATGCTTTTCCAGCAGACGGTTGAGCGCGTCTACACAAAGTTCCACATCATCCAGCAGGGTACCGTTCCAATCCCACAAAATCAGTTCCGGGCGCATAGGTTACCTCATTATTCTTCTGTAAAGATCTTCTTCAGGCTGGCGTTGGTCTCGATCAGCTTGACCAGGGCCACGCCCAGGATCGTGCAGCTGATGACCTCGCCGATGCCGACCGTGACCGCATTGAACGCAGCCATGGCGGCCGTGGGGGCACTATCCGAGAAGAAGAAGGTGATCTCGAACGCGCCCACAATAATCATGTTAAAAACAACAGGCGGCAGGGATGCCGGAATTGCCAGCCCTTTTACGCGGATATCACGCAGCTTGTAAGTCAGCAGGCAGGCCAGCAGGGTAGCCAGCGTGCCGAACACCACGTCAATGACGGTGGAGCCCAGCAGGTTGGCCAAAAAGCAGCCCAGCGTAACGCCGACGATGTACTCCGCGCCGAAAACCGGCAGCAGGCACAGGGCCTCGGCCACGCGCACCTGGATAGCCCCATAGCTGAAGGGGGCCAGCACCAGGCAGACGACCACATACACTGCGGCAATGACAGCACAGCGCACAAGGCTGTGAACGGACAGTTTTTTCTGATTCATACAATACTCCGGCGGATAGATTTTGACCGCGCGCAAGACCGCCAGGCTTGCGGGGTTTGCACCGCAGCAAGCCGCGGTGGAGCCTAAAATCCTAAGTTGCTCAACAAATTTAAATTATAGCAAACCCCGCAGACCGTTTCAAGGCCTGCGGGGAAGAAATTTTGGGGCTAGCGGGATTTTATTGGGGGGGGGATGATTTACTAATAGCTCTTGGTATGGTATAATCGAGAAAAACCTCAAGAAATACGCGAGGAGGTCATAGTTCCCTAATATCTCTTGGTATGGTATAATCTGCAAGGGTACAAGGATACCGCTGCGCTGGTCATAGTTCCCTAATAGCTCTTGGTATGGTATAATACCGGCACAGGCGTTGACCCCACTGCCTACGTCATAGTTCCCTAATAGCTCTTGGTATGGTATAATAACTACGGCATGACAACGGACCACTGCGAGGGTCATAGTTCCCTAATAGCTCTTGGTATGGTATAATCATCGAAAATCGTTAGTGTAGGCGCTTTAAGTCATAGTTCCCTAATAGCTCTTGGTATGGTATAATGACGCCCTCCGCCTATTCCAGAACTACATAGTCATAGTTCCCTAATAGCTCTTGGTATGGTATAATTTTATCTTTCGTGCTCTGCTTCACGCACTGGTCATAGTTCCCTAATAGCTCTTGGTATGGTATAATTAGGCTATGCAAAAAGCGCATCGGATTGCGGTCCGATGCGCTTTTTGTTTTAGAAAAAACTCAGCTGTTCGCACACAAACGGTGCTTCTTCCGGCTGATAATTTCCTAGAAGTATTTGAATAGATTGGTATTGCTTTTCTGTCACAACAAGCAATCGAATTGAGCCGTTTGGCGGCAGAGATGCCTTCAGGCGGCTTTCGTGTTTCTTGACTGCATCATTGCCGTTGCATACACGCGCATACACAGAAAATTGCAGCATATGGTAGCTGTCTTTCAGCAAAAAGTTCCGGAAAGTCGTCGCATACCGCCGTTCCGTCTTTGTCTGCACCGGCAAATCGAAGAAAACGATCATCCTCATAAATTTACTCATAGCTGTGCTGCTTATATTCCAGCAGTTTTGGCAGCTGCAATGTTTGCCCCCGCAGGCTTTGCACCATTCGTTCCATCGCATAAGCTACGCTGTGGTGCTGATTACCGGAAAGAACATCTGCATTCAGCAGGTTCACCAACTGCCCCTTCAAAGCGGTTGTCATTGCTGCATCCTCGGCAACATTCGCGGCCACGTACAAATCAGCTACCGGGCGGAACGGTTCCATCAGGTCATCCGCCAGATTGAACTGGTTCAGTTCGCTGTCATGGTGCAGCCCTAAACAGGGCAAAAATCCGTATACCGCCAAACAGCGTGCCATGTACCCGCGCAAAATTGCATAAGCATAATTCAGCGCCGCATTCCGGGTATCCTCATTGCGGCGGGTATAGCCTGCCCCAAAAAGGGCGGGGAAATAATAGGCCGCCGCACTGGCTTCCAAATTGTCCTTATCGCCGCTTGTCACTGCCTTGGCACGGCCAAACAGGAACGCCGCCGCCTGTGTTTTGCCGCACAGGGCCAGGCATTCCGCCTGGTTTTTGATTTTTGCCGTCACGATTTGCTGCCACATCCGCTTTTTCGTCGGCAGTGTCAGCTCCATCTGCCAGCGCAGCACGCCCAACTGGCGGCTATGCTGTGCAAATGGCAGCGAGATACCACACGGCAAGTGTGTTTCATCGCACCAGAACGTCACCACGCCGTTTTGCGCCAGTGCCGCCAGCGCAGCCGTTGTTATCGTACTTTGCCGGCTTTCCAGCACAATGGCGCTGATATCCTCGATTGGTACAGAATGAATTTCTTCGGTTTCAATCAAAAGCTGTTCATTTTTGCAGCGGATACGCGCCGGGTTCACGATCATCAGGCAGCGGTAGGACATAGGTCACCTCCGTTGTGCAGGGAAGTTCTGACGCTTTTCTTTTTTTACGAGGGTATAGTTACCGAGGACATCGACCTGATACTTTTGAACCTTTTGCAGGGTTTTAAAACCAAGACTTCCTACAATATACGCGTTATCATGCGTAGTTACCGTGATGGCACCTGTCGAAATATTTCCGCCTTCAAAATAGGTCAAGCCGCAATTCATCTGTGTTTCTTTTTCCAGTGTACTGTCACTGTTTTGCACTTTGAATTTCATTGTGCGCTTACTTTCAATACGAATCAGGTCATTCTGACAAAGTGAGAACAAGAAGTTTTCTTCGTCCATTTCCTTCCACTCTGCATAGCTTTTTCCCTGTACAACCGCTTTATTGGGCAATTCCGGTTTCACCGTATCTGCCACATAGATCGGCACCCAGTAATAGCCGTCGCCCGGCACAAAATAGACATCAATGCGTACCATCGTATCATTGTCGGCCACACCTTTTCCTTCATGGACTGCAACCATACTGGTGGCTTTATCATACACTTTAACCTTGCGCACCTGTGCTCCCGGCGTTCCATCGGCACGCGGTTTAAAGAACGGTTCAGTAAATGCCTTTTTTCCATCGCCGCCAAAAGCTGTCAGCTGTTCCTTTAAAGCATTGTACAGCAGGGTATCACTGCTCGGATTAAAATATCCTGCAATTTCTCCCTCTTTGTCAAGCTTCAAATCTGTAATCGACCGGCGCTGAACCGT
>OLNY01003335.1_pt1 | contig 10338 bp, 7 predicted proteins | sample 1671981 | NCBI WGS metagenome assembly OLNY01 (sample SAMEA3136632, study PRJEB25190) | human gut metagenome | biome: human gut; feature: human-associated habitat; material: faeces | place: Austria | collected 2013 | reverse complement strand
TATATATATTAATATATTTGTGGGAATGACAGGTGCGCTTCTCAGCGGAACACGGACTACATTTTTTATGTATATTATTGCAACGGTGATTATCTATATAGTACTTAAACAGAGATATAACGGCTGGAAAAAGAATATTAATATTGCCAGCGTTATTAAAGGTGTTTTGTTTATTATGGCTGCTATAATTGTATTTAATATGCTCTTTGCAATTCAGGGAAGAACATTGTCTGATATAACTGTAGTAGATCTTATAGCAAATTATATAGGTGCACCAGTCAAGAACCTTGAATTGTTTATTAAGGACGGGAGAATTACAGGTAATGGGTTTGGCTTAATAACATTTCATGATACATATTCATGGATAAATGAAATGCTTGGTTCAGAACATTTCATCATACCTAAAGTATATAAGTATAGATGGATTGATGGTAAGATACTTGGAAATGTATATACACAGCTCATGCCGTTATACAACGATTTTGGTATATCAGGTGTATTTATATCAATGGGACTTTTAGGCATATTCTGCCAGAAGATATACGACAGTATAAAGTACAAGAAAAGCAGAGGAAATATTGATTACAGACTGCTGATATATTCATATGTCGGATTTGCAATAATCTTCAGCTTTTTCTCAAATAAATTTTTTGAACTTATATTTGCAAGAGCAATGATATATTATCTTGTAGGCATTTTTATATTTGATATATTCTTCTGTCATATTTCAATAAGATATGGAACATTTGTATTGAATTTTAGAAAAAAGAGTAAGGGTGGAAAATAATATTATGAATGGACTGGTATCAATTATAGTTCCTGTATACAACAGTGAGCACTGGCTTGACAGATGTGTAAAAAGTATATTGGGACAGACATATCATAATATTAAGATAATACTTATAGATGATGGTTCACAAGATGGTTCAGCCGCTTTATGTGATGAATATGCAGCAGAATATGAAAAGGTAAATGTTATTCATCAGCAGAATCTTGGTGCAGGAAGTGCAAGAAATGCAGGACTGCAGTATGCTGATGGCGAATATATATGCTTTGTGGATTCAGATGACTGGATAGAGCCGGTGCTTGTTGAAAGATTAGTGAGCGGAATTGCTGACGCGGATGTGTCAATATGCGGATACAGCATATCAGATGACTCAGAAACAGGCAGTGATTCTAAAGGCACGGTCAGCTGTGACAGGCTTGATGTATTAAAAAGGATGCTTATGCCTGGTTATCCACCAGAAGAAGCGTGTTACGGATATCTGTGGAATAAGTTATTTAAGAAGTCAATAATTGAAAAGTACGATATAACATTTAACAATTCATATATTATGTGGGAGGATATGTTGTTTTGCTGCAGATATATGGCTCATATTGAGAATGGAACATACTGCTGTGATAGATTGTATCATTACAATATGGATAATGAAACGAGCCTGAGTCATAAAGTGACAGCAGAGGTTATGGATTCTTGGAATCTCGCAGCGAAAGAGATAGAAAATATTGTAACAGATATGGGTGTCAATAAAAAAATTCAGTATGATGCCGTGACAGCAGATTTATATATGAAGACATTAATTGCGTATGCTAAAGAGAAGAAAATCCGTAATCTGCAAAAAGAAACTGTACAGTATCTTGGCAGACAGAAACATCTGCTGAGAAAGAAATATAGAATATATTTAATGATATATAAAATATCTCCGGTATTATTACAGAGTATTAGTAATTTATTAAGTGTATAAATGAGGACATATATGATTGGAATTATAACTTTATATTATAACAATTATAATATTGGTGGGCTTCTTCAGGCCTACGCATTACAAAAGACACTTGAAGATAACGGAATTGAGTCAGAACAGCTGTCAGTGTGGCATTATAAGAAAGAGACTGTCAGCTTTAGCAGAAAAATAACAAGTAAAGCAATTCGCATGATAAAGAATCCGGCTGCAGAGATAAAGGCAACAAAACATAACCGGGAGATGGAATGGCGTAAAAATGTGATATCAGCTGATATAGAAAAGCGTCAGAAGCATATGAGAGCTTTCATGCAGGAGATACCTCACAGCAGTCAGATATATACACCGGACAACATAAAGGAAAGCCTTAAAGACTATTCAGGATATATAGTTGGAAGTGATCAGGTATGGAATGATGACTATATTGATAAGAATAACATGATGATAAATATGCTTCTGTTTGTGCCGGACGACTATCCTAAGATTTCATATGCGGCAAGTATTGGAAAGAACAGCGGTTTTAAGGACTGGTTTGTTGAAATGCTTGGCGGGCTTAAGCATTTTGATTCGGTATCAGTAAGAGAAAAGTCGGCAGCAGACATAATAAAACAATATACAGGAATTGATTCACAGGTTGTATTAGACCCGACACTTATGCTTACAGATGAGGATTGGAAAGCATTAGTACATAAAGAAGATAATAAGAGTGAAAAAACACCATATATATTTACATATTTTCTTGGGCAAGATAAAGCAAACAGAGAGTTTGCAGAAGAATTAAGCAAAAAAACATCTATGAAAATAATTAATTTTGCACATGCAATCAATTATTTCAGGGATGAGGATAAAGAGTTTGCGGATGAAGCAGTAATGGATTATTCGCCAAAAGATTTTATAGATTATATTGCAGGCGCATCATTTGTAATTACAGACTCTTTCCATGCAACAGTATTTTCGTTAATATTCCATAGGCCTTTCTATACACTGACAAGGCAGAGTGCAGATGGAATTAAGTCAATGAATTCCAGAGTAGTTGATGTACTTAATACATATGGATTGCCTGACAGATTAATAGATGCACAGGAGCAGCTATTTGATGGTAATGTTAATGATGTTGATTTTAGCACATTTGATAATATGATTAATGAGCAGAGAAAGAAATCAATGACATTTATAAAAGACAGTCTTTTAAATCGTAAGGGTGGAAATAATTAAAATGAAAATAGACAGAACGAAAAATGCGGGCCGTAACATAGTGTTTGGCTGCATGCTTAAGATATATCAGATAGTTATGCCGTTTATTATGCGTACACTTATGATATATTACATGGGTATCCAGTATCTGGGACTTAACAGTTTATTCACATCTATCCTTCAGGTTCTTAATCTGGCTGAATTAGGTGTTGGTAGTGCTATGGTGTACAGCATGTACAAGCCAATAGCAGTAGATGATAAGAAAATGATATGTGCATTAATGAAGCTGTACCGCACATATTACAGAGTAATTGGAATAATAATAGCATTTTTAGGATTATGCCTTGTGCCTTTTATTCCGAAATTAATAAAAAGTGATGTTCCAGCGGATATTAATATATATGTTTTGTACATATTAAATCTGTCGGTCACAGTGCTTTCGTACTGGCTGTTTGCGTATAAGAACTGCCTGCTTGATGCACATCAGAGAACAGATGTGGCAAGCAAGGTTACTCTTGTTACTAATACATTACAGTATATAGTGCAGTTCTTTACGTTATGTTTTTTAAAGAATTATTATGCTTATATAATTGTTTCACTGGCAGCGCAGGCACTGACAAATATACTTACAGCGGTTGTAACAACCCACATGTATCCTGATTACAGACCAGAGGGAAATCTTTCAAAAGAAGTTATATCAGGTATTAACAGAAGAATAAGGGATTTATTTACCTCCAAGTTAGGCGTGGTAATAGTTAATTCAGCTGATACCATAGTAATATCAGCATTTCTTGGATTGACAATGCTTGCAATATATCAGAATTATTTCTTTATAATGAATTCAATAATTAGCATTGTGACAATTATATTTGCAGCATGTACTGCGGGAATTGGAAACAGCATAATCGTTGAAACTAAAGAAAAGAATTTTGCAGACCTTAGAAAATTCACACTTATAATAACATGGATAGCAGGATTCTGTGCTATATGTCTGCTGTGTCTGTATCAGCCGTTTATGGAGATATGGGTTGGAAGTGAGTTGAAGTTAAACTTTTTGGCAGTAGTGTTTTTATGCATATATTATTTTGTGTATGAGGTCAACCAGTTATTTACAACATATAAGGATGCTGCAGGAATGTGGCACGAAGACAGATTCAGACCGCTCGTAACGGCACTGGCAAATCTTATTATGAATCTTTTGATGGTTCAGTTCTGGGGTATATACGGAGTAATTATATCGACAGTAATATCTACGCTTTTTATAGGCATGCCGTGGCTGTTACATAACCTCTTTACAGTAATATTTACGAAAGACCAGATGATGCAGTATGTAAAGAAATTGTTATTATATGTTGCCGTTACTGCAGTAGCTGCAGTTGTAACATATGGTTTATGCAGTCTGGTTAATGTAGGAGCAGTAATGCAGATTATCATAAAGGGTGTTATATGTCTTATAGTTCCTAATGTGATATATCTGGCTGCATATCATAGAATGTATGAATTGAAGCAGACTGCAGCACTTGCAGATAAAATGCTTAAGGGTAAGGTTACATTTTTAAAGAAATTAATGTAAGAAGAAAGAATGGGGAAAGATATGATTAATATAATTGATAAAAAGGACTGCTGTGGATGCAGAGCATGTGAGGTGCAGTGTCCTGTTAATTGTATTAAGATGAAAGCAGATAATGAAGGCTTCTGGTATCCTGAAATCATGATTCAGGAATGTGTACGATGCGGAATGTGTGAAAAAGTCTGTCCGATTCTTAATAAGACTTCTAAGACAGGAAAGACAGAGACTCTTGGAATACTTGCTAAGGATGATAATATCAGGAAGAACAGCTCATCGGGCGGTGTATTCAGCCTTATAGCCCAACATGTTTTAGAGCAGGGCGGTATTGTATTTGGAGCTTCATTTGACGAGAATATGATGGTTCATCATATTGGAGTGGAGAGCACTGAAGGACTTGAAAAACTCAGAGGCAGCAAATATCTGCAGAGTAATACAGAGAATACATACACAGAAGCACAGAATGAATTAAAAAAAGGCAGGCTTGTGCTTTATTCGGGAACAGCATGTCAAATAGAGGCATTAAAAAATATTCTAGGCAGAGAGTATGATAATCTTATTACAATAGACATACTGTGCCATGGAGTTCCAAGCCCGAAGTTATGGAAGAAATATCTTGATTATCAGGAGAAACAGGCTGGGGCAGCAGTAAGAAAGATAAGCTTCAGAGATAAGAGCAAGGGCTGGCGTCTGTTTAGTGTAAAACTGGAATTCGATAATGGAAAAGAGTATTGCAAAGACCTTAATGAAGATATATTTATGCAGATGTTTCTTAAGAACATATGCCTGCGTCCATCATGTCATGACTGTAGATTTAAGAATATAAACAGAAACAGTGATATTACAATCGGGGATTTCTGGGGAGTTGAAAATGTACTGCCAGAGCTTGATGATGACAGAGGAATATCAGTTGTTCTTACACATTCTGATAAAGGCAGGGAATTGATACAGAAAATAGCGGGTGAATCGCAGATAAAGCAGGTTGAGACTGATAAAGCTCTTCCGCCGTCGGCTGATTCAAGACGTTCTGTACCAATGCATAAAAAAAGAAAAATGTTCTTTAATAACATAGATACTTATGATATAACAAAGTTAGCAGGGTATGTAAAAGAATCCAATATAACAATATTTATACATAAAGTTATTCGCAAATTAAAAAGAATGATGAAGATAAATGCATAAATATTAATGGACAACAGATGGGGAGGATTAATACATGAAGGTCAAAAAAATGAAAAAGATACTGAGCAGAATTGCTATGGTATTAAGCGTTGTAACTGTTATTGTTTCGTCGTCAGTGGTGATGGCGGATGCTGAGATTGTAACCAGTTCGGACTTTGTATCTACATCATATTCGCATGATTACAGCAGATGGGCATCGGTTATCAGGTCATATCTTGTGGGCTGTGATGATGGACGGTTGATGAGAGTATACTTAGGAAGCAAAGGTTATTATGTTGAATATTATGATTCTAATTTTAATCTGTTAGAAAGCAAAACAATTGATAAGGAACTGAGCTTATTAGGTGGATTCTATGCAGGAAAAGATGCTTATTACATTGTGTCAGGACAGAATAACCCAGATGAGTTGGCAGATGTTGAATGTTTCAGGATAACTAAATATGATAAGAACTGGAACAGAATCACATCGGTAGGGTTGTATGATTGTAACACATATGTTCCTTTTGATGCGGGAAGTCTTAGAATGACAGAAGCATCAGGATATCTGTTCATAAGGACATCACATACAATGTATAAAAGTGATAATGGATATCATCATCAGGCTAATGTTACTATTCAGCTTGATGAGAGCACTATGAAGATTACGGATTCATTTACTAATGTAGGTAATAGTTCATATGGATATGTAAGCCATTCATTTAATCAGTTCATTAAGACAGATGGTAATCATATTGTAGCTGTGGATCATGGAGATGCATATCCTAGAAGTCTGGCATTAATTAAGTATAAGACAGATTTTACTAGTGGACAGTTCTGCTCTAATATAGGATATTGGTGGGATAGTAATAAGCATGCAGTTGTAAATAATAGTTGTGATGTTACGGATTTACTTACAATATCAGGACAGATAGGAGATAATACAACGAATGCAACAATAGGAGGTTTTGAGATAAGCGATACTTCATATATTGTTGCAGCAAGTTCTATTAATCAGGAAAAGCAGGAAGGCTTAAAAAATATATATATTCTTACAGAATCTAAGGAAGACGGAACTGTAAAGTCTAATCAGATTACAGATATAAGCGGTAAATATAATGCTACATCTCCATATCTTGTGAAGATAAACAATAACAAGTTCATGGTTATGTGGACAATTAAAAATGATAACACAGTATATTACACATATATTGATGGAGATGGTAATGTTATAAGTGATATCAATACAATGAGCGGACAGCTTTCAGACTGTGAACCAATTGTTTATAATGGAATGGTGTTATGGTATATATGCAGCAATAAGAAGATTACTTTCTATGGAATTAATACAGATGGTACAACATTTGGAGATGAGCTTAAGGCTTCTATGACAGCATCTGATGGTGGCAGCACTATTACATTCACAGCTGATGCACAGGGCGGAATGGGAACACATACATACAAGTTTCTTGTATATAACAAGACAACAGATACATGGGCAAGGATTCAGGACTATTCAGAGAATTATACACTTGTGTGGACAAAGGGAACATCTGGAGACAGAGATTTTTATGTTGATGTTAAGGACAGCACAGGAAAAGTTGTAAGAAGCAAGGCTGTTAACATTAAGATTGATAAGCCTACAGCACAACTTACCCCAAGTGCATCAACAGTTACAGCCGGAGATAAGCTCACGCTTACAGCATCAACTAATAAGAGTGGCTGCACATATAAGTTCTTAATCTACAATCCATCGACTAACCAGTGGTTTAAGCTGCAAGATTTCGGAAGTAAGAACGCATATACATGGACAGCCGGAGGTGATGGAACAAGACAGTTCTATGTAGATGTTAAAGATTCTGACGGTAATGTGACAAGAAGCAAGGTTGTTAATGTGACAATTAAAGGAACGTTATCAGTAAAGGCAGCGGTAAGTGCAAATACATCAAAGCCGGGAGATAAGATAACATTCACAGCTGAGGGATCAGGCGGAAAGGCGGGCTACACATATAAGATGGTTGTATATAACAAGACAACCAAAACATGGGGACTTGTTCAGAACTTCAACGCCAATAACAAGATAACATGGACAGCCGGAAGTGCCGGAGACAGAGTATTTTATGTAGATGTTAAGGACGCAAGCGGTAAGGTTGTGAGAAGTTCGGCATTGAATGTTAAGACGAGTAATTAATTGACAATTAAATAATTGATATTAGATGAGCTGAGACTTTAACTATAATAGCGTTAGAGCCTCAGCTTTTTTGTTTAATAATGGCTATTGACACAAGTATGCAGTAAAGGTACTATAAAATCAGTTTATAAGTGTGATAATGAGCAGGGGGAGAAGCTTAAAAAGCTTATACAAAAGATTATGTATTATTTAGTATGTTTGCTGATGACACCGGGGGTTAAGATGTGCTATTACATTGCGGTGCAGCTTATTGATAATAGCGAGAATAAGAAAATTAAAGGCATTTTGGCTGTGCTGGCAAGTTATATTATTGAATTGGGGCAGTTCGGATTACGAGTCGATTTCAATAGTTATAAGCTGTCATTAATTATAGAGATGATGTTGGTATATCTGGCGGTATTAGTGATACTCTGGATAAGGAAAAGCAATAGAAATCTTATTAATATATCCGTATTTGTTCCGCTGGCAATAATGTATCCTATGTGTATATATGCCGTACCGGAAGGCACGAATACAGCATTGATGCTGACATCATGGTTTGTTGGCAGTGCATTCTGCAATCTGTATATGTATATTGCATTTGATATTCCTGATATGAAGAATCAGAAGAAAGCACTCCGTAAGATAGAAGACAACAGAGTACTCAGAGACAGCCAGACAGATGTAATGCAGATATATCAGGGATTTGGACAGAAATCAATAGAGAGTATAGATGAAATCAAAGCAGCAATTATAAAAAACATTTCAGCAGAACAGCTGGATGAAAATATTAAAAATACTGTTACAGATATGAGAGTGAAAGAGTACTGCTCTAATACCATTGTTAATCAGATAATTTATCTTATGAAAAACAGATGTACAGATATAGAATTTGATGCAGATGTGGATGTGAATTGTATTATAGAAATAGATGAACTTTCGCTGTCATCAGTAATGCTGAATCTGCTTGACAATGCGTACAATTATTGTGAGGCTGATAAGAAATCTTCAAAGAAATATATAAAATTAACAATGAATATGAGGGGAGATTATAAAAGCTCAGTCTTAAGAGAACATGGATGGGGAAGAATTATAATAAAAGATATTGCAAAGAAATATGGCGGTCAATTCAATACAGTTATAAGTAAGAATATGTATACTGCCAAAGTGATATTATGTTCAGATAAGAGAGGGGAGATTGAGCCGGTATGAGAATAATAATCAATTTAATCATAATAAGTATGGTAAATATTGCGGCAGTATTTTCACTCTTTATTATACCTGAATATAAAATCAGTCTGAAGAAATTATTGGTCGAGCTGCTTATATTTGGCATATTTATAGGTAATATAAAGTACTTTGTGCAGGCAAACAGTAAAGTTGATTTGGCATTGATACTGTTAAATAACATAATATTTTTCACAATATTTCTGAAAGCAATAAAGAGAAATTATTATAAGTTTATATTGGCATATGGAATTATGACATTTATATGTTTCAGTGCAGAATCAATACTAGTTGTGTTAAATATCAGCTCTGATGGAAATATTTTTTCAGAGTCATTCTTTTCTATGAGTGTTGTTGAACTGATATTTATCTCAATGCTTGACGCCATTCTTTATCTACTGGTGCGGAAGGTAAAGAATTACATAGATAATATATATATTGACATAAAAGGTATTTTTGCTATTTTACTAGTGGCGTGTTACTGTTCAATATACCCGAGTTATGTTAAAAGAATAGTGGCACAGTATAATCGCAGTGTTAATACAAGTATTTTCATAGTGGTGAACTTTTTCACACTTGTAATACTTGCAATTATCCTTGTTAGAAGCATAATGTTGAATAGGAAGCAGTATCTTATGGAATATAAAGAGGTGTATGAAAAAGAGCAGGAAAGACTAAACAGTATTCTTTCACAGAATGAAAATATGGCAAAACTAAGACATGATTATATTAATCAAATAACTGTTGTAAATGCATTGGCAGTTACAGACCCTCAAAAGGCAATAGAATTATTAGATAACATGAGAGAAGAGTACAAAGAGAGAACACAGATATGAGAATTGCAATATGTGATGATTACATGGAACATGCTATAGATATAAAAGCGAATATATCCGGTGTTAATGGAGAAATAATAACGGATCTGTATGATGATATAGAACATTTATTTTCAGAGGTCAGGGCAGATAAGAAAAAATACGATGCAGTATTTATGGACATGGAGTGGGAGAAAAACATGAAAAGTGGAGTTGATTATGTCCAGATGTTAAGTGAGATGGATTGCCGTGCGAGAATAATATGCGTGACAGCCTACACTATGAAATATATAGAAAAATTGTTTTGGAATAATGTTGAGATATTTGGCGTGTTGAATAAGCCCGTGAATAGGGAGAGCCTTCAGAAGATACTTGAGAAGCTGCAGGCGGATAATGACAGATTAAAAGAGGAGCTTGTGCTTAGTTACAATGATACTGTGTTCAAGGTAAAAATAAATGAAGATC
>OLNY01003330.1_pt1 | contig 10350 bp, 6 predicted proteins | sample 1671981 | NCBI WGS metagenome assembly OLNY01 (sample SAMEA3136632, study PRJEB25190) | human gut metagenome | biome: human gut; feature: human-associated habitat; material: faeces | place: Austria | collected 2013 | reverse complement strand
AGCTCACGCCGGTGCCGACCCGCCATCGGGTCGTTAGTCAGGGCTACCGACTCGATCTGCCCCGGGCCGGACGGTTCTCACCCGAACAGGCGCGGGCGTTGGGCGTACCGGTAAAGCAGTGGAAGACGCTCCAGCACGGCGAGAGCATCACGCTGGACGGTGGACGTGTCATCCGGCCGGAAGCCGTCCTCGGCCCGGCCCGGCAGGGGCTGAGCTTTGTCTTCTCGGGCGACACTGCCCCCTGTCCGGCATTGGAAAAGGCCGCAGCGGGTGCGGACCTTCTGCTCTGCGACTCCACCTATGCTCTGCCGGAGCAGGCCGCGCAGGCCAAACAGTACGGCCACAGCACCTTCGGGCAGAGCGCAGCCCTCGCCGCCAAAGCGGGCGCGAAGCGGCTCTGGCTCGTCCACTATTCGCCCATGATCACCGACCCGGAAGAAGAGCTGGCCCAGGCGCAGAGCCTCTTCCCGGCGGCAGAGTGCGGCTATGACGGCAAGAGCATCACCCTGCAATATGAGGAGGCCGAAGAATGAACATCACCATAGAACCCGGCGCCTCCGCCCTGCTGGACGCGCTGCACCGGGCAGGTTTTGCGGCCTACGCCGTGGGCGGCTGTGTCCGGGACAGTCTGCTGGGCCTTGCGCCCCACGACTGGGACCTCTGCACCGCCGCCCGCCCGGAGCAGGTGATGGAGCTGCTCGGAGAAAAGCAGTGCATCCCCACCGGATTGCAGCATGGTACCGTGACCGTGAAGCGGGACGGCAGGCTCTACGAGATCACCACCTTCCGCACCGAAGGCAGTTATTCCGATGGCCGCCACCCCGACAGCGTGGCCTTTGTACCCGACGTCCGGGAGGACTTGGCCCGGCGGGACTTCACCATCAACGCCATGGCCTACAGCGCCGAAGAGGGCTTGTGCGACCCCTTTGGCGGGCAGGAAGATCTGGCCCAGGGCGTGGTGCGGGCCGTCGGTGAGCCGCTGCGCCGCTTTGAAGAAGACGCTCTGCGCATCCTGCGTCTCTACCGCTTTGCGGCCCGGTTCGGGTTTGTGATCGACGAGGCCACCGAAGCGGCGGCGAAGCAGCTGGCCGCCCACCTCGACTGCGTGTCGGTGGAGCGCATCGAAGAAGAGCTGGACAAGCTTCTGTCTGCCCCGAAGCCGGGGGCGTATCTGGAGCCGGAAGTGCTGGCCTTCGTCCTGCCGGAACTGCCGCCCGACGACCTGTCGGAAGCCCGTGAGATCATAGATGCCCTTCCGGCAGGAGCAGAGGAAGTGACCACCCGCTGGGCGGCGCTGCTTCTGCCGCTGGGGGAGGATGGAACACGAAAGGCGCTGAAACGCTTGAAATGCTCCAATGCTGTGATAGATGGAGTATCAACCCTTGTGAAGGAGAAAGCTCCCCGCACTCCTGCGCTGTCGCTTCAAGCCAAACGACTTCTTGGCAAATACTGCCTCCACACCGTGCAGCAGCTGGCTGCCCTTTGGAGCGCTCTTCAACCGGAAAGAAAAGATGAATTTACCGCCCTGCAAAAAGAGGCCGAGACGCTGACCGCCCAAAGCGCCTGCTGCCGCGTCTCTCAGCTGGCCGTGAATGGCCGCGATCTGATGGCAGCGGGCGTTGCGCCCGGGCCGGGCCTGCGCCGCGCGCTGGAAGCGCTGCTGGACGTAGCTGAGAGCGACGATGTGACCTATATCGACTTCATCGAGATTCGCAGCGCCATTGAACGGCTGGGCAGCGAAGCGCCGGTGCGGGATTTTTCCTACGATCCCACCTACAAGGCGGTCAAGCGGCTTCAGCTGAAGTAAACAACCATACCCGGGGGTGATACACGATTGATTTGTGAACGCTGTGGAAGTTTTCTTCCCGACGACGCGCTGACCTGCGACCATTGCGGCGCGTTTCTGGGGGATAAGGGTTCCTCCGCTATGAAAGACACGGGCGTGCGTGCCATCCGGCAGGGACGTTCCGGCTCCCAGAAGCCGACACTGCCCGTGCGGCAGGGCGGTATGCGGGAATATGGAGACTATGATCTTTCTCCCCTGCCGCTGGAACCGGCTGACAGGGCCCAGCGCCGCAGACCGGGGCAGCCTGTGAACTCTGCAATTTGTGATCTGGAGGTTTTCTATGCCCGGCAATACTCTGTTTTCCATCGGCGAAGCGCTGATCGACATGATCCCGTCCCGCGTGGGATGCGCCTTTGACGAGGTGCCGTCCTTCAGCCCGCGCACCGGCGGCGCACCGGCCAATGTCTGCGCTGCCTTTGCCCGTCTGGGCGGTGCCAGCAGCTTTCTCACCCAGCTGGGCGATGACCCCTTCGGCCACAAGATCGCACGGGAGCTGGAAGCCTGCGGCATCGACCTGAGCCATCTGGTGTTCACCGACAAGGCCAACACCGCCCTTGCCTTCGTGAGTCTGGAGGAGGACGGCAACCGCACCTTCAGCTTTTACCGCAAGCCCTCGGCCGACCTGCTGTATGCCCCGGAGCAGATCGACCTGGCCTGGTTCCGCGACGCTTTTGCCCTGCACTTCTGCAGCGTCTCGCTGGTGGACAGCCCCATGCGCCACGCCCATCTGGCCGCCATCGGAGCCGCCCGGGAGGCCGGTGCGATCGTGAGCTTTGACCCGAACCTCCGCTTTCCCCTCTGGCCCGACCGGGAGATGCTGCGCCAGACTGTGCTGCAGTTCCTGCCGCTGTCCAACATCCTGAAAGTCTCGGACGAGGAATTGGAGTTCCTCACCGGCACCGCCGACATCGAAGCCGCCCTGCCCCAGCTGTTTGCCGGGGACGTGCAGCTGGTGCTGTACACCTGCGGCAGCAAAGGGGCCTACGCCTACACCCGCGTCGCCCATGCCTTTGCCCCCTGCCAGAAGGTCAGGGCCGTGGACACCACCGGTGCGGGCGACGGCTTCATCGGCTCCTTCCTGTGGCAGCTGAGCCGGGACGGCGTGACGGTGGACAAGCTGGAAAAGCTGTCCTGCAAAAAGCTGAAGGAGTACCTGGACTTTTCCAACCGGTTCTGCGGCCTGAGCGTACAGAAGCACGGTGCCATCGACAGCTACCCCACCCTGCCCGAGATGGGCCTCTGATCCTCTCGCATCCTGCGCCCGTTTCGGCCTTTGCCGTCGGAACGGGCGTTTTTGCTTTCCGTATTGTAATATTACACCGCAATATAACAGATGTAACTTATTTCTGCACTCCTGTTTTTTGCCTGCCGGGTTGTGGTGGGCCGGAAGATGTGTTACCATAGAACCAACAGACAGGAGGTTCTTTATGCCCTTTGAATTCGCATTTCTGGACTGGCTGCAGCAGTTCCACAACCCGGTGCTGGATGCGCTGGCCGTCTTTCTCAACTACGCCGGTGAGCACGGTGAGATCTGGATCGCGTTCACGCTGCTTTTGCTGCTGTTCCGCCGCACCCGCAAGGCCGGGTGCGCCATGGCCACGGCGCTGGTACTGTATCTGGTGGCCGGGGACTGCATCCTCAAGCCGCTGTTCGCCCGGCCCCGCCCCTGCGACGTGAACACGGCGATCACCATTCTGGTCAAGCGTCCCCACGGGCACTCCTTCCCCTCCGGGCACACGGCCTCGGCTTTTGCGGCAGCCTTTGCGCTCTGGCTGCAAAACCGGAAGTTGGGCGTCCCCGCGCTGGTGCTGGCGGCTTTCATCGCCTTTACCCGGCTGTACCTGTATGTGCACTTCCCCACCGATGTGCTGGGCGGCCTTGTGCTGGGCCTTGCACTGGGTGCCCTCGCCTCGTGGATCGTTGACAGGCTGGCAAACAAACCCAAGAAAAAACAAAGCGTATAATGTAAAACACCCTCCGCTGGAGCAGAACGGCTCCAATGGAAGGTGTTTTTATTTGCTTTGTCGGCCACACTTTACGGTACCGGCCCACCACAGCACTTCCCTGTGAGGGCCGAAAAAAGAAGAACCGCCGCGTCGTTCTCTTGTGTGATGCAGCGGTTTTTCTTTTGCAGATGGGATCTTGCTTTTCTTCCTGTTGCAGGGGCTTATTTCTTAGCTTCGGCGCGCTTGCCCAGTGCGTAGGTTGCAACGAATCCCAGGACCACAGCCACAATCATCACGATGACCGAGACGATAAGGTTGTAACTGGAACCGGTGGGGTCAATGTAGGCAGGCAGGCTGATGAAGCCCGGCGTGGAGATAACGTACTGGGTCATGCCCAGGATACCGGCCAACAGACCACCGATGCCGCCACCGATCATAGCGCCAATCAGCGGGTAGGTCTTGGGGAACAGCACACCGTAGACGCCCGGCTCGGTGATGCCGCACAGAGCGGTGATACCGGCGGAAACGCTGACGGACTTTTCTTCCACATTCTTGGACAGCAGGGATGCGGCCAAGCAGGCACCACCAACGGCCACGTTTGCGGGAGCCATGCCAGTGCAGATCAGCGGGTCAGAGTTGACAGCTGCCATCAGGGCAAAGACCACAGGGTAGGTGGCGTTGTTCATGCCAAAGAAAACCATCAGCGGGGTGGTGATGCCGATGACCATGACGGCCAGCGCGGGAACTGCCTGGTACAGAGCGTAAACACCGTTTGCCAGCCAGGTGCCCACGGTGTTGCCGACGGGGCCGAGAACGATCAGGGTGACAGGCACCGTGATCAGCATGGTCAGCAGCGGCACGACGATGGTCTTGAGAAAGACCGGGAGATGCTTTTGCAGGAACTTGTAGACCACGCTCATGAACAGTACGCCCAGAATGACCGGGAACACGGTGCTGTTATAGCTGATAGCCTGCACCGGGATGCCGAAGAAGTCCAGACCTTCGGCACCGTTGATGCTGGAGTACAGCAGGATCGCGCCCAGAAATGCTCCCAGGAAACCATTGGATTTCAGGCGGGCAGCGGCTGCAAAGCCGATGAAGATGGGCAGGAAGTAGAAGGTCGCCTGGTTGATAGCGTAGAAGATGGTGTAGGTGCCAGACTCCGCCGAGACGCCGAACACGTTGGTCAGCAGGGACAGCACCGCACCAGTCAGGCCGCCTGCCACCAGCACCGGGATCACCGGGCCGAACGTGCCGCCGATGAAGGAGAGGATCGCGTTGCCGATGTTGCCGTGATCCTGTGCCAGATCCTTGGCTGCGGCCTCATCGTCCTGCACGCTGCCGCCGGCCTGGATGCCGTCGATCTTGACGACCTCTTCATACAGGTCAGGGACATCCTGGCCGATGACCACCTGATATTCGCCGTTCTGGATGATGACGTTCAGCACGCCGGGCACCTGCTTGACGGCATCGGTGTCAAACTTGGATCTATCCCGCAGTACAAGGCGCAGACGGGTCATGCAATGGGTCGCGCTGACAATGTTGTCCGCTCCGCCGGCCTGCTTGATGATGCCGGCCGCCATGGCCTTATAATCCTTCTTTGCCATTATTTCAGCATCTCCTTTCCCCAGTCCTGACCGTTGGAACGGATCAGCTTGGAGTACCAGTAGAAGGAATCCTTCCGGATACGTTTCATGGACAGCTCTTCCACGCTCTTGGCCGCGTTCTGCTCCTCATCGGTGGTGTCGATGTACACCAGACCGTAACGCTTTGCCATGCCATTGCCGGTGGACAGCAGATCGGTGAAGGACCAGGGGTTGTATGCGATGACCTCGCAGCCGTCCTCGATGGCCATGCCCAGCTGATAAATGTGCTCCCGCAAGTAGTCGATGCGGCCCTGATCGTGCACCTGGCCGTCGGCGTCCTTCGTCTCATGGGCGCCGTAACCGTTCTCGGTGATCATCATGGGCAGGTGATAGTGATCCCACAGGTAACGCATCTCATAGCGCAGGCAGGAGGGGTCAATCTCCCAATCCCAGTCGGTGTACTCGACATAGGGATTGCGGGTCAGAGCGTAGCGGCCCGGCTCCACGGGGAACACCATCTGGCCCTTGACGCCGTTCTTATTCAGCAGATAATCCTGCTGTTTTGCGTCATGCGGCGCATACTTTGCAACGTTGCTGCGGTAGCAGTTGACGGCGATGAAATCGATTTTGGCGCTCTTCATCAGTTCTGCATCGCCGGGCTGCATTCCGATGTCGATGTCGTTCTCTTTCCAGTAGTGCTTGATAAAGTTGCTGTACTCGCCGTAAACATAGGTATCGATCCAGAACTTCTCGGTGAACTCCTCGGCGTTCATAGCAGCGATCTGATCCTCGGGGCGGCAGGTCTCCGGGTAGATGGGCACGCAGCCGGGCACAGGGCCAATCTTGCCGCCCGCCACCATCTCATGGCAGGCGTTGACAGCCTTGGCATGGCACAGGTTCATGATATGGTTGATCTTCCACTGATCCTTGAACCAGTCGTCACAGCCCTTGCTGACGCCCAGCCAGTTGCCATAGCAGATCTGCATATTCTGCTCGTTCAGCGACAGCCAGTATTTGACCCGGTCGCCGAAGTTCTCAAAGCAGACGCGGCAGTAGTGCTCGAATCTTTCCACGGTGTCGCGGCTTTTCCAGCCACCCAGCTCATCCACCCAGACCGGCAGGTCGTAGTGATACAGGGTAACGATGGGGGTGATGTTGTGGGCCACCAGCTCATTGATCAGATCATTGTAGAACGCGATGCCTTCGGGGTTCACCTTGCCGTCTGCATGAGGGATGATGCGGGACCAGCTGAGCGAGAAACGATAGCTGGAGAAACCGCACTCTGCCATCAGGGCCACATCTTCCTTGTAGTGATGATAGTGATCCGCCGCATAGGTGTTATCCGCAAACGGCTTCTTGGTCTTGGAGTTCAGGTCGATGATGGCCGGCGTGCGTCCGCCATCGGCGACTCCGCCTTCCACCTGCCAGGCAGCGCTGGAAGCGCCCCACATGAAGTTGTCCGGGAATTTGGGGTTGTGTCCGTAATACATAGTGTGATCCTTTCCATCTTTGTCAGTCTGTTCTGCCGTCGCAGAAGCCCCCGCGGGTTCAATTCTTTGCAGGACTATCGTAACACATCTCCGACAAAAAATGGGGTTCGCGATGCGAACCCCGTTTGGATGGTTGAACAATTTATTCTTTTGTTTTTGAGCAGTTCCACGGTTTCACCCGTCATTCTGCACATCTTTGCACCCGCATTTTTTGAGAATCCGACAAAGGCAGTTCAGAAATTGGACCCTGCAGCAGGTCAGTCTCCCGGTATTTATTCACATAGTAGCTGTACAGGATATCAAAGAAATAGGTCATACCATACTGGGAGTACACCGTGCGGGCACCGCTGTTGTCCTTTTCGCTCAGGTAGATCACCTGATCGTAGCTTTTCCACATTTTTATGGCGTGGTTGACCGTCACCAGCACCTTATAGGCTGCAACCTTCTGCACCATTGGCTCCATCAGGGTGGCAAAGTTGCCGGTGGCTGAAACTGTAATGAGCAGGTCCTCCGGTGTCAGCACTTTCAGATAATCCAGCGTATAGTGGGCATCAGACACGATCTGCACCAGCTTGCCCATGACCACCATGGACTGCTGGAAGCTGCGAGCCGCCATGCCGGAAAAATCCGAGGTGAAGAGCACCACATGTCGGCTGGCATGAATACTTTCGGCCAGCTTATCCAGTACAGCGGGAGTGGCAATGCGGTTGATCTCCTCCATCATCTCCCCGATGCTGCCGGAAAGGTGTTCCTTGTAGTCCGGACGCACGCTGTAGCCGATGAAGTAGTTGCACTGGCGCTTCCATTCATCGGCCTCAGCCTTCAGGTCGGAAAAGTTGTCAAAGCCGATGGACTGGCAGAACCGCCGGATACCGCTGCGGGACACATAGCAGGCATCCGCCACGTCGTAGATGTTCAGATCCCGCAGCTGGTCGAAGTGATACAAAAAATACTGCGCCAGCACATAGTACGGGTCTTTCGGTTCACTTTCGTTCATCACTGCCAGCAATGCCGTCATCAGGCTGAAAGCCGTATTTTTCATGGTTTTCTCCTTCTCTGTTTTTGCAGGAATCACACCCCAAAGAATTCCTTGGCGATGTCGGCGCTGCGCTTGGCGTCCTTGGCGTACCAGTCTGCGCCGATCTTTTCGGCGTATTCCGGGGTGAGCACGGCACCGCCCACCATGATCTTGCAGTCCAGTTTGGCTGCATGCAGGGCGGCGATGGTCTCCTCCATGCTCTTGAGGGTGGTGGTCATCAGGGCCGAAAGGCCCACCAGATGCACATCCTTTTCCCGCACGGTGTCCACCACGGTCTCCACCGGCACATCGCGGCCCAGGTCGATGACCTCAAAGCCGTAGTTCTCCAGAATGACCTTGACGATGTTCTTGCCGATGTCGTGCACGTCGCCCTTCACGGTGGCCAGCACGATGCGGCCCTTGCTGGCGCTGCCCTCGCCCTTCTGGGCAATGGCGGTCTTGATCTCCTCAAAGGCGCTCTGGGCGGCGCTGGCGGCCTGCAGCAGCTGCGGCAGGAAGAGGGTGCCCTTCTCATATTTGGCACCCACGATGTCCAGCGCCGGGATCAGGGCTTCGTCCACCACTTCCAGCGGCTGCTTTTCGGCCAGCAGGGCGCGGGTCTGGGCGGCGGCGTCGCCCTTCAGGCCCTTTTCCACCGCCTTGATCAGCGCCGCATAGGGGCCGGAAATTTCAGCGCTCCCGTCGGAAGCTGCCGCCGCAGGCGCTGCCTGGGCTGCCTGCTTCAGGGCCGTGGAGGCAGGCACCCGGTTTGCGTAGCGCTCAATGTACTGCATGCTCTGCGCGTCCCGGTTGGTCAGCACGTTGTAGGCATATACGGCGGCCATCATCTCCTCGCTGGAGGGGTTCATGATGGCCAGATCCAGCCCGGCATACATGGCCATGGTGAGAAAGGTGGTGTTCAGGTAGGGGCGGCAGGGCAGGCCGAAGCTGATGTTGGACACGCCCAGGATGGTGCGCACGCCCAGCTCCTTCTTGCAGGCTTCCAGCGCCTGCACCGTGGCCAGCACATCCTTCTGCTGGGCGCTGGCGGTCAGGGTCAGGCAGTCGATGTAGATGTCCTCGCGGGGGATTCCGGCTTCCAGTGCCGCCTCGGTGATGCGGCGGGCAATGGCCACGCGTTCCTCTGCGGCGGGCAGGATGCCCCGCTCGTCGATGGCAAGGCCCACGATGGCCGCGCCGTACTTTTTGCACAGGGGCAGGATGGCCCGCAGCTTTTCCGGCTCGCCGTTGGTGGAGTTGACGATGGGCTTGCCGTTGTACACCCGCAGGCCGTTTTCCAGTGCCTGCACGTTGGAGGAATCCAGCTGCAGCGGCAGGCTGACCACGCTCTGCAGGGCCTTGACCACCTGCGGCATCAGGGCCGGTTCATCCACGCCGGGGGCACCCACGTTCACGTCCAGCACCTGCGCCCCGGCTTCCACCTGGCTCACGGCTTGTTCCAGAACGTAGTTCATATCATTCTCCCGCAGTGCCTGCTGGAAGCGCTTTTTGCCGGTGGGGTTGATGCGCTCGCCCACCACGGTGATGCCGTCCACGTTGACATAATTCATGGGAGTGCACAGCACCGAGGACATGGCGTGGGCCGGGCGGCCCGGCACGCAGCCCTTGAACACCCCGTTCAGCAGCCGGATGAACTCCGGCGTGGTGCCGCAGCAGCCGCCAGCGGCAAACAGATTCAGCTCCCGGTAGGGCTTCATTTCCAGCGCAAACAGCTGCGGGGTAATGTCGTAGCCGCTGCCGTCGGCCCGGGGCAGACCCGCGTTGGGCTTGACGAACACCGGGAAGTCGCCGGGCACGGCCTCGGTCAGGCGCTTTGCCATGGGGAAGATCTCCTTGGGGCCCAGCGAGCAGTTGATGCCCACGGCGCTGGCCCCCAGACCCCGCGCGGTGACGCCGAAGCTCTCCACCGTGCAGCCGGTAAAGGTGCGGCCGCCGGCTTCAAAACTCATGCTGGCCAGGATGGGCAGGCTGGAGTTTTCCCGGGCGGCCAGCAGCGCGGCCTTGAGCTCGTACAGGTCGGTGAAGGTCTCAAAAAAGATCAGGTCGGCCCCGGCCGCCGCACCGGCCCGCACGATGCGGGCGTATTCCTCCACGGCATCCTCAAAGGCCAGGGTGCCGTTGGGTTCCAGCAGCTCGCCCAGCGGGCCGACATCCAGCGCGGCAAGCGCACCATGGGGCGCACAGGCCCGCTTGCAGTTGGCAATGCCCGCCGCAATGATCTCTTCCAGACTGTAGGTGCTGCCCGCCAGCTTGTGGGCCGACGCACCAAAGGTGTTGGCGTTGATGATACGGCTGCCCGCTGCGGCATACTGAGCATGGATGCCCTCGATGAGCTGCGGGTCGGTGATGTTCAGTTCCTCCGGCCGGGCGCCCAGCTTCAGGCCGGCCGCCTGCAGCATGGTGCCCATGCCGCCGTCCAGCAGGATGGTATTGCTCTGCTTGA
>OLNY01003325.1_pt1 | contig 10365 bp, 8 predicted proteins | sample 1671981 | NCBI WGS metagenome assembly OLNY01 (sample SAMEA3136632, study PRJEB25190) | human gut metagenome | biome: human gut; feature: human-associated habitat; material: faeces | place: Austria | collected 2013 | reverse complement strand
GATATAGTAGATAAATTAATAGAAAAGGTTAAACATATTGAAGTTCATGTAATTCCAACTTCAATAAAACCAATGCCTAAAAAAATAAAATTTAATATTAAGGATAAAACACTAAGGGATAAATTATATTTTAGTAAAAGGGAATTATTATTGCAATTACATTTTCTTTATTAGCAACTACTATAGCTATTATTATAAATTATTGAGGGTTTGCAGAAGCTAATATATTATTGGTATATATACTAGCTATATTGTTTATTTCTGTTAATACTAAGGGATATGCAATTGGTATAATTTTTGCTTTTATAAATGTAATATGTTTTAATTTTTTCTTTACACATCCTAAATTAACATTACAGTTCGATGATCCTACTTATTTAGTAACTTTCCCGTTTTTTGTGTTAGTTGCAACAATAACATCAACTTTAACTACTAGGATTAAGGAGCAAGCTGATATATTTGAAAAACGTGAAGAAGCGGCTCAAATGTTATATCAAATAAGTAGAAGTTTTATTAACTTATCAGGAGAAGAAAATATAATTAATACTGGTATTACTCATCTTGCTCAAGGATTAAGAAGAGATACTATATGCTTTGAAGCTAAAAAAGGTATTTTAACTGGCAATTATATTATAAAAAATATAAATAATAATTTTAGACAAGAGCAATTAAGTAATGAAAAGAACTTTGAAATTGCATATTGGGTACTAAATAATAGGAAAAGGGCAGGTAGAGGAACAGATACTCATAATGGAAGTGAGGTATACTATATACCAATAATAGTTAAGGAAAAAATATTTGGAGTTCTTGGAGTTTACTTTGGAAATGATGATGTTGATAAAGATGATATGAGCTTAATTGAAGCCGTAGTAGCACAGATGTCATTAGCTTTAGATAGAGAAGAGTTAGTTAAAGAAAAGGAAGAAACTAAGCTAGAATTTGAAAGAGAGCAATTAAGAAGCAATTTATTAAGAGCAATTTCTCATGATTTAAGAACACCATTAACAGGTATTGCAGGTTCTAGTAATTTAATTTTATCTTCTTATGATGAGTTGAGTAGGGAGGTTATGATTGATCTTGTAAAAGAAATTAATAATGATTCAGAATGGCTAATAAGGTTAGTTGAAAACTTATTAAGTATGACGAGAATAGAAAGTGGAAAGTTAGAAATTAAAAAGAATCCAGAAATAGTTGAAGAAATATTATCAGAATCTATACAACATTTGAAAAGTAGATTAAATAATCATAAATTAACTGTGGATATTCCACAAGATGTATTATTTGTGCCAATGGATGGAAAACTCATAGAACAGGTAATAATTAATTTAGTTGATAACGCAGTAAAGTATACTCCAGAAGGTTCTGTAGTAAAGATAAAGGTTTATGGAAATAAGAATAATGTTTATTTTGAAATAAGTGATAATGGCCCTGGAATAAATAAAAATGATATAGATCATTTATTTGAAACCTTTTATAAAGGCAATAAGAATAATGCAGACTCTAGAAGAGGAGTAGGACTAGGGTTAGCCATATGTAAATCTATTGTTTTAGCTCATGGTGGAGATATAAAGGTTAGGAATAATGAAGCAGGTGGAGCAAAATTTATATTTACATTACCTGTTGAGTAAAATTTATAATTAGGAGTGTAATTATGAACAATAATACTATGATTTTAGTAGTTGAGGATGAAAAGGCTATTAGAAATTTTATTAAAATATCTTTAGATACACAAGGATATAGGATTATAGAAGGTTGTACTGGTAATGAGGCTATAGCATTGACAATGTCTTATAATCCAGAGTTAATAATACTAGATTTAGGATTACCTGATATGGATGGAATAGAGGTAATTAGAAAAATTAGAGAGTTTAAAGATACACCAATCATAATAGTATCTGCAAGAGGACAAGACAGAGATAAGATAGATGCTTTGGACTTGGGTGCTGATGATTATTTATCTAAGCCATTTAGTATGGGAGAGCTTCTTGCAAGAGTAAGGGTACTACTAAGAAGAGTAGGAAGAAATAAAGAAAGTTCAGAAATAGTAAATAATTATAATGTTGATGGATTAGAAGTAGATTTAGAGAAAAGAAGGATAATGATTCAGGGGGGAGGAGGTTCACTTTACACCAATTGAATTTAAAATATTTGCTTTGTTAGTTAAGCATGCTGGGAAAGTATTAACTCATAATTATATTATTAAAGAGGTATGGGGAGGGGTAATTGGTGGTGAAAATCAATCTTTAAGGGTTTTTATGGCTAATATAAGAAGAAAGATTGAAAAAGAACCAGCAAACCCAAGATTTTTATTAACTGAAGTTGGAGTTGGATATAGATTAGTAGATGAATAAGTCTAATAATCTTTTTAGTGTTTTCAAAATAATTAAATATTTTTGCCTCTTTTAGTAAAAAATAAATTATCAGAAAATTTTTTAGACAATCGTTTACAAAAAAGTATCTATATTGTTTAGTAATAATAATTATAGTATAATAAACATGGTTCAATTAAAGATACTAATGACAAGTGAGATTCAACATACTTTAATTTCATAATGAAACTCACAAAGTTATCACTTTTTTTGAAACTAAAAAAGTATATATATATTTGGAGGGAATTATGGCGAAGAAACCTGTAATGTTAATGATATTAGATGGATTTGGAATAGCTCCAGAGAGCGATGGAAATGCAGTTGCTGCTGCAAAAAAACCAAATTATGATAGATTAGTTGCTAACTATCCTCACTCAGAATTACAAGCAAGTGGTATGTTTGTTGGATTACCAGATGGACAAATGGGTAATTCAGAAGTTGGACACTTAAACATCGGTGCAGGAAGAATTATATATCAAGAATTAACAAGAATAACTAAGGAAATAAACGAAGGTGGATTCTTCAAGAATGAAGCTTTATTAAAAGCTATGGAAAATGCAAAGAAAGATAATACTTCATTACATTTAATGGGATTATTATCTAACGGTGGAGTTCACTCTCATATAGATCATTTAAAAGGATTATTAAAATTAGCTAAAGAACAAGAAGTTAAGAACGTATATGTTCACTGCTTCATGGATGGTAGAGACGTTGCTCCAGGTTCAGGAAAAGACTTCGTAGTTGAATTAGAAAACTACATGACTGAAATCGGAGTAGGTAAAATTGCTACTATTTCAGGAAGATACTATGCAATGGATAGAGATAACAGATGGGAAAGAGTACAATTAGCTTACGATGCAATGGTACTTGGAAAAGGTGAAACTGCTACATCTGCTGTTGAATGTATGGAAAAATCTTATGCTGATAATAAATCAGATGAGTTCGTATTACCATGCGTTATCGAAAGCAACGGAGCTCCAACTGGAACAATCCAAAACGGAGATTCAGTAGTATTCTTTAACTTCAGACCAGATAGAGCTAGAGAAATAACTAGAGCTATCAATGATAGAGAATTCACAGGATTTGAAAGAGAAACATTAGATTTAACATTTGTAACAATGACTCAATACGATAAGACTTTAGACGGTGTTGAAGTTGCTTACAGACCAGAAGCTATAACTAACACTTTAGGTGAATATGTTGCTTCTAAGGGATTAAATCAATTAAGAATAGCAGAAACAGAAAAATATGCTCACGTTACATTCTTCTTCAACGGTGGTGTTGAAAAAGAAAACGAAGGTGAAGATAGAGCTCTTATTGCATCTCCAAAGGTTGCAACTTATGACTTAAAACCAGAAATGAGCGCACCAGAATTAACAGATGAATTAATCAATAGATTAGATTCAGGAAAATATGACATGGTTATATTAAACTATGCTAACCCAGATATGGTTGGACATACAGGAGTAATGGAAGCTGCTAAGGCTGCTGTTGAAGCTGTAGATACATGCTTAGGAAGAGTTGTAGATAAAGTTTTAGAATTAGATGGAACAGTATTCATAACTGCTGACCACGGAAATGCTGAAACTATGATTGATTTCACAACAGGAAATCCATTCACAGCACATACAACTGATCCAGTTCCATTTGTATGGGTATCTAATAATACAGAAGGTAAATCTTTAAAAGATGGTAAGCTTGCTGATATAGCACCAACAATGTTAACAGTAATGGGCTTAGATGTTCCAGCTGAAATGACAGGTGAATCATTAATTAAATAGTTTATATATTAGAGAGGCATAAGCCTCTCTTTTTTTGATTAAAATACAAAACAAAAACTTTGAGAATCAAAAGATTTGACAATGATGTAATTTGTATATATAATCTCATTAAGACAAAAACACAACTATTTATAGAGTTAGTGGAGGATGAAGATTATGGCAATAAAAATAATAACAGATTCGTCGTGTGATTTAGCAAGAGAATATATAGATAATAATAATATAGGCTTACTTTCATTAGTATTAAACTTAAATGGAGAAGTAATAAAAGATGACTTAGGTAAAACATTAAGCTATAAGGATTTTTATGAACAAATGAGAGAAGGGGCTACGCCTACAACATCTCAAGTTAATGCTCATGAATTTGAAGAAGAGTTTGTAAAATCTGTACAAAATGGAGATTCTATAATTTGTATAACAATATCTTCAGCGTTAAGTGGTACTTTTAATAGTGCTAATATAGCAAGAAATAATATATTAGAAGAATATCCGGATGCAAAGATTTTTTTAATTGATTCACTTAGTGTTGCTAGTGGACAAGGTTTATTAGTAGTTAAAGCTTGTAAAATGAGAGATAAAGGATTAGGTGTAGAAGAAATAGCTACTTGGTTAGAGGAAAATAAAAAGAAAGTTGTACATTCTTTTGTAGTAGATAGTTTAAGTCACTTAAAAAGAGGTGGACGTATTTCGGGTGCTACAGCAGCTATTGGAGGACTTTTAAATATTAAACCATCATTATATATAGATGATGAAGGAAAAGTAGCTCAAGGTGAAAAAATTAAGGGGAAAAAGAAAGTTTTAAGATTCTTAGTTAATGAGGCAAAAGAAAAAGCTGCAAATAGTGAGAATGAAACTTTATATATATGTCACGGAGATTGTTTAGAAGATGCAGAAACTTTAAGGGATATGATATTAGAAGAAGTTAAATTTAAAAATGTAGTTATTAACTATGTTGGAAATGTTATAGGAGCTCATGCAGGACCAGGAGTTTTAGCAGTATTATTTTTAGGTGAAAATAGATAAGTATAAATTGGACTATATTAAAATATATGTATTGAGCAAGTTAGTGAACTTGTGAAATAGTAATTTTAATATGGTCCTATTTTTTTATTGCTTAAACAACAACTTGAGATATTTATAGTATAGAATTAATTTGATAAAGTCGGCTAAGGCCGGCTTTATGTTATAATATATATAAATAAATTCTAAAAGGGAGGTGAGTTAATGAATAAATATGAAATAATTGCAAGTGATATAAAAGCGGATATACTTAATGGTGTGTATAAGCCTAATGAAAGGTTACCATTTGAAAAAGAGATATGTAATAAGTATGATGTTAGTAAAATGACTGTAAAAAAAGCACTAGACTTATTAGTATCAGAGGGGTTAATAGTAAAAAGAAGAGGATCTGGTACTTTTATTAAGGATATTACTGAAAAAGAGATACATGGAATAATAGATAAAAGACAATTTTCAGGACTAACTAATAATAATTTAGGTCATAAGGTAACTAGTAAAATTTTAGAGTTTAAGGTTATTCCAGCAGAACGTGAAATAGCTAATAATTTAAAAATAGAAGAAGGTGACTTCGTATATTTTATATATAGAGTTAGATATGTTGATAATGAGGCTTTAGTTATAGAAAAAACATATATGCCTATAAGCGTAATTCCAGATATAAAAATGTCAGATGTAGAAGGGTCAATATATAATTATATTAAAGATAAGTTAGGATTAAAAATTCAAAGTGCACACTCTACTATAAGAGCTGATAAAAGTACACAACTTGATAGAGATTCATTAAAGTTAAATGCGGATGAGCCAGTTATTGAAGTGGAAAGAGTTGCTTATTTAGAAAATGGAAGAGCTTTTGAATATTCATTTGCTAGACATAGATATGATAAATATGAATTTAAAACAATAACAGTTATATAAAAATAAGTCATTAAATCAATTTAGATTATTTAGGTTTAATGACTTATTTTTATTTTGTAAATTTTCTAGTTTATATGGATAAATTCAGAAAAATATATAAAAGTAATTATATGTTAATTAAAAGTATAGACATGTTAATTAAAGATATATATAATTTAGATATAAAAGGTATTTGAAAATTTAGGAGGTAATTATGGATAAAAAATATATATTCCCAGAAAATTTTTGGTGGGGTTCAGCAACATCAGGACCACAAAGTGAAGGATCATTTAATAAGCCACATAAAAGCGTATTTGATTATTGGTATGAAATAGAACCAGAAATATTTTTTGATAGAGTTGGACCAGAAGTAACATCAAACTTTTATAACAGCTATAAAGAAGATTTAGCCATGTTAAAGGAGATTGGATTAAATAGTTTTAGAACTTCAATACAATGGACAAGACTTATTAAGGATTTAGAAACAGGAGAACCTGATGAAGATGGAATAAGATTTTATAATGATGTTATAGATGAAACTATAAAAAATGGAATGATTCCAGTAATGAATTTACATCATTTTGATTTACCAGTTGAATTATATGATAAATATGGTGGATGGACATCAAAGCATGTTGTTGATTTATTTGTAAAATTTGCAGAGACAGCCTTTAAATTGTTTAGTGATAGAGTAAAACATTGGACAACTTTCAATGAACCAATGGTAGTAGTTGAAGGACAGTATTTATATGAATTTCATTATCCAAAGATAGTTGATGGAAAAAAAGCTATACAAACTATGTATAACTTAAATTTAGCATCTGCAAAGGCTATTAGTAAATTTAAAGAGTTAGGATGTAGAAAGGAAGGTGGAAAGATAGGAGTAGTACTTAACTTAACGCCGGCTTATCCAAGAAGTAATAGTGAGGAAGACTTATATGCATCAAAGGTTGCAGATACAATCTTTAATTATTCTTTCTTAGATCCAGCAGTAAAGGGTGAATTTCCAAGTCTTTTAGTTAAATTATTAAAAGAAGAAAATATTTTATGGGAAAGTACAGATGAAGAGCTAAATATTATAAAAGAAAATACTGTTGATTTCTTAGGGGTAAATTATTATCAACCAAGAAGAGTAAAAGCAAAAGAATCAGAAATTGATAATACAAAGGGATGGATGCCTGAAAAGTACTTTGATTATTATGATATGCCAGGAAAAAGAATGAATCCATATAGAGGTTGGGAAATATATCCTAAAGCCATGTATGATATTGCAGTAAACATTAGAGACAACTATAATAATATTCCATGGTACATTTCTGAAAATGGAATGGGTGTTGAAGGTGAAGAAAAGTATATAGGTGAAGATGGATCAATACAAGATGATTATAGAATTGAATTCTTTGAAGAGCATTTACAATATTTACACAAGGGAATAGAAGAGGGATCAAATTGTTTTGGATATCATTCATGGACTCCAATAGATTGTTGGTCTTGGTGTAATGCTTATAAGAATAGATATGGATATATTGCAGTAGATTTAGCAAGTCAAAAGAAGACAATAAAAAAATCAGGTAGATGGATTAAAGAAGTAGCAGAAAGTAATGGATTTTAATTAATATTAATATATCAAGAGGGAACTAATAAGTTCTCTCTATTTTTTTGCCTACAATTTATAAAAATAAACAAAAATATGCAATTATAGTTTAATTATATTTTTAGGTGCTTTACATTTTTTATTCTAACTTATTTTGTTATAAATTTATATTGTAATTAATATAATAGTATAAATATTAATTAAGGTAGGTTATAATGGCAAGAACATATGCATATTCAGCAGACTTCGATAAAGATATAGAAAGTCTATTTAAAGATGCAAAGTTATTAGGTGAAGGACATAATGGAATTGTTTATGAAGTACCTGGGAATAGAGCTATAAAAATATTTACAGACAAAAATGTTTGTAAGAGTGAAGCAGAAATATTATATAGAGTAAAGAAATCTAAATATTTTCCTAAGATATATAAGAGTGGAGACTATTATATATTAAGAGATATGGTAAATGGGGAAAGATTAGATGATTATATACAAGAGAATGGATTAAGTCAGCAGCTTATATATAATTTATATAGGTTAATTAATGAATTTAAGTCATTGAAATTTACAAAATTAGATGCAAGATGCAGAGATATATATGTAGATAAAAATCAAAGGTTAAAAGTTATAGATCCAAAACAATGTTATAAAAGAAAAGTTGATTATCCTAGGCACTTAATGAAAGGTCTTGATGGAATAGATGTGTTAGAGGAGTTTTTAAGAGGAATTTATATAATTGACAAAAGAAGAGGAGCAGAATGGGAAGAAATTAATCAATATTATGCAAGGGAATATTAAGCCTATATGCTCATTGGACAAATGGACAAAGGTTGATTGTTGAAAATCAGCCTTTTTTTTATGTGCCTCGAAGGAAGTTTTATCTGACTAAATTAAAAATTTGAAGGAATAGAGGAATATTATTTAAGACCATTGTAAAAAATAGATGGGTAGATATTAGATAGGATAATAAAATATTTCATTTAATGTTAAAAATAAGGAGGATATAAAATGAAAAATTTTGTTGAAATTGTAGATGTCGTAGCAAGACAAATATTAGACTCTAGATGCTTCCCAACAGTAGAAGTAGAAGTTTATCTAGAGGATGGAACAATGGGAAGAGCCGCAGTACCATCAGGAGCATCAACAGGTATTTATGAAGCTGTTGAATTAAGAGATGGTGATAAAGATTACTATATGGGTAAAGGTGTTTTAAAAGCTGTTGAAAATGTTAATGATACAATAGCTGAAGAATTAATTGGATGTAATGTTTTTGATCAAACATATATTGATAAGATGTTAATAGAACTTGATGGAAGTAATAATAAAGGTAAATTAGGAGCTAATGCTATACTTGGTGTTTCTTTAGCAGTAGCACAAGCAGCAGCTAATTATTTAGGATTACCTTTATATCAATATGTTGGTGGAGTTAATGCAAAGGTATTACCAGTTCCAATGATGAATATCATAAATGGTGGATCTCATGCTGATAATTCAGTTGACCTTCAAGAATTTATGGTTATGCCAGTAGGATTTGATAATTTTGATAAAGCAGTTCAAGCTTGTGCAGAAGTTTATCATGCATTAAAGAAAACTTTAAATGAAAAAGGATATTCAACAGGTGTTGGAGATGAAGGTGGATTTGCACCAAACTTAAAGAGTAATGCAGAAGCTATTGATGTTATTTTAGAGGCTATTAAAAAAGCAGGATATGAACCAGGAAAAGATATATTTATAGCTATAGATGCTGCTTCATCTGAATATTATAAAGATGGTAAATATGTATTAGAACATGAAGGAAAAACTTTAACTGCATCTGAAATGGTTGATTTCTTTGAAGATTGGGTTAATAAATATCCTATTATCTCAATTGAAGATGGTATGGCAGAAGAAGATTGGGAAGGTTGGAAGCTACTTACTGATAGATTAGGTAAGAAAGTTCAATTAGTTGGTGATGACTTATTTGTAACTAATACTCAAAGATTAGAAGATGGAATTTATAGAGGAGTTGCTAATTCAATTCTTATTAAATTAAATCAAATTGGTACTTTAACAGAAACTTTAAATGCTATAGAAATGGCTAATAGAGCTGGATATACAGCAGTTATTTCACATAGAAGTGGTGAAACAGAAGATACTACTATAGCAGACTTAGTTGTTGCTGTTAATGCAGGACAAATTAAGACTGGGGCTCCAGCAAGATCAGAAAGAGTTGCAAAATATAATCAATTAATAAGAATAGCTGAAGAACTTGATGACGTAGCAGAATATAGAGGAAAGAAAGCTTTCTTTAATATAAAAGAATAAAAGTTATTAATATGGCAAATGGCAAGTTTATTATAAATTGAGCTGTTTGCCATTATTTTTTTAGAATATTTATTGTAAAAGTATATTTAAAACAAACTGTAACTTAAATGTTAATGAAATATTAAGAATTAGAGTTATTTATATAAGGAATTCTTAAGATTAAGAGTTAATAAAAGTTAAGATTTAGTTTTTATAATTAAATTACAGAAAGAATCTTGGGGGAAGTAGATATGAAAATATTAATTTTCACAGGACGTTTTGGTCTTGGACATTATTCAGTATCAGAAGCTATAAAACAAGAAATAAATAATACTAATTCAAATATAGAAGTTGAGATTATTGATATATTAGATTATTTAATGCCAAAGGCAAGTGAATTAATTTATAAAAGCTTTAATGTATTA
>OLNY01003324.1_pt1 | contig 10365 bp, 8 predicted proteins | sample 1671981 | NCBI WGS metagenome assembly OLNY01 (sample SAMEA3136632, study PRJEB25190) | human gut metagenome | biome: human gut; feature: human-associated habitat; material: faeces | place: Austria | collected 2013 | reverse complement strand
ACTCCGTCATCCAGAATCCGGACAAACGGCTCTTTTCCATAATAAGTTTCATAAATCTCCCGGATTTCCGCCTTGGTGACTTCCTTTTTCAACGATGCATATTCCGTCACCAGAATTCCCCGGTTCATCGGAACCAGATGCGGTGTGAAGCTCAATTTCACGGTCTCATTCGCCGCATACCCGAGCTGTTCTTCAATCTCCGGGGTATGTCTGTGACTTCCAACTGCATATGCTTTGATATTTTCATTCACTTCGCAGTACAGATTTGCCACTTTTGCACCCCGCCCGGCTCCTGACGTTCCGGATTTTGCATCAATAATCAGTGTGTTCATATCGATCAGACCTTCTTTTGCCAGGGGGTAGGCTGTGAGAATGGAGCAGGTTGTGTAACATCCCGGATTGGCTACCAATCTTGCATTTTTGATCTTTTCCCGGTTGATCTCACAAAGTCCGTACACCGCCTCTTCGATAAACTGAGGACTTTTATGCTCTATTTTGTACCACTCTTCATAGACAGACACGTCTTTGATCCGAAAATCTGCACTCAGATCGATCACTTTTGTCTTTGACAGAATCTCTTCATTGATCAGAGATGCACACAGCCCCTGCGGGGTTGCCGTAAAAATCACATCCACCTGATCTGCCAGCGCGTCCATGTTATCATCCATACACTTCGCATCCACGATTTGAAAAAGATTGCGGTATACATCTGCATAATTTTGATCGATATAGCTTCTGGAACCGTACCATTTGATCTCTACCTCTTTATGTCCTGTCAGAATACGGACCAGTTCTCCTCCCGCATATCCTGTTGAACCGATAATTCCTGCTTTTATCATTCTGAAATCCCCTTTCTCACTTTATTCATATTTTTTTCATTTAGTATGCATTTTTTTGTATTTTATTCATGTTTGTGTATAAACAAAAACCACGTTTGCATAAGTATACATCTTTTTTGTATAATATGCAAGCATGGTTTTTTATTTTTTTATTTTCGGATCTGTCCGTTTCCGAAAATAATATATTTTGTTGTCGTCAGCGCTTCCAGTCCCATCGGTCCTCTTGCATGCAACTTCTGCGTACTGATCCCGATTTCCGCGCCAAACCCAAATTCAAATCCATCTGTAAATCTGGTGGACGCATTGACATACACTGCTGCTGCATCGATCTCATCCTGAAAACGCAGCGCACTGTCATAATCTTTTGTAATGATCGCCTCGGAATGTCCGGTATTATACCGGTTGATATGGCGGATTGCCTCATCCAGAGAGGCCACTGTCTTCACGGAAATAATGGCATCCAGATATTCCATTCCCCAATCTTCTTCTGATGCAGGCAGAATTTCTGTGCAGACTGCTCTCGCCTTCTCATCTCCGCGAATCTCCACCTGATGATTGTTAAGGCGCTTTACAATACCCGGCAATGCCTGCTCTAAAACATTTTCGTGGATCACAAGAGATTCGCATGCATTACACACACCAAGACGCTGTGTCTTCGCATTTTCAATGATTTCCGCAGCCATCACTACATCCACACTCTCATCCACATAAATATGACAGTTTCCGGTTCCTGTCTCAATTACCGGCACTGTACTGTTCTGCACCACAGTAGAGATCAACCCGGCACCGCCTCTTGGAATCAGAACATCAATATACTCATGCAGGCGCATCATCTCCGTGGCAACTGCTCTGCTCGTATCCTCTACAAGTAGGATCAGATCCTGGGATAATCTGGCTTTGCGAAGTCCGGCCTTGATCACCTGTACGATTGCTTTGTTGGAATTGATCGCATCACTGCCTCCCCGCAGGATCACTGCGTTTCCGGTCTTAAAACACAGCCCGAACGCATCTGCTGTGACATTTGGTCTGGATTCGTAAATAATACCAACAACACCGAGCGGCACTCTCTTTTTCCCGATACGCAGTCCATTCGGCCGGTTTTTCATGGAAAGGACTTCCCCGATCGGATCTGAAAGCCCTGCAATCTGTCTCAAACCTTCCGCCATTGCCTCAATCCGTGCTTGGGTCAGTCTCAATCTGTCCTGAAGTGCTTCGGACATCCCCTGTTCTCTTGCAGCCTCCATGTCCTTCTCGTTTTCTGACAGCAACTCTTCTTTTCGCAGACATAATTCTTCTGCCACAAATTCAAGCCCTCTGTTCTTTTCAACGGTCGTCAGCTTTGCCGCTGCCCTTGATGCTTCTTTTGCTCTGCATCCCAATGTCTCCATATACGTTTCCATACAGTCTCCTTTCCTGATACCATCTAAACCTTCTTTTCCCGTTTTGCCTGTCTGCGGAACTCTGCCCGTTCAGGCGCCACCTCTTCTGACATCTCTTTCTGATGCTGCTCTGATAAAAACAACGTTCCTACTTTTTTGCCATTCATCACATCATTGATCGAATAAATATTATCCCCGTTTGCAATGATCATATCTGCCCCTGCTGCAGTGGCAATTTTTGCAGCCTTGATCTTAGTTGCCATACCGCCTGTCCCGCAGTCACTGGATGCTCCTTTTGCCATGTTTTCCAGACTCCGCCCGATCTTGCCGACCGTATGGATAAATCTTGCATTCGGATTTTTTCGCGGGTCATCTGTGTACAGCCCGTCGATATCTGACATCAGGATCAGAAGATCCGCATCCACAAGCCGGGACACATATGCCGCCAGTGTATCGTTGTCTCCGAAGTTCCCATAAGAAAGTTCGTCCACCGAAATGGCGTCATTCTCATTGACGATCGGGACAACCTGCATCTTAAACAACTCATCAAATGTCTGTTTTGCATTTTTGCGGCATTTGGCATTTGTCACAGATTCTTTTGTGAGCAGAACCTGTGCCGTGAGCTGTCCGTATTCGTTAAACAGTTTTTCATAGATCATCATCAGCTTCCCCTGGCCGACTGCCGCACATGCCTGTTTTTCAGACTCCGTCTGAGGACGCCTGTCCATTCCCAGGGCATTTTTCCCAACTCCGACTGCACCGGATGAGACAACGATCACTTCTTTTCCTTTATTCCTGAGATTGATCAAAATACGAACAAACTTCTCCAACTTCTCCAGATTGATATTTCCTGTTTCTTCATAAGTGATCGTGGAAGTTCCCACTTTGATCACAATCCTCTGCTTATTCAGCAGTATGTCTTTTCTGTCCATCTTTTTGTACCTTCTTTTTTCATTCCTGTATCTTCTATAAAATGTCGATCTGACACATCTTCATCGCCTCCAGCGCCTGCATGTGACTCTCCACCGTCACTCCTGCACAGCAGGACGCATCCACCTGTACGGGAACCTCTGGCAGAAACGCCTTACAGAGCATGGCATTGGAGATCACGCAGATATCTGTACAAAGCCCGATCAGCGTAATGCTCTCGATCGAAGTCTCTTCCTGGATCTGCTCCAGCTTTTTCACAAGCTCCCTGCTTCCGAACGTCACTTTATCAACAGGCGCCTCTGTCAGAAGATCTGAGATCTCCTGTCTGATCTGCCAGCCTTCTGTTCCACGGATACAATGTCTGACCGGAAGTTTTTTTCCTTCTGCCGTCTCCAGATAGTTCTCTTCGTGGGTATCTCTTGTCGCAAACACAGTTCCATCAAATGTCTGTATCTTTTTCACTACTTCAGGAACAATCCTTTGCGCCTCTTCTGTGCCCAGAGAACCATCAATAAAATCATTCTGCATATCTACTACAACTAATATATTCATACACATTCTCTCCTAATCCACAGTTTACAATACCCTTATTATAACTGATATTGGATCGCTTTCCAACAACATATTTGCATCCGCTCTGTATTCCCCTTTTTATTTTATGCATACTTTTTGAATTTTATTGTATATTTTTCACTTTTTTCCGTTTTTCTATTGCATATTTATGAATTTAGGTGTATATTACTGATTAGCTTCTAAAGCGTAACGGTTTTGTCATACACGATTGGCAACAACATATCAGACAATAGAGATTTTTTAAGGAGGATATCATTATGAGTAAAGAAAAAGTTGTATTGGCGTATTCCGGAGGACTTGACACGACTGCCATCATACCATGGCTGAAAGAGAATTTTGATTACGAAGTCATCTGCTGCTGTATCGACTGCGGTCAGGGTGAAGAACTGGATGGATTAGAGGAACGTGCAAAATTATCCGGCGCTTCCAAACTCTACATCGAAAACATCATCGACGAATTCTGCGACGACTACATTGTTCCATGTGTGAAGGCCGGAGCAGTCTATGAGAACAAATATCTGCTTGGAACTTCCATGGCTCGTCCGCCGATCGCGAAAAAACTGGTAGAGATCGCCCGCAAAGAAGGCGCTACTGCAATCTGCCACGGTGCAACAGGAAAAGGAAATGACCAGATCCGTTTTGAACTCGGAATCAAAGCGCTTGCACCGGACTTAAAGATCATTGCTCCATGGCGTATGACAGATGTATGGACCATGCAGTCCCGTGAAGATGAGATCGAATACTGCAAAGCTCACGGTATTGATCTTCCATTTGATGCAAAACACAGCTACAGCTGTGACCGTAATCTGTGGCATATCAGCCACGAAGGACTGGAGCTGGAAGATCCTGCATGTGAGCCAAACTACGATGACCTTCTTGTTCTTGGTGTTTCTCCTGAAAAAGCACCGGATGAAGGAGAATATGTCACTATGACATTTGAAGCGGGTGTTCCGAAAAGTCTGAACGGAAAAGAAATGAAAGTATCTGAGATTATCACAGAACTCAACAAACTTGGCGGAAAACACGGAATCGGAATCGTTGACATTGTAGAAAACCGTGTTGTCGGAATGAAATCCCGCGGTGTTTATGAAACTCCTGGCGGAACGATCCTGATGGAAGCACATGACCAGCTGGAAGAACTTGTACTCGACCGTGCAACCTATGAAGTAAAAAAGGACATGGGAAATAAAATGGCACAGATCGTATACGAAGGAAAATGGTTTACACCGCTTCGCGAAGCAGTCCAGGCATTTGTGGATGTCACACAGCAGTATGTGACCGGAGAAGTAAAATTCAAGCTTTACAAAGGAAACATCATCAAAGCGGGAACAACTTCCCCTTACTCATTATACAGTGAATCCCTTGCAAGCTTCACAACCGGAGAGCTTTATGACCACCACGATGCAGAAGGATTTATCAACCTGTTCGGACTTCCTCTGAAAGTGCGTGCAATGAAAATGCAGGAATTAGAAAAATAGGATAAAATAAAAAGATGGCGAAAGCTCATACACGAACTTTCGCCATCTTTTATTTGAAAACAGCTGTTTATTCTGTCTCTCTGTCATTTGTCAGTTTTAATTGATCCAGTACAAAGAACAGAAGTCCCATCAGCATTCCTGTCACACAGGCAAGTACCATTCCGGAAAGCTGAATCCCACCAAATTCTACGGAAATTCCGGACAATCCTGTCACAAAGATCACGGATGTCATTGCCATATTTCTGGAACGACCGTAATCCACCTGCTCTTCTACCAGAATACGGATACCGGAAGTTCCGATCATTCCGTAAAGCAGGAACGAAATTCCACCGATAACCGGTCCAGGAATGGAATTAATCAGCATTGTCAGTTTTCCAATAAAGGAACAAATAATAGAAAGAACAGCTGCTCCTCCGATCACATATACACTGTATACCTTTGTCATTGCCATCACTCCGATATTTTCCCCGTAAGTCGTTGTCGGTACAGAACCGATAAATCCGGAGATCATAGTGGAAAAGTTATCTGCAAAAAGAGAACGGTGAAGTCCAGGTTCCTTCAGCAAGTCTCTGCCGATGATCTTACTCGTCACGATCTGATGTCCGATATGCTCGGAAGCGATCACAAGAAGAACCGGCAGCACGATGACGATTGCCTCCCACTTGAATTTCGGTGCAGAAAAATTCGGAATTGCCAGCCAGGACGCCGTACTCACACTTGAGAAATCGACAATTCCACAGATAACAGCGGCCACATATCCGGCAATGATCGCGATCAGAATCGGAATTACCGCAAAAAACTTACGGAATACCACTGATCCAAGCACTGCAACTCCTAAAGTTACAAGAAATACAATCACATTTTTCGGATCGATCACCTCGTCTTTTAATCCTGCATTGGATGCCGCAGTTCCTGCCAGTTCCAGACCGATCAGTGCAACAACCGGTCCCATGGCTGCCGGCGGCAGTACTACATGGATCCAGTCAGACCCGAACTTATAGATGATCAGCGCCAGAATGCAGCCCAGAAATCCGACTGCAACGAATCCACCCAGCGCATACTCGTATCCCCATTTGCTGATCACAACTCCTGCCGGAGCAAGAAATGCAAAACTGGAACCTAAATATGCCGGAGCTTTTCCCTTTGTGATCAAGATAAATAGCAGTGTTCCGATTCCGTTCATAAACAGTACAACTGCCGGGTTGATCCCGAACACAAACGGAACAAGCACGGATGCCCCGAACATGGCAAACATGTGCTGAATACTCAGTGGAAGCAGCATCTTAAAGGGCACTTTTTCTTCCACCTGAATGATTTTCTGATTTTCCATTGAAAAATCCTCCCTATCCTTTTCCTTTGTAGTTTCAATCTTTCCTATTGTACCAGATTCTCCTGCCGATAACCAGACTTTGTTTTGAGAAATATTTAAAGCACTTCCTCAAGCACTCTTTTGACATTCTGATACGAAAGCTTATCCAGCTGACGTTCCGTCATTCCTGCCTTTTTCAAAGCATCCCATACACACTCGATCTCTTCAATCCCGCGAAGCCAGTTCTGCCCTGCCTCAAATCCATCGAAATCTGTTCCCAGTGCCACAGAATCCTCTCCGGCTTTTTGCAGGATATGCATCCCATGCTTTGCAATATCCAAAACCTCCGCTGACCGATCGCTTTGTAAAAACTGCGGATAAAAATTAAGTCCCACAACACCTCCGCATTCCCCGAGTGCACAAAGCATCTCATCCGAAAGATTTCGCGGGTGCGCACAAAGTGCGCGGGCATTAGAATGAGACGCTATAATCGGTTTTTTGCTCAGCCGGATACAATCCCAAAAGCCACCGTCTGACAAGTGAGAAACATCCACCAGCATTCCTCTTTCGTTCATTTCTTCTACCATCTGTTTTCCAAAAGATTTCAATCCCTTTTGCATCTCCTGTGCATTTCTGCTGTTCGGATATCCGATGCAATTTTCATAATTCCATGTCAGTGTGATCAGGCGGACACCTCTCTGATACAGTTCTTCAAGGCGGTTTCTGTTTCCATTTAAAACGCCGCCTTCTTCCACGGTCAGCAGTGCCAGATTGAGTTCCTCCCGTTCTGCATATTCTAAATCTTTTGCTGTTTTTATAAGCTTTAATTTCTTATTTTCTTTTGTCTCACACTCCATACGGGCAACCATCTCCATCACCTTCTGGTATGCTTCTTCCCACTTTCCATCTGGCACGTATACAAAACAGGCAAAAAATTCAGCCAGCATTTTGGTCTGTTCCATTCTCTTTCGATCCACACAAAGACTGTTCTCTTCCAGCGTTTCTGCCGGCAGCAGCTTACTCAATGTATCACAGTGCATATCGATCCATTTTCTCATTTTCCTCTCCTTTTTTGTTCCTGATTTACGTATAAGCTCTTCTTTTTTTACATATGCTAAAACCACCACTATTATATGACAGGAGACGCAAAAATGAAATCTGAATCTGCAAAACCTCTGATCGGCATTGTTGTCTGCGGATTGTCGGACAACCGCCAGTTTGTATCCAATCCTTATATTCAGTCTGTCCGGTATTCCGGCGGCATCCCCATCCTGCTTCCGCTGATCCGCTCAGATTCCATGCTTCAACAATATTTACGGCTGTGCGATGGTTTTCTCTTCTGCGGCGGAAATGATATCACGCCTTTGTTATTTGGTCAAGAACCCAGAGAAGGCATCGGAAACACCAATATCACACTGGATCTATTTCAGATCCGCCTGATGAAGCTGATTCTGTCTTCTACAAAGCCTGTATTTTCCATCTGCCGTGGAATGCAGATTTTCAATACCGCCTGTCAAGGAACCATGTTTCAGGATATCCGATACCAACCAGGAGAATCTCTTGATCATATGCAGCGATCTGACTCCCGCAGTGATGTCAGCCATCCTGTCCGGATTGAAAGGTCTTCCAGACTCTTTTCCTGTCTTGGCCGCTCTGTTTACGTCAACAGCTTCCATCATCAGGCGATCGACAGGCCGGGAGTTGATCTGAAAGTCAGCGCTCTTGCCCCGGATCAGACGATAGAAGCCATCGAGCATTCTTCTCATCCTTTTGCCATTGGAGTTCAGTGGCATCCGGAATGTATGTTTCGAAGCAGCGAAAAGATGCGGCGACTTTTCCGTGGCTTTATTACAGCCACAAAAAAAGCGGAAGCCTGACTATTTGCTTCCGCTTTTTACATGTTATCTTTTTTACTGAGCTTTGCTTCCCAATGTCACATCAACTGTCTGTTCCTGATATTCTCCACCATCTCCGGGAACCTGAAGCGTCAGTGTTACCTTTTCGCCTTTCTTATAGTACTGGAGCTGCTCCTGCAATGACTCCATACTGTCAATTGTGATTCCGTTGAATCCTACAATGATACTTCCTTTTGTAATTCCTGCATCAGCTGCTCCGCCTCCGCGTGATACTTCGGAAATATAAACACCTGTCGGCATTCCATAACGCTGAGAATCAGAATCTTCTACATCCAGTCCTGTAATTCCGAGATATCCTCTCTCTGCCTCAGATACTTTTGTCTTTGTCTCCTGATTCATCAGGTTTGTAATAATGTCTGTGACATCTGAGATTGGAATTGCATAGCCGATTCCTTCTACATTCTCTCCGATCAGTTTTGCAGAGTTGATTCCAATGACTTCTCCATTTGCATTCACAAGAGCTCCTCCACTGTTTCCAGGATTGATCGCTGCATCTGTCTGAATCAGTTTTACATCAGAAGATCCTGTTGTCTCTCCTGTTGCACTGTCTGTTGTCTGGCTCTCTCTGTCTGTTGCACTGATCACTCCTGTTGTAACGGACTGTCCGTATCCCAGTGCGTTTCCGATTGCAATGGCAGGTTCTCCTACTTTCAATTTTGTAGAATCTCCAAGTGTCGCTACTGAAATTTTGTCCAGTGTATCATCCGAAATCTTATCCAGCTGAACTGCGATCACAGCCAGATCATGTGCGGAATCTGTTCCTTTGATATCTGCTTCCACACTGCTCTGATCGTCAAATGTCACTGTCAGCTGATTGCTGTCTGCAACGACATGATTATTTGTAACGATCAAAAGCTCTGAATCTGTCTTTTCAATGATAATTCCTGTTCCTGCACTGGTCACTTCCTGCTGGGAGGTTCCTCCAAAGAAGCTCTGCACCTGCTGAACACTCATATTTGTGATGGATACAATTGATGGCATCACAGATTCCACAACACTGGAAACATCCGATGTAACTACACTGGACGTCTTCGTCAGTGTCGCTTTATTCTGTGTTGTATTAGATACTTCTTTTGCAGCCTTCTGATCCAGTCCCAGCACTTTGTTTCCGACTACATTTGTTGTTAAAAATGTGGCACTTGAAACCACTCCGAACAGCAACGCGCATCCTGTCACCACAACGGCCTTTGGCATCTTCTTTTTTGGTTTTTCATGATGCTCCGGGTTCGGCTGACTGCTATAAGATGAATCATTCTGCGGTTCCTCAGAATGGTAATAATTGTATTGATTCTCCATATCAATTCCTTCTTTCTCTTGTATTTTATACTGCTATCATACCGTCCTTTTGTGATGAAACTGTGTTCAATCCTTTAACAATTCTTGAAACCAGCTTTATTTATTCTACTGTTACAGATTTTGCCAGGTTTCTCGGTTTATCCACATCGCATCCTCTTCCGACGGAAATGTAATATCCGAACAGCTGAAGCGGAATGATCGCCAGAGAATTTGCAAAATATCGATTGGTCTGCGGAATGTATACAACGTAATCTGCCGCTTTTTCAATCTCATGATTTCCTTCATTTGTAATGGCAAGAACAAATGCTCCTCTGGTCCTTACTTCCACGATATTGCTGATGCTCTTTTTGTACAGCTCTTTCTGTGTAAGAATCGCTGTTACCAGTGTTCCCTCTTCGATCAGAGAAATGGTTCCGTGTTTCAATTCTCCCGCAGCATATGCCTCTGAATGGATATAAGAAATCTCTTTTAATTTCAGAGATCCTTCCATGGAAATCGCATAATCGATTCCTCTTCCGATAAAGAATACTTCTCTCGCTGCCAGATAACGGTTGGCAAACTTCTGGATGCGATTCTTGTTATTTAATAACAGCTCCACCTGCTCCGGAAGTTGACGGGATGATTGAAGCCTTTGTTAAATCCTGT
>OLNY01003323.1_pt1 | contig 10366 bp, 6 predicted proteins | sample 1671981 | NCBI WGS metagenome assembly OLNY01 (sample SAMEA3136632, study PRJEB25190) | human gut metagenome | biome: human gut; feature: human-associated habitat; material: faeces | place: Austria | collected 2013 | reverse complement strand
CAGAGATAATGCACCGTAATCTTTCGTAGTGCATAGTACTGCACTGCCAGAGATAATGCACCGTAATCTTTCGTTCCCGGACCCACCTGCATACGATCCGCTACTTCTTTCTGTACCATGACAGTAATGGATTCTACAGGCACATGGCTTTCAAACAGACCCATAATGATCGGTGTCGTGATATAATATGGAAGATTTGCAACCACTTTGATCGGGCGGCCTCCATTTTTCTCTTCTGCCAGCTTTGCAATATCCACTTTCAGGATATCTTCATTGATCACCGTTACATTGTCATAATCGCTCAGCGTATCCTCCAGGATCGGGATCAGACTTTTATCAATCTCCACCGCATATACCTCTCTGGCTGCATATGCCAGATACTGTGTCATCGTTCCCATACCCGGTCCGATCTCCAGAACAAAATCATCCTCTGTGATCTCCGCCGCACGGATAATTTTATCCAGCACATGAGGATCGATCAGAAAGTTCTGTCCAAACTTTTTCTGAAATGTAAAGCCGTATTTGTTCAACACAGCAATGGTTGCCTGGGGATTGCCAAGATAAGGCTCTCTCTTACTCATAGTTCTTCCTTTCCTGTTGTTTTCCAAAACGTGTAAAAAGGGCATAGCTTTCTGTCGCCATGCCCCATGTTGTCATGCTCTTTTATAAATCAAAATCCTTTTCATAAAGAAGAATTCGACCGTCTGCATCTGTATGACGTTTGGAAAGTTTTCTTCCCAACTTTACGCCACTTGCCTTACGGATCGCACCGTCTACCATCTCTTTTACTTTTCCGATAGTAATCGGTTCATCCTCTTTCTGGTTATCTCCGATCATGGTGTACAGAGCAAGCACACCCATCTCATCCATGCGGAAACCATTTTCTCTCGCATACGTTCTTGCAAATGTTACCAACTCGTCATTGGTAAAGACCGGAATCGAAATAACGGTTTCGAATTTTTCTGCAAATTCCGGATAATCCGCCAGCATCTTACGCATATTTGCTTTATCATCTTCAATCAGAAGAATCATACTGTCTGTACGGAAATCCATCGCCTGAGAAAGTTTTTCGATCGTCTCCGGCGTCATAAAACTTGCTCTCTCGATCAGAAGAAAGCCTCCTGCCATCTTGCTGATAATTGTTGCCGGATCTTTTCTGTTAATATCCGATGCATCCAGATTTGCATACTTGACAGCTTTCAGTCCCAGTTCTTTGCAGATCGCTTTTACAAGCCCTTCACTCAGTCTGGTTTTTCCTGTTCCGTGACTTCCCATGATTGCGATATTTCCACGATGAGATGTTTTCTCACTGGCATATTCATATGCCCCGTGAATCGCATCCAGAATCTGATCATCCATGCCCGGCACTTTAGCAAAGTACGAAAACAGCTGTTTCTGTTCTGCCGTCAGACGTTCCGGTCTGGTATTGTTCAGGATCCTCTGGCGTTTTTCTTCGGGTGTCTCCCGTTCCAAAGTCATCTCGCTGATATCCGGCTGTATCTCTGCTTCTTCCAGCATCTTATCGATATGGTCACCTTCCGGTTCCTCTGCCTCCGTTTCAGAACCTTCTTCCACAACAGATTCCTCTGTGGTATTCTCTTCTGTCATCGGTTCTGTCTTTTCTTCAAAAGCAATTTCTTCCTCAGATGCTGTCTCCGGGTCCGGATCCAGGCTTGCAGACCGTTCTGCTTCTTCCTGTTCCCTGAGCTCATCCATACCGCTCAGAGCAGCTTTGAGTTCTTCTTCCAGATTAAATTCCTGTGTATCTCCCGGTGTCGCATGCCATGCATCCTGCTTTGTCACATCCGGAATCACTCTTGTCGCATCCAGATCTTCGATTTCCGGTTCCGTTTCTTCCGGATATTCCATCTCAATCACCGGTGCTGCTTCTGATCCGGTAATATCTTCTTCTGTTTCCGGCTCTTCTGTCGATTCCGCCGAAGTTTCAGTTTCCGGTTCCACGGTTTCCGGTGCATCAGACGATGTTTCTTCTGCAAAATCCAGAGAAAGTCCGGAAAGACTTGCTTCAAAAGCTGCCATCGCTTCATCCGCCGCATCCGTCAGAGTTTCTGCCGGCTCTTCTTCCGTTACTGTCTCAACCGCTCCCTCAACCCTTTCTTCCAGTACATCACCGGCTGTATCTACTGTTTCTTCTGCAACTACTTCTTCCGGTTCACCGATGATTTCTTCTGCTGTTACTTCCTCCACAGCCGGTTCTTCCTCAGCTTTTTCTGCGGCATCCTCGCCTGCTTCTTTCGCCAGGGAAGACGAAGTCTCTGCAAATAATGCATCCAGATCCACTTCCTGAACACTGATGATTTCTTTATCCTCCGGTTTTTCCACCTTCGGTCTTTCCATCATTTCCAGTTCGTCCATCTCGGTTCTGCTCACTCCGGCAACTCCGCTGTCCGCAGAGATGATGCCTTCATTTACAGCTTCCGGCTCCAGATCCTGTACGTGATAGTCTTCCATATTTTCTTCTTGTACTTCAGGTTCCTGCGGAACTTCTGCTCCTGCTGCTCTTCCCAGTGCCTCAAAAGCATCTACTGCCTTGGTACGGTTAAAGCCGGAAAGAATCTCCTGAAAGCTTCTGGAAAGACGTTCCTGAAGTTTTTCGGTATCGATATGCGGAATCTCTGTTGCCGGTTTCACCGGCTCTTCCTCCGTCGCCGGAATTTCTTCTGCAGTTGTTCCTGCAGGTTCCTGCGGAATCTCTGCTGTTGCTGCCGCTTCTTCCCGGGCCTGTTCTTTTTCTTCTTCCACTTTCTGAAGACCCGCCATTGCAGCTGCTGACACACCCGGCAGAATTGTATTTTTTACTTCTTCTGTCAGTTTCGGTCCTGCTGTTGCTTTTGCAACCTTTCCTGCCGCCTTCGCTTTCTCATATTTTTCTTTCTGAGACGGTGACAGTGGCGTGTATGTCATCTTAAGTTCCATCGCTTTGGTTACATATTTGCCTTCACCAAACCACAGAACCAGATCATCACAGGTTTCAACACATTTCTTTTCCTGTCCTGCTTTTTTATACAGTTTTGCCAGTTCATATACCCAGCGTTCTGTGTATTCCCGCTCTTTATATTCCTCCAGAATCGCAATCTGATTTTCCAGAGGTGCTTTCTGTGCTTTGTAAATCTTATATTTCAGAATATATTTGGAAGTATCGTTGGAAGCGGTCTCCAGATATTCATTATAATATTTTACAGCATCATCATATAACCCCATCTTCAAAGCCAGTTCCACCTGACGGTACAGAATCATCTTGCCGATAGATGAACGTTTATGCGCCAGCTGCAGCATCTGCATACTCTTTTCCAGTTCACCATTCACTTCGTAGATATCTGCTACCATACACAAGGTCCGCACACTCTTCACTCTACGCCAGTCGATAGAATCCGCTACCGTAAGAGCCCCTTCATAATCCTGTGCATCCACAAGTCTGTTGATTTCCTCCAATTTCAAATGGTATTCTGTCTTATCCACTGTACTCACCTCTGCTTTTTCTATCAAATTTATAACTGTCTGATACTTTCACAGTTATCTGTTTTCAGTTGTTTATACCCGTAACTGTTAAAGTACTGAACAGTTACCCATAATTGTTCTAAGTGTACCATACTGCCTGTTTCTTGTCAAAATATAACTGTCCTCTGACCGAGACAGTTATTGATAAAATGATGTGTATGAACAAACAAAGGGATGCCGCCCTCCGACAACACCCCTCTTATGTATACGGGAGTCAGTCCCCCTTTTGGTTCTTCTGTCACCCGATTCTCAGTTTAAACTTCTGAATTTCTTTTTCACTGGTCACACGCTCAATCTCTGCGCCCAGACTCTTCAGTTTTCCTTCAAAATTCTCATATCCACGCTGGATATATACGATATCATCCACAATTGTAATACCCTCTGCAGCCAGTCCGGCAATTACCAGTGCCGCGCCTGCACGAAGATCCGGTGCACTGACTCTTGCGCCTGTCAGTTTGTCCACACCATCAATGATGGCTGTATTACCTTCCACTTTTACACAGGCACCCATACGGGTCAGCTCGTCCGCATATTTGAAACGGTTCTCAAAAATGCTTTCCGTAACAATGCTGGTTCCTGATGCCAGAGCCAGTGTTACTGCGATCTGTGGCTGCATATCCGTAGGATATCCCGGATACGGTAAGGTTTTTACATGCGTTCTGCGCAGTTTCTTTGCAGAGATCACGCGTACTGCATCGTCAAATTCTTCCACTTCACATCCGATTTCTTCTAATTTGGCTGTAATCGCTTCCAGATGTTTCGGAATTACATTTTTGATCAGAATATCGCCGCGTGTTGCCGCTGCAGCGAACATATAGGTTCCTGCCTCGATCATATCCGGCACAATCGAATAATTTGTACTGTGCAGCATCTCCACACCTCGGATACGGATCACATCCGTACCGGCACCTTTGATATTGGCACCCATGCTGTTCAGGAAGTTTGCTGTATCTACAACGTGTGGCTCTTTTGCCGCATTTTCAATAATGGTATTTCCTTTTGCCATAGATGCTGCCATCATAATATTAATGGTTGCACCTACCGATACAGTATCCATGAAAATATGAGTTCCATGAAGTCCGTCCGGTGCAGATGCCACGATGGCACCGTATTTGATATCGACGGTTGCACCCAGTGCACGGAAGCCTTTCAGATGCAGGTCAATCGGGCGGCTTCCGATGTTACAGCCACCCGGCAGAGGTACTTCTGCTTTTTTATATTTTCCGAGAAGCGCACCCAACAGATAATAGGATGCACGGATTTTCTTAATATATTCGTAATCTACACTGATATCACCGATAGTGGAACCGTTGATCACTGCAGTGTGACGGTCTACCCGCTCCACTTTTGCTCCGATTCCTCCGATGGCCTCTAAAAGTACATTTATATCATTGACATCCGGAAGGTTTTCCAGCCGGACGGTATCATCTGTCATAATAGCGGCTGCAAGAATCGCAAGTGCTGCATTCTTCGCTCCACCAATCTCTACTTCACCAACTAACGGGTTTCCACCCTTAATAATATACTGATCCATAGTTCACCTCTATGTTTATATTCAGCCAATACAAGTCCCGATAATCCCTCTCATTGATTTTTATGTTATAACAAATCAATGCTTTTGTAAATAAATTTTAAAGATTTCTTATCTTTTTATTCATATTGTCCACTGAATTTTTCAAATAATTTTACAGAATACCGTGACTATTCAGCATCTTCACTGTCTAGTTCCAGACTGTCTACAATACTCTGTAAAGTCTCCTCTAAATTTTTGTTTTCCTCATCAATTGTGATATCTGCATATTTTTCATACAATACCACACGTTCTTCATATAAATCTTTTAATGTCTGTCCGTCCCGCAAAACCACTCCACGGTTTTTCAGGTTGCCCAGCCGTTTCCTCAGAGCTTTGTAAGACAATTTCAGATAAATGACCGTGGCAATCTCTCCAAGATGCTCCATAGCTTCTCTTCCGTACACCACGCTGCCTCCTGTGGCAATTACTGTGCGATTCGCTTCAATAGAAGCGTTTACTTGATTTTCAATTGCAATAAAGCCTTCGATACCCTCTTCACTGATAATTTCTTTTAATAATCTCTTTTCCTGCTTCTGAATCAGAAGGTCTGCATCTACAAACTGATAACCTAACTCTTTTGCAAGTATTACACCAATTGTACTTTTTCCAACTCCGGGCATTCCAATTAACACTATATTCTTCATATCTCTCATCCTTATCGCAGCTTACCATTTTATCATATTATCTTAGTTAATACAAGTTTTTATTCCTGTTTGTTATTCGAGAACAAACAATGTGTTACTGTAACAACAATGTGCCCCGGCACATTATTTTCATCATACCACAATTTTCCATGTAAGGGAACTTAAAACTCACGAATAAAGGATTCTACTACATCCGAATGTTCTTCATTTCTCCAGACCAGCAGCACATCGGTGATCAGTTCCTTTTCTGCGATCGGAATCGGACAGATCTTTTCCGACTGTCCTCTCATGGAAGCCGGAAGAATCGCTGTTCCCAATCCGCTGGCTGCCAGACTCATGGCTGTTCTGGCATCCTCACATTCATAATAAACATCACAGGAAAGACCATGTTTTTCAAAAATGGACAACACATACTTTCTGTGACGCTTGGAAAGGATCAGATGATGTCCGGCCAGTTCTTCCAGTGTCAGTTCCCGAAGACCTTCTTCTTCCTGTCCCTGCGGAACCATAGCCATTAATTGTTCCTGTCGCAGTAGTTTGGAACAGAATCCGTTTAAGGCGATCGGCGTACGAAGTGTAGTCACATCAAGGATTCCGTTTTCCAGCTCATCTTTCAGTGTAAAGGTAGATCCGTCATGGATCACAAAACGAATATCCGGATGATGGCTGGTGTACTTTACCAGATATTTTGCCATCATATTCACCGTGGATGGCGTCACACCAAGATGGATCGTCGTTGCCTGGCTGACTTTGATCACTTCTCTTTTCGTAATATCCGTCATGGTCAGAAGACTTTCTGCCCGCACATACAGTGCTTTTCCAGCCTCTGTCAATCGGATATGTTTACTTCCCCGCGCAAACAGGCGTACCTGCAGTTCTTCTTCCAGCATTTTCATCTGGTAACTAAGCGGCGGCTGTGTCATATGCAGGGCTCTGGCCGCACCGCTGATAGTTCCCTCATCTACAATTGCACGAAAATATTCCAGCTGTTTGATCTCCATAGTTTCCTCCGTTTTCCTTTCTCATATCTATATAGAAATTATTTTTTATTTATATAAAAACAATATTTTTCATATATTATAATCTGTGCTACACTAAAAGCGCAACAGCAATTTACCTAAATTTTACACAGATGCATGACGGTAGCACAACGCATATACCTGCATCATCTACCTCATACACAAAGGAGTTTTATCATGAAACAGATTGACTTTGAACATGGGAAAATCACCGATAATATCTTGCGGGCTTCCATTCCGATGCTTGTGGCGGAGGTTTTAAGCCTGCTCTACAATATTGTGGACCGAATCTATATTGCAAGGATCCCGGATGTGGGAACCACAGCGCTTGGAGCTGTCGGGCTGTGTTTTCCGATCATTACGATTATTCTTGCTTTCAGTAACCTCTTCGGTTCCGGCGGTGCGCCGCTTTTTTCGATCGAGCGTGGAAGAAAAGATACGAAAGAATCTTCGATGATCATGAATACCTCATTCTTTCTGATCTGTGTCTGTGCCCTGCTTCTGATGGCTGTCGGTATGATCTTTGCGAAACCGATTCTGCTTCTGTTCGGAAGTTCGGAAAACGGACTGATCTACGCGTATCCTTATCTGATGATCTATCTGCTCGGAACTTTTCCTTCTATGGTTTCTACCGGTATGAATCCATTTATCAATGCGCAGGGATACGCCACCACAGGGATGTTCTCTGTAGCGATCGGTGCAATTGCCAACCTGATCCTGGATCCGGTTTTTATCTTTGTGTTCGGACTCGGTATCCGCGGTGCGGCGATCGCTACGGTGTTATCACAGATTCTTTCTGCAGCGTTTGTCCTGTATTTTCTGCGGAAAAAGACCGAATTGAAAGTCCGTCTTCTGTCCGGAGAAGAAATCCGTGACTGCGGAAGGCGGGCAAAAAATATTATCAGCCTCGGAACCGCAGGTTTTATCATGCAGCTTACCAACAGTCTGGTGACGATCTGCTGCAACAATGTACTTTCGGTCACCGGAGGCGATCTGTATATCTCCGTGATGACGATCGTATCGAGTATCCGACAGATCATCGATACACCGATCCATGCCATTACCGAAGGTTCCTCTCCGGTCATCAGTTATAACTATGGCGCACGCCGGCCTAAGAGAGTGTTCCAGTCCTGGCTCACCATGAGCGTGATGGCGATTCTGTATACACTGCTCGCCTGGGGCGTGATCCTGTTTGCACCGCGTTTCCTGATCGGTATCTTCAGTTCCGACCAGGCGCTGATCACCGATGCGATCCCGGCACTGAAACTGTACTTCGGAGCCTTTGTTTTTCAGGCACTCCAGTATGTGGGACAGACGATGTTCAAGTCACTGGGCAAGAAAAAATTCGCGATTTTCTTCTCTCTGCTTCGCAAGGTCATCATCGTGGTTCCGCTTACCTACATCCTTCCGTATCTGTTCCATATGGGAAGTGACGGTGTCTTCCTCGCAGAACCGGTATCCAATGTGCTTGGCGGAAGCGCCTGCTTCATCGTGATGCTGTGTACGGTAATGCCGGAGCTGAAACGAATGGCAAAGGAAAATTCTGATTGCTAGTTTACATAATTTTAATTTCAGATATCATTGCAGATCCACAGCAAGATTCATACGCCACCGCAAACATCTGCAATATAATCTTGGTTTCTTTACTCCATAAAAAAACTTCAGCAGACATAATAGCTTTCTTCTGTCTGCTGAAGTTTTTTATTTTTTATTCAAATCTTCTTATTTCTGTTTCTGAACATCCGCTGCTCTCTCTTCTTCTCGGAGCCGTTCCAGTTTCTCCTTCACCGTAGGATACCGCTCCAGATCGGTATGGGGAAGTGCCTGTGCTGCCACCATTGTATTCAAAAAATCTTCTACCGCTGCGAACTGGATATACACCATTTTCTCCAGGATCTCCTCCACTTTTTTTGCCACACCGCAATCCAGCAGTGCACATACCGCACCTTCCAGGGAAGAATTGCCCGCATGGATGATCCGGTCCCGTTCCATGTCCGGGTACATGCCGATAGCGATCGCGGATTCTTTGGACACGTGTTTTCCAAAAGCGCCCGCCACATAGAATCCTTCCAGTTCCGAAAGTTCGATCCCGGACTCCCGCAGCATGATCGCCACCATCGTGTATGCCGCCGCTTTTGTCCGGATAAATTCTTCGATGTCACTCTGGTAAAAATACAGCTCCGGTGCATAGTTCACCGCCAGCATCCCGTCTTTCTCCACGATCCACCGGCTTTTCTCCGGCTGTAAGATCCCCCGGATATCGATCCATCCATGCAAAAACAATTCCGCCAGAAGATCCACAATCCCGGATCCGCAGATTCCTTTCGCCGTTGCCTCCTCGATCACGTGGCAGTGCAGTTCTCCATCTTCCATTTTTACCCGATCCACCGCGCCTTCCATCGCGCGCATGCCCGTCTTTACCACACCGCCTTCCAGTGCAGGTCCCGCAGCTCCCGCACCGCATAACAGAAAATCCCGGTTCCCCAGTACGAGTTCCCCGTTCGTTCCGATATCGAAAAAAGCGTTGATCTTCTCTTTTTTATAGATTCCCGTAGCCACCATGCCGCTGATGATATCGCCGCCCAGGTAATTGGACTTTGCCGGATAAATGTAAACATATCCCTTCACCGGCAGTTCCAGATCTTTTGCCGGGAGAAATCCGGGCTGGTCTGCGTGCACCGCATACGGAGTGTGGAAGACACAGAACGCATCCATCCCAAGCAGAAAATGAATCATCGTTGTATTGCCCCCGATTGCCATCGCGATACAGCTGTTTTCCGGTAACTGCTGCTGTGCTTCCAGTTCTCTCACACAGGTGGTAATGCTGGTTACCGCTGCTTTTCGAAGGATCTCCAGCGTTCCACGGTCTTCCTGACAGTGAAAGATTCTGGTCAGAATGTCCGTTCCATAGGGAATCTGCCCGTTGAACGTGCTGGTTTCGCCTAGGATCTTTCCTGTCGCGCAGTCCACCAGACGGGCAACCACGGTGGTGCTTCCCAGATCCACCGCCACACCGTAATGTAACCCAGTGGTATCTCCCGCTTCCAGATCCACGCCATGCCACGTCTGACCGTCCCACGCCAGCGACACGGTCACTTTCCACTCTGCCTCTTCGCACAGCGGATATAGTTTTCGCAGTACCCGCAGGCTTACTTTTGCCTCAATCCCCTGTTCCTTTAATCCGTCCTGGATCCTTCTCTGATCGGACCGGTTATCGTCCTCGGTCGGAGCCTGAAGTTCCAGATATATTTTTTTACTGATTCCGTCCATGATTATTCCTCTTTTTCTATTGCGTTGCTTCTATTATACTTCTTTCTTCCCAAATAACCAAGTTATGGATTGCGTCGGAGATCCAATTAACGTATACTTAATTTTATATAAGAACATACTTTCTGGTAACAGATGCGGATATCCGCAGAAAGGAGGACATTCATGGATCGCATCATTTTTCATATCGATGTCAATTCCGCATATCTGAGCTGGAGCGCAATTGATCTCTTACAGGCAAATCCGGACAGCGTGGATATCCGGACGATTCCCGCGATCATCGGCGGCAACCGGAAGACCCGCCATGGGATCGTTCTGGCAAAGTCTCTGTCAGCGAAAAATAT
>OLNY01003322.1_pt1 | contig 10374 bp, 6 predicted proteins | sample 1671981 | NCBI WGS metagenome assembly OLNY01 (sample SAMEA3136632, study PRJEB25190) | human gut metagenome | biome: human gut; feature: human-associated habitat; material: faeces | place: Austria | collected 2013 | reverse complement strand
GGGTATTCTGAGTCTTTCCCCATGTTGTTTACATTTTGTCCACATTGTATTTTTGTTCGTTCACACCTATATCTTGGAACTTATCACCCTTTTTGACCAGTTTTCTCCCCAAAATATCGAATTTTACCCACCTATCCACAAAGTTATCCACATTATCCACAAAAGTATCCACATTATTCATCAAGGTTTTATACAGGAGTTATCCCCAATTCTATCCACATTCTCCCCAGATTCGAAACTGTATTTTTTTTGGAGGGTGTGCTATTCTATATTACGAATTATTCAGAATATACTGATGCTATTTTCTGGCATTTGATATTTGGATAACTATTTATTCTATAGAATTTACATTTACAATTTATTAAAACGCACGATGATAACCGATAAACTACAGATGATAGAAATAAGGGGTATAATGAGCGATAAGATTACTTTACTTTACAACGTACAGAATGAAGTTACTGTTCTGCCAAACAAATTTATTGATGAATATATGATAAAAGCGGATGGAGAATATGTTAAGATTTATCTTCTGATTCTTCGTCTGCAGGGTATGGGATTGCCTGTTGATGTGGAACGTATTGCAGATTATTTAGAACTGACACGAAAAGATGTTTTGAGAGCACTTTCTTATTGGGAGAAAGCTGGTATTTTACGGACAGGAGCTGCTTCTGAGACGGCTGCTACAGTGACTGGCTCTGAATCTATGGCAAATGGAATCTCTGGTGATACAGGAACTGCTCAAACTGTTGGAACTTCTGAAAAAGTTATGGCTACTGGAGTTACTGGTTCTGATGGAAATACTATGATTGCTGGAACTTCTGGTTCTGATGGAAATATTATAACCTCTGGAACTTCTGGTTCTGATGGAAATACTATGGCTTCTGAATCTACAGGACAAACTGGAGCTTCTCTTTCACCAACAATCACTCCTGTACCAGATAAGAATACGTTAAGTCCTACGGAAGTACAGGCTTCAATGACGAATAAGGATTTAGAACGGACGATTTATATGGCGGAGACTTATATTGGACGGCCATTTTCCACAACGGAACTGAATAGTTTTTGCTATATTAATGACCAGCTGCATTTCTCTTCTGATTTGCTGGAATATTTAATTGAGTACTGTGTTACTCGTGGAAAGAAGAGTGTCCGCTATATCGAGAGTGTTGCGATTAACTGGTATCAGCAGGGCATCACAAGTGTTCAGGAGGCAAAGGAACAAAGTACGCTGTATTCACAGAATGTTTTTCCTATTATGAAGGCATTTGGCATTTCGAATCGTGATCCGGGGTCTGCCGAGCTTGACTACATAAAGAAGTGGAATTCTCTTGGACTTGGTACGGATATTATTATCGAGGCGTGCAGCCGGACACTTCTGGCAACGCATCAGGCAAGTTTTCCGTATGCAAACAAAATTCTTGAAGATTGGAAACGGCTCGGTGTCCGGAATACTTCAGATATTAAGCATTTAGATGATAAGCATCGTTCTACTGCTTCGTCTTCTTCAGGTTCTGCTGCCGGATATACACAGGGACAGCCTCGTAAAGGAAGTATTGGGGCAGCTGCCAGAAAAAATACTGCTACGAACCAGTTCCACAACTTTGAACAGAGAACGTATGACTTTAATGATTTGGAATCTCGTCTTCTTGATAAGACCAGGAGGTAAGCTATGGGCATTTCCACAAGACAATACCAGGATATTATGAATGAATATGATGCAGTACGCCGCCGCAATTATATGGCGGAACAGGAACGCAAAGAGCGTGTTTATGCTCTGATTCCTGAAATTCGTCAGATTGACGAACAGATTGCTCATATTTCTGTGGAAAAGGCAAAGGCACTCCTTCTTAAGCAGGTATCTAATGCTGAGGCAAAGAAGTCTTTGCAGAACACGATTTATGATCTTTCTATGGAAAAGGTCAACCTGCTGGCGATCCATGATTACCCGGCAGATTATCTTGACCCGATTTACGATTGTCCGGAATGTAAGGACACCGGCTATATAGGCGATAAAAAATGCCGCTGTTTTCAGCAGAAGATTCGCCATATTCTTTACAGCCAGTCTAATATAGAGGATGTGGCTGGTACAGAAAGTTTTTCTGCTTTTCGCAGAGAGTATTATTCTACACAAAGAAGCGGCAGAGAGAAGCTTTCCCCTCGTGAGAATATAGAAAATGTCTTATCGGCAAGCCATTCTTTTATTGAAAGTTTTGACTCAAAACCGGGGCAGAATCTCTTGATTTATGGAAATGCAGGTGTTGGCAAGACATTCCTTTCAAATTGTATCGCGGGAGAACTTCTGAATCGTGGAAAAGGTGTTATTTACCTGACTGCCTATCAGTTTTTTGACCAGCTGGCTGACTATACATTTCGCCGGGGAGCAAATAATGCACAGACATTGCCTGCTTTCCTGCATTGTGACCTTCTCATTATTGATGATCTCGGCACAGAACTTAATAATTCTTTCATTAATTCTCAGCTTTTTTTATGTATTAATGAAAGAATTCTCAATAAAAAATCTACTATTATAAGTACAAATCTTTCTTTAGAACAGATTAACCGTTCTTACACAGAAAGAGTTTTTTCAAGAATCATACAGTCCTACACCCTTTTACATATTTACGGAGAAGACATTCGCATTAAAAAGGCTTTCTCCTCCCTTGACGAATAAGAGAAGGGATGTTATAAAGGAATTGTAATATGATTTATCTCACATAATAATAATTATATGATTAAAGGAGTAAAACACATGAGACCAGATGATAGCAAATTTGCAACCGTTCCTGTAGGTAAGCTTGGAATTATTGTTCATCCTAGCTGTGCAGAGCTTGGAAAGAGAATCGACCAGTATATTGTAAACTGGCGTAAAGAGCGTGAACATGAACACAAAGAGAATGTTGTATTTAAAGATTACGAGCAGGATACTTATATTATCGATGCAACCTGTTCCCGTTTCGGAACCGGTGAAGCAAAGGCACTCATCTCCGATTCTGTTCGTGGCGTAGATCTTTATATCCTTGCAGATGTTCTTAATTATAGTTTAAAATATAAAGTATGTGGCCATGAAAACCATATGTCTCCTGATGATATTTACGCAGATGTTAAGCGTATCATCGGCGCTGCTTCAGGTAAGCCAAAGAGCATTACTGTTATCATGCCGTTCCTTTATGAGAGCCGTCAGCATAAGAGAAGCTCCAGAGAGTCTTTAGACTGTGCTTACGCATTGCAGGAACTTACAGCAATCGGTGTTGATAACGTTCTTACATTTGATGCACATGACCCTCGTGTACAGAACGCGATCCCACTGAAAGGTTTTGACAATATCATGCCTACTTACCAGTTCATCAAAGCTTTACTTCGCTCTACAAGCGATCTTGAGATTGATAACGAACATTTAATGGTAATCAGCCCGGATGAAGGTGCTATGAACCGTACAATGTACTTCTCCAGCGTTCTTGGTGTAGATATCGGAATGTTCTATAAAAGAAGAGATTATTCTGTTGTCGTTGACGGACGCAACCCAATCGTTGCTCACGAGTTCTTAGGTTCTTCTGTTGAAGGTAAGGACGTAATGATCATCGATGATATGATTTCTTCCGGTGAAAGTATGTTAGACGTTGCAAGAGAGTTAAAGAGAAGAAAGGCACGTCGTGTATTCTGCATCTCTACTTTTGGTATGTTCACTAACGGACTGGAATCTTTCGATAAAGCTTACGAAGAAGGGCTTATTTATAAGGTAATCACTACGAACTGTACTTACCAGCGCCCAGACCTCTTTGAGCGTCCATGGTATGTAAGCTGTGATGTTGCCAAGTACATTGCTCTCTTAATTGATTCTATCAACCATGAGGCTTCTATCAGTGCAATTCTAAATCCTCATGACAGAATTACAAAGAGATTAGAGGAATATAAGCAGTTCCATACTATTAAGGAAGAGAAATAGGAGTTTGCTAGAGCGTGTTTGAAAAATGTTCTAGAAACAGACACCGCTGAAAAGGAAGATATTAAACTGAATTGTAGTTAATCTTCTAAAGAAAAAAAGAATTTTTATAAGTTTGATTTTGTTCCGTTGCGCTAAACATTCCATTCTGCCCAGAAAAACAGGAACTTGGGACTCGTTTTTCCCAAGTTCCTGTTTTTCTGGGCAGAATGAAATGTTTAGCACAACTAAACAAAATCAAACCTCGTATTCTTTTTCAGATACTTTTCAACAATCCGACTTCAAAGCACTTCAGTGGTATTTATTCTCCATTATCGGGGGTTCCACTGTCTCCGTTATTCCCGCTGTCGCCTCCATCATTATTTCCTCCGTTGTCCATTCCGGAGTCGTTGTTATTTTCATTGTTTCCATTGTTTGCATCGTTTCCACCGTTACCACCGTTGCCATTATTACCGCCGCCATAGCCATTGTTGTTATTTTCGGTATTATTGTCGTTATTGTTATCATCCGGATTATAATAATCCTGAGAAGTGTCAGGCTCTGTTGTATCAGCGGCTGTGTTATCTTCGGTTGATTCGGTGGTGCTTTCTGTTGTGCTTTCGGTGTCGTCTTCGGTAGATTCCGTAGTCGCTTCTGTGGTGCTTTCTGTATCGCTTAAGTAGGATTTGAATTCTTTGCGGGTTAATCCCTGATGAATCTTGTCCATGTAATTTTTCCAGATGCTTGCTGGATAGGTATTTCCTTTTAAGTTATCTACGGATTTATATTTGTCCATTCCTACCCAGACTGCGGTCGTATAGTATGGGGTGTAGCCACAGAGCCATCCATCTACATAGTCATTGGTTGTTCCTGTCTTACAGGCTGCCGGCATATCTACATCCAGCTGGCAGACATGGGCGGTTCCTTCTGATTCTGTTACACAGCTTTGCAGTACACTTGTCATCATTCTTGAGGCACTGCTGGAGTAGACAGACTTTGTCGATTTATCTTCTGGTACAATGTCATTGCCCTTGGCATCTGTAATTTTTATGATGCAATCCGGTGTATGGTATTCGCCATCATTGGCGATTGTCGCATAACCTGCCGCCATTTCTACAACAGTTGTTCCATTTGTAAAACCACCGATACAGGTTGAGTTATATTCATAATCTCTTTTATCTAGTCCCTTGAAATTCAATGCTTCAAGATACTTCATACAACTGCGTGGCCCAAGGTCTTCGTACAGACGATAGGTCGCTACATTACTTGACTTCTCTACCGCTCTTCTCAAGGAAATGGAACCAGAATAGGAGTAGCCTGCATTCGATACGGAATCACTTCCTGTCATACGGCTGTCATCTAAGGTACTATCTGGTGTATATCCTTTTTCGAGTGCTGGTGTGTATACGAGGAGGGGCTTAATCGCACTTCCTGGCTGACGGAAGCTTTGGTAGGCTCTGTTTAAACCGTAACCTTCCTGATCTTCCTCACGGCCACCTACGATGGCTGCCACTTTTCCTGTGGAATTATCAATGGATACAGCTGCTCCCTGTACCTTGTAAACACCATCGTCCGTCTTTTCTGTAAACATGGAAAGCTGGGAAGATACGGAATCCTGCAGCTGCTTCTGCTTCTCCATGTCTATTGAAGTATAAATACGATAGCCTGCTGAATATAAGCTTTTTTTGCAAGTGTTATACAGCTCATCGTATTCATTGTTATATTTTTCTTTTTCTGAATCACTGGAAAATGTTGTCTTAATCTCAAATCCCTGTTGTTTCATCAAGGCTTCTGTCGCACATTTTAAAATGTATGTTTCCGCGTAGTCATTCGTTGTTGTCTCTTTTTTCGGCATAATCGTTATCTTTTCAGCGACAGACTTCTCATACTGACTCTCGCTGATATAGCCGTCCTCATACATATTTTTGAGAATACGGTCACGACGCTTTAATGTCGAGTCCTTATGTTTATAAGGATCATACCGGTTCGGACTATTTGGAATAGAACATAAAAATGCAATCTGTGAAATAGATAAATCTTTTGCATTTTTGTTAAAATACGCTTCTGAAGCGGACTCTATTCCATAGTAACCATTTGCAAAATATACATTATTCAGATAAAATTCGAGAATTTCCTGCTTTGTATACTTCTGCTCTAATGCTACCGCAATAAACATTTCTTTTATTTTACGGCTGTAAGTCTTCTCATAACCAAGGAAAATATTTCTCGCAAGCTGCTGTGTGATCGTACTTCCTCCCATTGTGATATTTCCTCTATTTAAAATGAGGGAAAGTCCTGCACGCGCCACTCCCTCCACATCAATTCCATGATGTGTGGTAAAATTCTTATCTTCTATCGAAATAATCGCCAGCTTTGCCGCATCTGGAATATCTTCATAATCAAGATAGGAAACATCCTTTTCCTGCTTTAACTTCTTTATCTCATTCCCTTCTGCGTCATATACAAGCGAGGTCTGCTCTGCTTTAAATGTGTCTTTACTGCTTTTTGCTACATCTTTACTTGCTTCCCTGTACATTGTAACTACAGGTACTCCTACTCTTTTTACTGCAATTACTCCAAGTACACAAAAAGCCAATATCAGGCAGGTTGCCCAGATCTTAAGCACCCGCCATAATAATCCATTATGTTTCTTACTCATAGTCACCTCCGCGGTTTCGTGTCTTATAAGTTCTATACAGGTTTATTATACCATCTTTTCTTTATCTTTCCCACTCTACGGAAATTTTTGCACTATATCTGTCCTTCCCTTTTCTTTTGCTTTATTTCCAGTTATAATCAGACTATCATTAAAGTATATCACAAAGAAATGGAGAGATTATGAACTTAAAAAAAATATCTGGATATCGTTTAAAATATATAGCTCTTTTTTCAATGTTCCTTGACCACATTGGAGTAATTGGCAAAGCTTTTCTGTCAAAAAACGTATATTTTCTCCTGCGGGCTGTTGGAAGGCTCTCTTTCCCCCTGTTTTGCTTTATATTGGCAGAAGGCTTTTTCCACACAAAAAACAGAAAAAAATACCAGCAGAGACTATTTATTTTTGCACTTTTATCAGAAATACCTTATGACCTGGCATTCCACTATTTACCTGCTTCAACACTTAATTCCGTCCTACATTTACAAAAACTGTCACTTACTGACTTTTCAGCCGCCTTTCAAGAGCAAAATGTATTATTCACCTTATTTTTAGGCTTTACCGCTATGATTTTAATGGAAAATGCCTCACAATACCGCCGAAATGCTTTCTATAGAAACTTTGATATTCTCATTATTTTCTGCTGCCTCAGTGAGGTTTTTCAGACCGACTGCGGGGCTGCCGGTATTTTGTGCATCTATTTCTTTTATTCAATCTATAAAAAAAGAGGAAGCTCTACCGAACTTCCAATCAAAGCAGGCTTCATCGGAACTTTGCCCGCTGCATTACCGTTACTAACATACGTCTCTCCGTTTCCAGTGCAGATATTTGCCCTTGCGGATAGTTTGCTTCTTCACTGCTACAATGGAGAAAAGGGCCGGGGAAGTAAATACTTTTTCTATCTTTTCTATCCCTTGCACCTGCTGATTTTAAGCTTTATATTCTGAGGTGACTGGTATAAGAGACGCCCGAAGGGAAGAAAATACTGCCTATTTGTGACTTTCGTCGCGGCGTGTTGAATGCTCGCTTACGCGCTCGCATCCAACACTTGCTCCCAGGCCACAAATAGGCAGTATTTCCTTCCCTTCGGGCTATCTTTGGCTCCAGTGAAATCAGTAGATTCAAACTTTGTTTGCGTCTATTTATCACATTCTCTGTCTAATCAGCAATATAAGAATAAAATACCTTTCCCGATTTTTCTAAGCGGTTTGTCACATCTGTTCTCGATGCGGCTGTAGATTTACCGGTGACAGGGTCTAAATATCTTATTTTTGTTGCATTGTAGCTCATTACGATAACGTATCGGTTACTGTTTAACTTAGCGAGTACCGGGCTTCCCTGACTGACATAGTAGAGGATTTCATCTACGGTACATCCCGTAAGGTTGCGTGCTGTGTGTCCGCTATATTTCTTCATTAATTGTTCAATGCTGCCTTTTCCGATATCTATGCTGTCTGGTGCTGCTTCTTTTCCATTTACAGCAGCAATCATAGACAGACAGCCTGCGAGTGACTTTGCATCAGACTGTACTTTGACAACATTGTCCATTCCGGCTACCTGGGCATAGTCTGCGTAAATGCATTTCCAGAGAACATTTTCTTTGCTGTCTATTACATTGCCTCGCTCTGTGTAAGCCCGAGCAATGGCTTCGGTCAGGTTCGTATAAACCGCTTTTTGTGTACCGGAAGCATATACAAAGTACTGCTCCAGCTGTTCTCCGCTATTTGAAAGATTCAATGTAACATCATCTTCATTTACCATAATTTTTGTTAAGAGAAGATCTGGAACTACCTGAATGTATACATAGTTCGGGAATTTTAAATAAAGCTGTGTCCAGTAGGTATCTGTATATTTGGAAGTCAGGGTTACTGCGTCAGATTCTTCTTTTTCTTTATAGCGAATATAATCCTTCGTTCCTGTTTTCTGGATTTTGCCTCCTGTTCTTTTTCCGAGTGTCATTTCAAGGATGCTTCCCTTAATCTGTGTGGACATAATATAGCGCCCAGCTTTTTGATATTCTTTGATTGTCTTTCCGTTAATATCAACGATGTGAATTTTGGTAATCGGGAAGCTTACAGTTCCATTACTGCTCTTTGAAACATTTACGGCATTTGCCTCTCCATAAATAAAATCATTGGATAAAAAGCCAACGGCACGGATTCTTTTATCAGAACCTGCGGTAAAGTTCTGTTTTTTTCCTGATTCGAGATCTATCATTTCTATCTGCTTATTTTTATAAAGATTTTGCTCTTTTTCAATTGCGATAATGCTCTGATCTTTGGAAGCAGTCAGACTCTCATTCACAAGACCGGATTCTAATATTTTGTCCTTTTTCTTCTCTAAATCAATTTCATGAAGGTCTCCCTCAAGTATACAATAAAATACGGATTTAGAGTTCAAATAGGAGAACTTCTCTAAATCTTCCTTCATGCTGTCATACGGCAGAGATGTGGAAAGGAAAGAAATCTCTTCGTTACAGTTTGTTTTTGCATCATATTTCATGACCTGGATTCCATTCATTCCTTCATGTCTTCCACGGTTAATATATCCATAAACAAGATAGAAAATATTTCCCTTATCATCCATGCTAAGCAGCTTGATTCCGTGGTTTCCTGTTGCATTTCTTATATCTGAAATATTTTCTGAAGCAAGGCTGTATATCTTGTACATATCAGAAGACTGATAGTCATAATACCAGAGCTGACCTTCCACAGCAAAGCACACTCTGTACCCTTTATCAGAATAAATGTAACTGATATTCTTTTCATTCTGAATACCCAGGCTGATAAGGTTATTGGCCGAATCAATGATGGATTCATTATAATAAGCATCCATTGTTCTCTCATAATCAAGAAGATACATCCTGTCCGCCGTATAACGCAGCTTGTAGGTCTCACTCAGGTCATAATACTGAATAACACCGTCGCTTATTTCTGTAGAAAGGATTGTATTCACCCGAATTACTGTGTATGTGTTATTCATTTCCTGAAGAGTAATACGCGGCTTTGTTTCCTGTTTTACTTCCATATTTCCAAAGGAAACGGCTTCTCTTCCAGAGTTGATACTTACTGATTCGAGATTATCATCTATCGTATCTGCAGATGTTTCAAGATAGCTGGCATTCTCATCCATTGTTGCCTTATCAAATAAATTATTATGGAATTTTAAAACAAATGCAAGGTAGTCATCTAAATGATAACCAGAACCACTCTGTACCTTCGTGTAGAAATAAATTCGTGTGCTGTCATTCAGTCTGACTGCCATTTTTAGATAATATACTTTATTTTCTGATAAGGTATTTTTAAATGTCAGCGTTCCCAGCTTTATATTTTTCTTTTTATTTTTGGTAAGCTGATTCAGTGTTCCTGTTTCTGTCGGTTTGTCCGGTGTTTTTTCAAATAATGTGTACTGAATTGCCGTAATGTCATAATCGTAGTCATGAAGCTTTAAAATTACAGCATTTTTATTATTGGTAAGGGTAATCTGATTACGGACTAAAGAAAGATCAATGTCTTCCTTATATCCAGCCATCAGATTATAGCTGCTCGTATCATTTCCAATCTCAAGAACAGGATAGGATGGATTAGCCAGCTCTGCTACTGCACTTCCCTTTTCCATGCCCATCCGATTATTAAAAAAGACCAGTGCGCCGATGAAACACAATACGGCAACTGCTATGTGCAGGATTATCAACTGTACATTTTTACTCATTATTCACCCCTCCCTCTTCCTGAAGAAGCTTCCACAATGTCGGGGCAAATCCAAACTGTTCACAAAATGCATTTACCTCTTTTGA
>OLNY01003320.1_pt1 | contig 10376 bp, 7 predicted proteins | sample 1671981 | NCBI WGS metagenome assembly OLNY01 (sample SAMEA3136632, study PRJEB25190) | human gut metagenome | biome: human gut; feature: human-associated habitat; material: faeces | place: Austria | collected 2013 | reverse complement strand
CATGTGCAATACCTCACTTTCTGTGGGTATTATTGGCATTTACACGGTTCGGTATTCAGACTCATGGCCGCACGGCTCTGCGTTCGTGGTTCAACACCTGCGAATGCTGTCTGCATTCCTTTAACGCTCCGATAAAACTCCCCGGAACTGAACAGCCCCGGGGAGTTATCTCTTTTAAAATAATCAGTCCGCGTCAGAGTCAAGCGCGAGCGTCGGCGAAGTTCCGACAACGTAGCCGTTTGCCACTCCTGCTCTGTCAGAGCCGTCGAAATTCCAGATTCCGCTCTGGAAGTGTCTTGACATGGGCACGCTGAATGCGCTGTAATCATTCACGAATACTGAACCCAGGACGTTGCCGTCCTGAATGTACAAGATGAAAATACCTTCCTTTACGTCAGGCATTACCTTTGCCGCGTAGGCGGTCAGGTTGTTCTCATCGGGGGCGAACATTAACTGGTCGTCATCGTCGTACCATTCCATGCCCCAGTGCTCCTTGCCGTCGGTCCAGCCGGATTCGTCCTGGAATCTTGAGAAATCACTGTCGCTGTAAGAGGACACGTAAGACTCCCACTCGCCGTCGGAAACAAAAAGTATCACCTCGGCAGAACCGCAGTCCGGAGCCGCCTGCATGGCATCCATCAACGTAAGGAACGACATGCAGTTCTGTCTCATGCGCTGTGCGGTGGCGTTTGCGGAGATTATGTCGGCTTCCGTTACCTCGCCGGGAGTTTCCTGCTCAAAGTTCCAGTCGCTGTCGTCCCAGTCAGAGCTGCCGCCGTTGTAGTCCTGTTCGTCATCCCAGCTGAATGAATCATCGTAATCGCCATTTGAGCTCCCAGAAGCGTCGACCAGAGAATAAACCGCATTGACAAGCGGATCCTTCAGGGAAAGCTCGGAGTAATACTTTGTGATATCCTCGCCCAGTGCGCTGATCTCATCGCTGGAAGCGTTTTCGATATCCAGCAGCTTGTACTCGCTGCCGGGCTTGGGAGCGATCTCCCCGGAAGCCTCGTCAACGCTGATGTAGTAAGTCAGCCCGCCGATGTTCTGGGCGTTCATTTCGACGGTGCAGCCAACGCCCTTTCCTTTAGGCGCGATGGTCAGTGAAAGCTCGGAGCTTCCCGCGCTGCCAGCCATCTCAGACGGCATATCCATCTCATCCTCAAGGAACTTCCGTGTGTCCTCAGCGGAAATGTTCATCGTGAACGTTCCGGTGGTCACAGGAAGCCCGAACACGTTTGCAGTGCCGAGGTCGCGGTAGTCAACCTGGAAGCTGATGTCCTCCTTCTGACCGTCGTATGTAGTGTTGGTGACGGTGGCGGTCACACTGCCGGAGGTCGCGCTTTCTCTGAGCACACGAGCCTGGAACAGCATGTCGCCATTCTCGGAAGCGTTCATCTGAGTCTCGTTTCCGGCTGTCAGGAAGCGGAACTGAGCGGTGTTATCTCCGGAGCCGTAAACAGTGAAATCCGCGCCTGCAAGCGTGTTGTCGCTGTTGATGTAATACTTAATCTGCGCGGACGCCTGGCTGCTGTCTGTGCGGAACTCCCCGACCTGCTTCGCAAGGTCGTTGAATGCGTCGGCAATCTCCTGCTCCGTCATGTAATCGTCAAGGGAACTCAGATATGCGATAAGGCTGTCGTCGCCCCGCGCCGCGTCTATCACTACCATGGCAATGCTGCACAGGTCTGCCTTGTCAAGGTCAATCTGCACGGTCATTCCGGAGAAGGTCAGCGTGCCGAGTTCGGTGGTGCCGTTCTCGCATTTTATCTCGAAGTCCTTGAATGCTTCCTTCAGCCCGGTGCTTACGTTCCCGTAGAACTTTCCGAAATCAAAGGAAGCCGCGGCCGAGTTTTCATTCATGCTGTGCGGAGCCAGCTTCGTGGAAAATCCAGTGGAGGACATTCCCGGGAATATGAGCGAAGCCGTGCCGTCCTCCTCGTAGCGGAGCTGCGCGTTTCCGAGAGAGCCGTTCGGCGTCCGGACATCGACTGCGTATTCCAGCGCGCCGCCGCTGTCCTTTTCAGAGAACGACAGGGTGAGGTCGATGTTGTTCAGGATATTTACGATCTGGTCGTATTCCTGTTCGGAGTAGTTCTCCTGCGCCATCAGAGCGTCTATAAATGCCTGCTCGAACTCAGCCCTGATGCCAAGCTCCGATGTCACTCCGCGTGTCCCGGTGGCGTGGTTTATCTGCCATGCCGCCATTTCCAGAGCCTTTCCGATCATTTCCTCGTCGAATACACCGAAGCTGTCGTCGAGCGTGCCGTCTGTGATGTCGCTTCCGCTCAGCTCTGCGCCGGACTGAGCCGCCAAGAGTCCCGCGCTGACCGACTGCTGAACCGCGTTGCTGATAACTTCGCTGTTCTCGCTGATTCCGGAAAGGGCGTTCATCGTCACGGAGTGCGCGTAGCCTGCGTCGCCCATGATGAGCTTTGAAACCAGCGGCTTGTTGAAGTGGCAGAACGCCGCTCCTGCACCGCCGAGCACAACGACAGCACCCGCAGCGATACACAGACCTGGTATCAGCCGGTTCTTTTTTCTGACGGGCTGAACTGCAGGAGCCGCCGGAGGAACCTCTGCGGAATATCTCATCGGCTGAATATCCTGCGCGCTCTGAGCCGCGTTGAACTGCTGCATGGGCTGCGCGTACGCCACCGGCTGACCGGGCTGGTCAGGGGTGGAAGGTTGGGTAGGCTGAGCCTGAGAATTCTGCGCGAATACTGCGGATTGACGGTCGGAACGCTGGGCAAAGTCGCTTCCAAAGCTGCCGGAGCTCGAGCTGACCTCGTTCGGGATAAACGAGGGAGCCGCAGGAGCGGTCGGGGCAGTAGGCACAGTCGGAGCAGTCTGCGCGGAAACGGCACTCATTGCCGGAATTCCTGAGGTCTGCGCCGGTGAAGCCTGCTTCGAGAGATTAATGGTCTGTGCCGCCTGAGAGGGCTGTGCTGACTGTGCAGGCTGAGCGGTCTCAGCAGGCGCTGAGTTGTTCGCCGGAACTGACGCAGCTGCGGCGGCCGGGACGCCTAAGTCGGGAAGCTCGACCTTTGTGCCGCAGCTTCCGCAGAATTTGGCGGTGTCAGAAAGCTGAGCACCGCAGTTCATACAAAACATAATATCTCCTTTTCCAATGTACCAGACCAGATCACTTGTTGTATTTATTATAGCATATCCGTAATGATATGTTATAATTTGACAATATGAATAGAGTTCGCCGAAGGCGATCGTATGCGCAAGGCATTTAAATTTATAATAAAACGCCTGCGTTTTCATTATGCCATAGCCGCCAGGCTGTGGCATAATTTGCCGATATGCGCGGAGTTCGCCGAAGGTGGACGTATGCGCAAGGCATTTTGATTTATAATAAAACGCCTGCGTTTTATTATAGCACATATCAGGTGATATGTCAATATTTGGCGAATTACATATCCTTTAGTATGATTATAGGAATCGGCGGGCAGTTGGGACGGTTCACGAAGGGCATCTCAATAACGGTGAAACGGCTGCTGTCGATGGTAGGGAGGTACTCAAGCAGCGCGTCGCGCTCTTCAAATCCGGTCTCCCTGCCGTAGTAGATTATGAGAGTCATCATGCCGCCGCTTTTCAGGAGCTTCAGCCCCTTTTCGATCGCCGGAATGCTGGTGGATTTGTTCGTAAATATGTTGTGGTCGCCCTTGGGAAGCCACCCGAAATTGAACGTAATGCAGGATACAGTGCCTTCCTCGAATACCTCGTCCATCTCGCTGTGGCTCTTTAAGAGCACGTCCGTGCGGGAGGTCATGCCGTGCTCCTCAAGTAGCTTTTTCGTGCTGTCTACCGCGTCCTGCTGTATGTCAAACGCGGTGACATGCCCGGTCTCGCCGACAAGCTCGGCAAGGAAAAGAGCGTCGTTGCCCCTGCCTGCGGTGGCGTCTATGCATAAGTCGCCGGGCTGGACGCGCTCCCTGATTATCTTGTGTATTATGTTGAGTGCGCTGAAATGTTTTCTTGGATCCATGTTGTCCTCCGTAAATTTTAAATATCTAAATAATTATATCACATTTTCCCCGGTTTGTAAACCTGAACGACTTCGTGTTTTATTTTTCGCCGCCTATTGACATACTATTTTAGCAGTGTTATAATTATAATGGATATAAATGGGGAATGCGCGGGGATTCAGCCCGTGCCTTACAGACAGATAAACGGAGGGCTTCATGGTCTTTTCAGACTTGTTTTTCATATATGTATTCCTGCCAGCGGCGGCGATATGCTACGCGCTGGGGCGGTGCGGCGATCACTCCAGAATGAGGAGGCTTCGGGAGTACGGTCAGCCTCGGATACGCTGCGAATGCCCGTATTCTAATGCGGTGCTAATCATTTTCTCGCTGATTTTCTACGCCTGGGGAGAGCCGATATACGTCGCGCTGATGATCGTCAGCGTGTTCATGAACTACGTGGTCGGCGTGTTCATCGACGGCGGAAGGCACAAATCAAAAGCCGCGCTGATCGTCGGACTTATCCTTAATATAGGTATCATCGCGGTGTTCAAATATGCGGACTTCCTGGCGGAAACGCTCAATGCCGTAGGCGTCCCGGTGCCAAAGCCCGGTATCGCGCTTCCTATCGGTATCAGCTTTTTTACATTCCAGTCGATCTCATACATCATAGATGTTTACCGAGGTCAGGTCCGGGCGCAGAAAGACTTCTTCTCGCTGCTGCTTTATATCTCAATGTTCCCGCAGCTTATAGCCGGACCTATCGTCAGGTACTCCACTATTTCCGCGGAAATAAACCGCCGCAGCATCTCAATGCACGACCTCGCCGAAGGCTCATTCAGGTTTCTTGTCGGACTTGGAAAAAAGGTAATTCTCGCAAATCAGCTCGGGGAGCTTTCGGCTGCGTTCCTCGACGGAGAGTTCGCTTCGCTTTCCACCGGCGGAGCCTGGATAGGCATTCTGGCGTACACCATGCAGATCTACTTCGATTTTTCCGGCTATTCCGACATGGCTATCGGCATGGGGCGCTGCATGGGATTCCACTTTGACGAGAACTTCAATTACCCATACGTGACCCGCACCATTACGGAATTCTGGCGGAGATGGCACATCTCGCTGGGCAGCTTCTTCCGGGATTACGTCTACATTCCGATGGGCGGAAACCGCCGTCACCAGCCGCTGAATATACTGGTCGTGTGGTTCCTTACCGGACTCTGGCACGGCGCGAGCTGGAATTTCGTGCTGTGGGGTCTGTACTTCGGCGCGATAATAATGCTTGAAAAATACACCATCGTGAAGATTCAGGACAGGATACCGGGATTTATCCTGCATATATACAGCCTGTTCATTATCGTGTTCGGCTGGGTGATATTCTACTTCACGGATATCTCCCGAATGGGCGGGTTCATCGGTATTCTGTTCGGCGGCGGGGCGTCCGGCTGGAACCTTGTGGCTCAGAATGAGCTTACCGGAAACCTGTGGCTCATCATCGCGGGGATCGTCTGCTGCCTGCCCATCGGAAAGGGCATACGCAGTATCTACGAAAAGGCGGCGTACGACGGAAGCGCCGGAGCGGAAGTCCTGCTGACCGGAGCCAAAACGCTGTGCGCTGCGGCTCTGCTGGTATCCTGCACGCTGCTGCTCATCGGAAGCACCACTAATCCGTTCCTGTACCTCAGATTCTGAGTAAGGAGGAAAAATGAGACCAAGACCCGAAAAGAAATACAAAGAACCCCGCACGCCGAAGCGCCGCAGGGTTTCCGATATAGTTTACCTCATGACGATACTGACCGCCTTCGAGGTCATCGGTATCGCAATGCTGGTGTTCCCGCGCAGCACCGAGAGCATAACAGAGAAGCGCGAGCTGAAAAAATTCCCGGAGCTTTCCGCGGAAAGCTGGTTCAGCGGGGAATTCACCGAGGGAATATCCGAGTGGTTCAGCGATACGGTTCCCGCCCGCGACGAGGTGACGAACCTGTCGACCCAGCTCCGTGAGCTACGCGGGTTCCGTCAGGACGGCATACGGCTCCACAATGTGGGCACGGTGCAGTCCGAAACCAGCAAGCCGTCAACAACGGTACCGGAGCAGCCCTCAGCGCCCGACGATCGGCCGGCTTCCGGAGTATCATCGGGGGAGAGCAGCGCTCCGCAGGATACGGAGACATCAAAGCCGCAGACTGCTTCCCCGGCTGAAACCGTGGAAGTCACCGAAGAGCCGGTCATCAACGAGGACGACGCAGTTACCATCACCAACAACGGTATCGCGGTAGTCGGCACCCGGGCGCTCATGCTTTACGGCGGCAGCTACTCCGTAGGGGAGCAGTACGCCGGGGTGGTGAACAAGTTCAAGGAAGCCCTCGGCAGCGACGTGAACGTCTACACGATGATAATTCCGACCTCATGCGAGTTCTACAGCCCAGAGTCGGTCAAGGCGTACTGCGGCAGCCAGAAGGATAACATTGATTACGTTTACAGCATGCTGAAAAACACCACCGGAGTAGACGCGTATTCCGCACTGAAAAAGCACGTCCGCGAGGACATCTATCTGCGCACCGACCATCACTGGGCGCCGCTCGGAGCCTACTACGCGGCGCAGGCATTCGCCGAGGCTGCGGGGGTTCCGTTCAAGGATATTTCGGAATATGAGCAGCGCGTGGTGCACGATTACGTCGGCACGATGTACGGCTATACCGAGGATGTGGTACTGAAAAATAATCCGGAGGATTTCGTCTACTACGTTCCGAAAACGGTGGAATACTCCACGACCTACTACGATTACATTCTCCAGGACGGAAAGATAGTCGGCGCGAACGCTCCGTACAATGCGGATTTCTTCATCAAGTTCAGCGACGGCAACGGCATGGCGTATTGTACGTTCATGGGCGGCGACGCGAAGATCGTGAAGGTCAGCACCAACGCCGGCACCGGCAGGAAGCTCGCCATATTCAAGGACAGCTACGGAAACGCGCTCCCGCCGTACCTCATGGGCTCGTTTGACGAGATCGTGGTTATAGACATGCGGTACTTCACGCATAATGCGGTGGATTACCTCAAGGAGAACGGAATAACCGACGTGCTGTTCGCAAATAACGCGTTCCATGCGGCTACCGCCTCCACGGTGACGCACTACAGCAATTTCCTTACCCAGGCGGACTGGGGATACTGATTTTAATTCGGAATGCGGAATTCAGAATTCGGAATTATGGGCAGGCTCGGCGCCTGCCCGTTTTTATTGTGTTAAGACCATGCTCCAGCTTTCTGGATAATCCAAAAGGGACTGAAATCAGTCCCTTTGAATTTTAGAGGTGACCTTTAATTAAGTATCTTGTTTTTCTCGTCCTTGACGAAAATCTGATCGTACAGCGACATGTCAAAATGGTCTATCGCGTCGAATATCTCCTGCGCGATGTCCTCCGGGATATCCTCTTCCTCGGCGAAGCGCTGGAGCGCCGAAACGTAGCTTCTGCGCAGCATCATGCGATCCTTCAGGCTGACGTGCATTTTTACCCGGTCGCCGGTGTCCGTATTGGTGAGGTGCGAGATGTCGTAATCCACATGCTCCATTATCTCGGTGATACGGTCTGCGGATTTCAGACCGAAAATTATGCGGTGGTACGCCTCCGCCTTGCACAGCGCCGGAATGCTGTACTCCTTGGGCATGCTGTTGAACACCATCGTCATGGTGAACAGGAAGTCCTCCAGCGAAGCGTAGCTCTTTGACTTGCCCATGCACAGCGTCATACTGTCAACGCCCGCGTTGGAGACCTTAAGCGCAGTATCCAGCGCCGTCCTCTTTGCGTCCATAGGGCAGACGTCTATCGGAACGGTAAACGCGCTTTTTGAGCGCCATACAAGCTCCTTCGCCTGTTCAATATTCATAAAGTCGAAGCTGCTGCGCACCCTTATCATCGAAATAGGCCCGGAGACGAATTTCTGCGCCAGCGCCTGGAGCTTGCGGTTAAATCCTTCAAATCTGGGTATCTCCAGTATCACCGGAGTGTTCCCGACATCTATCTCGTCCTTGATGTCGTGCATTGTGACCACGACATACCTGAAATCGAACGCCTGCGTAAGCTGCGCGAACATCGGATCTCCCAGCCGGAATATGTACTCTACGCAGTCGGGAAGCTCCTGCATTTTCATCACCGTGCGGAAATCCAGCTCAACGTACTTCACGCCGGTCTCTGCGAGCGCGTGGATATACCGGCATATCAGTTCGGGGGAGGTTCCCTCGGCGATTGGCAGCGTGCAGAGGCTGTTGTCGATAATTACTGTTTTCATCAGCCTTTAAGCCCTCTGGACTGCCTGTCCATGTCCTCGACTACGATGTCGTATATCTCACCGAGGGTGGCGCAGTATTCAAGCACCTTCCACGGCTCATTCGTGTGGTAGTGGAGCTTGATAAGCTCGTCGTCGCCCACCGCAAGCAGGGAATCTCCCTTGAAGTTTGCGCGGATATACTCGTTTATCGCGTCCTCGTCAAGACCTTCGCCTTCAATAAGGAGCTGTGTGTCATATCTGAATTCTAGCATGCGTCAATCCTCGTCTTTCCTGTCTTTTATCTCGATGCGTACCTTATTCACGCGAAGCGCAGCCGCGTCGAGTACTGTTACTATGAAGTCGTCGGTCTGGGTGATGTCGCCGTTTTTAGGAATGCTCCCGAACAGCCCCAGCACCCAGCCTGCCACAGTGTGAGCCTCGCTTTCTATCTCCGCCGGAATGTCCCGGGCGGTCAGGAAGCGCCTGAGCGAATTCAGCGAAACATCGCCGTAGACCTCGAAAACATTGCTACCGACCATGGTAACGGGGGATTTCACCTCGTCGCTCTCGTCCCATATCTCGCCTACGAGTTCCTCAAGGATATCCTCCATCGTGACGATGCCGAGGGTGCCTCCGTGCTGGTCGAGCACCACGCTCATGTGGCACTTCTGCTTCTGCATGGTGCGGAACACCTCGGATAGCTTCTGCATCTGCGGGAGATACAGCGTTTCCTGCATAATGCTGCGTATCGTGAAATCAGTGCTTTTTTCGTACTGCTTGAAAAATTCCTTTTCAGTGATTATGCCTACGATGTTGTCAAGCGTGCGCTCGTACACCGGCATGCGGGAGTATTCCTCCTGAAGGAACTTCTGCCGCACCGAAGCGGCGTCGTCGCCTATTTCCACGGCGGTTATGCGGACGCGCGGCGTGATTATCTCGTCGACGGTTATCTCGTCGAATTCCAGCGCGCTGCGTACCAGGTTGCTTTCCTGCTGCTCAAGCACTCCTTCGTCCTCGATCTCGTCGATCATGACCTTTAGCTCCTCCTCGGTCATGCTGACCTTATCGGAGCTGTGCATAAGCTTGGAAACTCCCTTTTTCAGCAGAATGAACAGCGCCGAGAACGGAGTAAAAATAACCATCAGGAACGAAATAACGCCGGAAGCAAGCATTGCGATTGTCTCGGGGTAATCCTTCGCGATGCTCTTGGGCATTACCTCGCCGAAGATAAGCACGATGACTGTAGTCGCGATAGTGGACACCAGCGAACCGTATTTCTCGCCGACCAGTGATATCGCAAGTATCGTCGCAATTGACGAGCACGCGATATTCACTATGTTGTTGCCGATGAGTATGGTGGTCAGCGCCTTGTCGTACTTTTCCAGAATGTTCAGGGTGCGCTCTGCGGCGCGGTTTCCGGTATCTGCCATGTGTTTGAGGCGTATCTTGTTTGCGCTGCTCAGGGCGGTCTCCGTTGCGGAGAAGTACGCCGAACAGATTATCAAAATTACTATCAGAACTATTTGCATAAATTACTCCCAGTTCTTCCACACATCGGGACAGTATCCGACAGTCGCCTGCCTGCCGTTGCGGACTATCGGGGTCTTGTAAAGCCTGGGGTTCTCCTCCAGCTTTTCGGGCTTCGCTGAATCAAGCAGATACTTTATCTCAGCGTAGTCCTTCGAATTTTCGTCTATAACTGAGTCTATCTTCCCGCCCAGAGCTTTTACAACGCTGTCGAGTTCGCCCTTGCTCAGTCCCTTAGAAAGTATATCTACAGACTGAAATTTTATTCCACGTTCCTTAAAGTAGCGCTCCGCCTTTTTGGTATCGAAGCACTTGGATTTCCCAAATATCTGGATATTCATTACTTGATTGAATCCTCCTGTAAAGCGTACTTCCGTATCGCACGGAGTACTCCGTTTTCGTTGTTGCTGCGTGCAAGGAAGCGGGTCATGCGTTTGATGTCCGGGTTGCCGTTCTCCATTGCGAAGCTCCAGCCGGCATACTTGAGCATGTCCGCGTCGTTGTAGAAATCGCCGAATGCCATAGTGTCCTCAGCGGAGATCCCGAGGTGCTTGCCGAGCGCCCTGAGAGCGCTCCCCTTGCTGACCCCGGCACCCATGACGTCCATCCAGATGG
>OLNY01003319.1_pt1 | contig 10376 bp, 6 predicted proteins | sample 1671981 | NCBI WGS metagenome assembly OLNY01 (sample SAMEA3136632, study PRJEB25190) | human gut metagenome | biome: human gut; feature: human-associated habitat; material: faeces | place: Austria | collected 2013 | reverse complement strand
AATGCAACGCCAATTACTTTGTCGCGCCGCAACCAGAGCATTTGTATCCGGTTGTCACTGTCTCATCCCATGCTGCCTGTGTCACGACTGTCTCATAGTGGCCAGTTGCATCGTGATGAACAACGGTCGTCTCGGCATCATGATGGACGGTAGTATATACGGCATCGTGATGTACAGTACTATAGACTGCATCATGGTGAGTCGTGCCGATCTGCAGCCATTCATCATGCCAGCTAGACCAACAGCCTTGATGCATATGTACATCAATATCCTCATTTGGATCGAAGAACTTATGACCACATGCATTGCAAACGCCGACCCATCCATACACTGGCTCATCATATGCTTCTGACACCAGCACCGGCTCATCGTAGGCCGCCTGAGAAAGTACCTGCTCGTCCCATGCTGCTTTCGTTACAACCGTCTCATCCCACGCTGCACTATCCTCTTTCCATACCTGACTTGTAACTGCATCGTGGTGGACAGTTTTTGTTACTGCGACCCAGTTATGGGTGTGCGCAGTGGTAGTCGGTGCTGCTGTCGGTGTTTGTGTGGTAGTTGGAGCCGGAGAAGTAGTAGTGGTTGCAGTTGTTGCAGCAGTTGGCGCTACTGTAGCTGATGGTTTTGTCGGGTCTGCCTTTGCGACGTTTTGTGATGATGTTTCAGAAGTATCCTCATCCACTTTCCCTTCCAGTGACTGAGAGGCTGCCTCGTCGGTTTCTTCTTGGTTTTCACCGTCTACACTTGACTCGTCCGGTGTAGACTCAGGAATCAAATGCACGATTAACCAGTGGTTAGTATTTGCATCCAGACTAACAGCCGTATCACCATACTCATTCACGAAGGAATCAACAGCAGTTTTTTGAAGTGTTCCATCTGACATGCTGTAATGCACGACATCAGCTCCCTCCTCCTGCTGCAACAAAAGTCTGTACATTCCGCTTTCATCTGCCTGCTGTAAAGAGGCTGCTTCACAAAATTCGACGGCTGAGTATATATCATACCCGGCATACTGATCAAGCAGGTAAGAAATCATTGGCTCCCCTGCGTGAATGTCAGAAACGGCATATGTCAATGTACCGGCAATATCAGGATCAGTTTGGGACAGACTACTCTCCAACTCATCCAGTTTGTCAAAGTAAGCAACTTTGGCTGTATCAACTGATGAGAGGGACAAATAGTAAGGGAGCGTTTCTTCCGATACGGAAGACTCCGACTGATCCACCAATTCCATTGACATTTCAGACTCATCCTGCTCGGACAGGCTTGATGAGTCTTCGGTTAACTGCGTATCGGCAGGAATCTGGGCATCCATGTTGTTTTGAGCTTGGTCAAGTGGAATGCCTGCCAAATCAATAATCATGTACCGATCAGTTGCCTGCATTGTAGGCTGCATTTCCTGTTTTGCAATCGTCTGAGTTGCAAAAAAAGCAGTATTACTTGCAAGAACTCCTGCAAGGATTGTAGTGATTGTAGTAAATCGTCTTTTCATCATAGAAATTTCTCCTTTCTCTTGTCAACACTGCCTTTTCTTCGGCATCATCATAGCAAAAAAGAAATACTGATGCAAGCGAGAGACAGTAGTAATTTGCCTATAAGCCCCTTTTTCCCAAATTCATCTTGTCGTATAATTCTAATTATACGACAAGATGTTGTATTTTCCTCGGTTTTGGCATATAATAGATTTATAATTAAACAATTTTTATCAAAAATTAATGGAGGTTCTGCATGGCTGATTTTCGACAAGACCAGTACAATCAGTGCAGCAATTATCAAATACTGTGTTGCTCATCGAATCGGTATCCTGGTTGTTGGCACCAACCGCTTATGGAAACAGCGTGCTATGCACCGCATAGGTGCGGAGACTTCGTGAAAGGTAAGACATATAGTTGTCAATAACCCGCGCCCGAGGTGACCTCGGACGGGGCTTGTAAAAGGGAAACCACTCTTTTATGGGTTCTGTTTGTTACCAGAAGGCGTGACCGAAAGGTCGATATTGATTAGCCTTGGAATTCGATGGAACCTACCAAACCAGGTCAGGCGAACTATTCGATTTCTACGTTATCGGCAAAATAGGTACCCTGTGGATACTCCTCTAGTCCCAGGTTCTACGGTATGCCGTTAAACATCCCTTACGGGTACGGGGAAGTGCGGTATGCGTTAAACTGCCGATAACATTGGCGAAGAGGACAACCTTTATTGAGAATCCATACGAGACAGCAACATCGTCTGGTATGGGACGCGTAAGCGAACCTATTAGAAACTTAGAAACACAAAAGGAAAGGAGCTGCTTATGGTAGCAGTAGTTGATCTGTTTGGCAAGCCTTTGATGCCGACAAACGAATACAGAGCACGTAGGCTGCTCAAACAAAAGAAGGCGAAGATTTTCGGCTATCGTCCGTTTACGATTCAGTTGACGGAACGGAAAAGCGCAGAGATTCAGCCGATTGAACTATGCATGGATACCGGATATATCCATATCGGAATCTCTGCAAAATCAGAAAGGCACGAATATCTTGGAATGCAGATTGATACGCTTACTGACGAAAAGTTGAAACGCGATGATAAAAGACAGTATCGCAGACAACGACGTAACCGAAAGCGGTATCGTGCTCCTCGTTTTGATAATCGAAGACGAAAAGAAGGATGGATCGCTCCGTCATTGGAGCACAAGAAAGAGATCCATATCGATGCAATTCAACGAATCTGTAAGGTGATGCCGATAACAGATATCACGCTGGAAATAGGAAATTTTGATACACATGTTCTAAAAGCCGTGGAGGAAGGAAAGCCACTGCCACAGGGTTCTGATTACCAGCATGGTGAACGATATGGGATCGCGACGCTCCGAGAAGCTGTGTTTCTCCGAGATGGCTATAAGTGCCAGTGCTGTGAGAAAAGCGTTAAAGATGGGGCGATTCTGCATGTGCATCATATCAAATATCGGAGTCAGGGCGGAACAAACAGAATGTCAAATCTGATTACGGTATGTGATAAGTGCCACACACAAAAAAATCACAAGCCGGGTGGAAAGCTCTGGAATTGGAAACCAAAACTGGCTGAGTTTAAAGGTGCCTCTTATATGACAAGCATCCGATGGACGCTGTATAACGAGGTAACAGCCCTGCTTCCAAACAGTTCTGTACATATCACATACGGAGCAAAGACAAAGGAAAGCAGACGGAAACTTGACATTAAAAAGTCACATGTGAATGATGCTTATGTAATGGGTCTGTTTTGTCCAAAGCATCGAACGAAACCTGTGTACTTTAAGAAAAAACGTCGAAATAATCGAGTTTTGGAAAAATTCTATGATGCAAAGTATATTGACAGCAGGGATGGAAAGAAACAATCTGGTCAGGAATTGTTTAATGGCAGGATCAACAGAAATCATAGAAAAGATTCTGAAAACCTACACCTGTATCGAAAGCAGAAAGTCACAAAAGGAAAACGTAGCATTCGTAACAAGCACTATCCAATACAGCCGCATGATATTTTGCTATATCAAAAGAAAAAGTATGAGAATGCCGGATGCCATAACAATGGCTCACGAGTAATCTTGTTGCCTGAAAAGAAATCAGTGGCACTCAAGCAGCTGACAATATATCAATATGCAGGTGGGTATTACAGAGTGCCATACGAATCAAACAAAAAAGAAGAAAGGACAGGAAGTTAAGGAACGTGTTTCGGTGCATTCCTCCCCGCCCGACACTTCGGACGAGGTTTCCTGCGCAAAAGAAGGATGAAATTACAAAAATTATACCGCTATGTACGTCAGGCAGCAGATGAATATAATTTAATTGAAGATGGAGATAAAATTGCAGTGGCAGTCTCTGGTGGAAAAGATAGTCTGGCATTATTATATGCGCTAGCCGGTCTCAAGCGCTTCTATCCTGCTTCTTTTACCATTTGTGCAATTACTATTGATATTGGCTTTGGAATGGATTTTACGCCTGTTCAGAGGCTTTGTGATGAACTTGACGTTCCATTTTTTATTTGTCATACGCAAATAAAAGATATTGTATTTCATCCTGAAAATCCAAATGGATCTTGCTCTTTTTGTGCGAATCTTCGTCGTGGTGCACTGATTTCAAAAGCATTAGAACTTGGCTGTACCAAGCTGGCTCTTGGTCACCATAAAGAAGATATTATATATACGATGATGATGTCTATGCTGTTTGAGGGGCGTTTTTATGCCGTATCACCATATACTGCATATGATGATAGTCAAATTGCTGTAATTCGTCCACTTATTTACGTAAGTGAGGGTGAAATTAAAAACTTTGCACAGCAATATCAGCTTCCCATTATTAAAAACCTTTGTCCGCGCGATGGTCATTCTGCAAGAAGTGATATGGAGCCACTTATGAAACAATTAACAGCTCTTTATCCAGATGCCAAGGATCGCTTTTTTCATGCTATTGAAAATGGCAATATTGATGACTGGACAGCTGCACGCACACATATGGACGTAAAACAGTTTATCCAGAATAGAAAAATGCAAGAAAAAGCACTAGATAAAGCTAAAAATTCTGCAAAAACAGTTCAACCCGGAGGTGAATTGTAAATGGGAGTTAATTCATACAGTGAGCAGATTGATATTGATAATACATACCGCCTGCGAATGCTAATCAGTACTCTTCCGCCCTATGCAAAAGATTATTTTCGTGGTATCCAGCCTCATACAGAATCGCGCACCCGAATTGCTTATGCATACGATTTAAATGTATTTTTTTCATATTTGCATGAAAATAATCCTATTTTTGCTCAAAAGGAAATTCGTGATATTACATTAGATGATTTGGAGAAGCTTCGTCCCACTGATATTGAGGAATATCTTGAGTATCTGCAGGCATATACGGATCCACAAAATGAAGGAAGCAATAATACAAAAACAAACCATGAATTAGGATTAAAACGAAAGCTTGCTTCTCTTCGCTCTTTCTATCGATATTTTATTCAGCATGAAGATATTATGTATAACCCTGTTGATCTTGTAACTATGCCAAAGGTACATGATAAGGCAATTACAAGGCTAGATATCGATGAAGTGGCATTGCTGCTAGATCAGGCAGAAAGTGGTGATAAACTATCTGAGCGAGAACAACGTTTCCATGACAGGACAAAATTGCGTGATGTAGCGCTGCTTACATTAATGCTTGGAACAGGCATCCGCGTATCTGAATGCGTAGGACTAAATATTGATGATGTTGATTTTAAAAATGACGGTATTCGCATTCATAGAAAAGGCGGTAAGGAGGTTGTTGTTTATTTTGGAGATGAAGTTGAAAGTGCTCTTCTTTCATACATTGAAGAACGTAAAAAAACAGAGGCTGTAGCTGGTCATGAGGAAGCTTTGTTTTTATCACTTCAAAAAAAAAGAATCAGTGTAAGAGCTGTTGAAAAGCTCGTAAAAAAATATGCTAAAACTGTTACGACAGTTAAACATATCACACCTCATAAGTTGCGCAGTACCTACGGAACAAATTTATATCGCGAAACTGGCGATATTTATTTGGTGGCAGATGTTCTTGGACATAACGATGTAAATACAACCAAAAAGCACTACGCTGCTCTTGAAGATGATAGACGACGCGGTGCGAGAAATGCGGTAAAGCTTAGAGATTAAAATATAAGTAAAAAGTAAAAAAAAATTCATAAATTCTGAAAAGTAAAAAAAATTTTTGAAAGCAAAGATAAGTAAAAAAAGTTTTTTTGAAAAAAGTTGAAAAAGTGCACTTTATTTATAATAAGTAAAATTCATTTTCAGCATCTTACTCCTCCAAAGCTTCTTATCCGGCAGCAGACAGATAAACCCATCTGCTGCCATAATAATGCAACGCCAATTACTTTGTAGCACCACATCCTGAGCACTTGTAGCCTGTTGTTACCGTTTCATCCCATGCGTCCTGATCTACAACTGTTTCATAATGACCAGTGGCCTCGTGATGCACGGTCTGGTAAACTGCATCATGATGAATGGTATTATAGACTGCATCGTGGTGGGTTGTGCCAACCTGTCTCGCTTCAGTATACCATCCGCCGCCATCACCTGGATTTACAAGTGCATGATAACCATAATCATCGCTAGTAGCTCCTATCGGATATACATAACCGCATACGTTACAGATATCAACCTCTGCTATGATCGGCTCATCCCATGCGTCCTGAACAAGCACGTTTTCATCCCATGCATCCTGAACAAGTACGTTTTCATCCCATGCAGCCGAATCTTCCTTCCATACCTGACGCGTAACTGCATCATGATGAACCGTGTTTGTTACCGGGACCCAGGTATGCGTATGAGCCGTTGTAGTTGGAGCTGTGGTTTCTGGTGCCTTCGTAGTTGGAGCGGCCGTTTCCGGCGCTTTTGTTGGCTTAGTTGTTTCCGCTTCTTTTGTTTCAGCTTCCGTGGCAGAGGTTTCCTCCTGTGATTCCTCTGCTTTTCCTTCCTCGGATTCCGATGCAGATTCGTCCACCTTCTCTGCCTCTGCCGCTCTCAGGTGAACAACGATCCAGTGATTCGTTGCAGAAGAAAGGGAAACTATTTTCTCCTGATCCTCACCAAACAATGCTTCAAGCGGGGTCTTTACCAATTCGCCGTCGGCAATGTCATAATGATACAGATTGGCATTGTCCGCAAGCACCAGATTTAACTGATACTGCTCCAGATCCTCCCGGGTGTCTCCCGTAATCTCGTAAAATCCGGCCGCATCAAAGCCGGCAAATGCCGCATTCTGTGATAAAAGCTGCTTCAAAATCGGCTCATCCGCAAATGCACCCGTCACCGTGTAGCCACCGGCATCCTCATTGGCAAATAGATCCAAATAAGCATCAACAGCCGTATCCTCTGCCTGGGAACTTTCCTCTGTTAAAGTTTCAGCTTCGGTTAAAGTTTCAGCTTCAGTCGAAGCTTCACACACCTCGTCCAATACCTTCGCCAGATCAATAATCAGATATTCGTCCGTTCTTACCTTCGCTGCCGTTACATTCTCCGTCGCCGGAACAGAAAGCGTTGATGCCGCCATTGCAGCGGCTGATGCCAGTACAAACATTTTTGTTTTTCTCATAGTAAAGTCCTCCCAAAATTAAATAAAAATATATGTTACTGCGATTGATCTCTCAATCCTGCCTTCATTATTGCATAAGCAAAATACTGCCGCAAGTGGGCACGGTTGATCTTTTTTAACCTATTTATTTTTTGAAAACAACAACAGGTAAATCAAAAGCAAAAACACTGCTGTCATCGCAAAAAACAACGGCCGTACCCAGACCGGAGCTCCGTCTGCATCCAGTTCTTCTTCCTGATAAAGATCCTGCTGTTCAATTGAACCTTTATGATATACAAATACGTAATGTATTCAAGTTAAAACTTTTATAATTGACGTTACTTTGTAGCACCACAACCAGAACATTTGTATCCGGTTGTCACTGTCTCATCCCACGCTGCCTGTGTCACTACTGTCTCGTAGTGTCCAGTTGCATCGTGATGAACAACGGTCGTCTCGGCATCATGGTGGACTGTTGTGTATACGGCATCGTGATGGACGGTATTATACACGGCATCATGATGGGTTGTACCGATCTGGCGCGGCTCCGTATGCCAACCTGACCAACAACCAGCAGCCATATGTACACCAATATCATCACTTGGGTCCCAAAATTCATGACCACAGTTATTGCAGATATCAACACGACCATACATCGGCTCATCATATGCTTCTGACACCAGCACCTGCTCATCGTATGCCGCCTGAGAAAGTACCTGCTCGTCCCATGCTGCTTTCGTTACAACCGTCTCATCCCACGCTGCACTATCCTCTTTCCATACCTGACTTGTCACTGCATCATGATGCACGATAGTTGTAACCGGTACCCACGTATGCGTATGTGCTGTTGTGGTCGGTGCCGAAGTAGCCGTAGTTGGTTGAATAGTAGTTGGCGCTACTGTTGACGGCGTCGCAGACGGCTTTGTTTCCGGTGCTTTTGTGGTTTGAGCTGGCTTCGTTGCTGTGGGTTTTGTCTGAGCCGGTTTTTGAGTTTCCGGTAATTTGGTTTCCGATGACGATTTTTCGGATGTAGCAACTGCAGAGTCAGATGTCTGGGAATCTTCCCCTGAACCGCCTGTTGGGTTCGCAGTATCTTCTTCTACTGCTCCTTCCAAGGATCTTGAAGCTTCCTCGTCTGTCTCTTTTTCTTCTTTCTGTACTTCCGGAATCAGATGAACAATCATCCAGTGGTTTGTAGTTGTCTCCAGGCTGTATGAAGGCTGACCATACTCGTTAAGAACAGCTTCCACCGCAGACTTTTGGAGAGTTCCATCCGCAACACTGTAATGCACAACGTCGGCACTTTCCTCCTGCTGTAATAAAAGACTGTAGATACCGTTTTCATCCGCCGGCCGTAAAGAGGCCACTTCATAAAACTCAACGGCTGAGTATGTATCATACCCGGCATACTGATCAAGCAGATAAGATATGATCGACTCGTCTGTCCTGATATCAGAAACGGCATACGCCATCTGACTGCTAGTATACATATCAATCGGATTAGTACTATTCTTAAGAGAATCGAACTGATCAAGATGAGCAATGTACTCATTGTCCAACGAGGTCAGAGACATATAGTACGGAGGCTCTTCTGCTTCCAAAGAACTCTCAGAAAAATCCTCAAATTCAGTTGATACTGCCTCTGAAACCTGCGTTTCTGTAAGACTTTCATCTGTCCAAGTAAAAGGAATACCTGCCAGATCAATAATCATATACCGATCAGCTGTCCTTTCTGATTGAGTTTCTGTCGTCGCTGCTGCATGAGCAAACAGAACCGTATTACCTGCAATAATACCTGTAAGAGCTACTGCAATTTGTCTTCTCATCATCATAAAAATTTCTCCTTTCTTCCTGCAAACATCCCCCGATCTGCTATTACATATTGCTATGGCAGAATGGGCTTTGTATCTGTTTTCCCAATCATAGCAAAAAATCGAAGTGTCGCACAAGTAGGGAAGAAAGGCAAATCCGCGAAAAAATTTTTCTTCTGAATCACGAAAAAAATCGGCAAGAATAATCCTGCCGATTTTTTACTAACTATTCATCTTCGATGCTGCTATTTTGCAATAACTCATCTTATAATATCATGATCCTGAAGAACTTTCTCAACTACTGTTCCATGAATGACATGAAGCAGAGGCTTCTTTAATGCATTCAGCGGTCCTGGCAGCTGGATATCAATCGGAGACTTGCCATCCATGAGCTTTACAGAACTGTCAAGCAGTTCACGAATATCATATACACTGCCCCATACCTCAGGAACACCTCTGTCTACACCAAGCAGTCCATAAACAGCTTCCATAGCAGTTCTTACAGAATATTCTGTAGTGAATACAGTGTCGCGAGGTGTGTCAGCAAACTGACCTAAGAATGCGAAGTTTACGCAGCCATCCGGAATAACATCCGGGCGGTCGCCCTTTGTACGCGGCATGAAGAATGCAGTGATATATGGCATCATAGTCGGTACGCAGACTGCACTGTTCTCAGCAAGCTCTGGAATCTGATCAGTCGGAACACCTAAATGATACAGCCACTCTTCTGTGATTTCTTTACCTGTACACTCTCTCATTGGCTTCTTAACAAAGTTGCCTGGCTTATCTGTAAACAGACCATATACCCATACGCAAACCTTGTCCTTATCCTGTGTCTTGAACTGTCCCTGACGGTTGATTGTCCAGCTTAACAGCCAATTAGAATCTACGCAGCTTACAATACCACCAGTTACAACGTTTCCTGTTTTCGGATCACGCTTGCAGATATCAGTGATATATGGAATAATCTTGTCATCCAGTGTAGTAACGGTAGCAGATTCCCAGTTTGTCTTTGTAATGTCGGAACAGAATTTCTCCGGATGACCAAAGGACGGATCCTGCTTTGCGATATTCTTCCACAGATTCCAGCAGCCACTTGTGCGAACCTCTGCATCTCCATTCGGTGCATGATTCTGATCACCATAAATAGTACCTTCTGTACAGCTTCCGTTTGTGACGAATACAAGATCGTTTTCTGTCAAAACAATACCCTTCTCAACACCATGCTCCTTGCACTCAATTGCAGATGCAATCTTCTTTCCATCCTTAAATTCAAAAATAACATTTGTTACTTCAACGCCAAATCTAAATTCAACGCCAGCAGCCTCAAGATACTTCTGCATTGGAAGAATCAGGGATTCATACTGATTATACTTCGTAAATTTAAGTGCACTGAAATCCGGCAGACCAGAAATATGATGAATGAAACGCTGAAAGTAAAGCTTCATCTCAAGTGCACTGTGCCAGTTTTCAAATGCGAACATGGTACGCCAGTACAGCCAGAATGTAGAATTGA
>OLNY01003306.1_pt1 | contig 10402 bp, 9 predicted proteins | sample 1671981 | NCBI WGS metagenome assembly OLNY01 (sample SAMEA3136632, study PRJEB25190) | human gut metagenome | biome: human gut; feature: human-associated habitat; material: faeces | place: Austria | collected 2013 | reverse complement strand
GTCTGAATGCGAGGCGTCCGATACGGCCAAAGCCGTTAATTGCAACTTTAACATCTGCCATTGGAATATTCCTCCTGAGAAATAATTATTTGCTCCGACTGGCGAAGCAGCAGACACACCCAGACGGGTATATCATTACATATTTATTATACTAAAAATCTGTAATTTTATCAAGATGTTTGAGGAAAATTAATCGCAGACTTTCATAAAAAAATGCCAAGTTTTTTTGTGCATTTCGCCGAAACAGCGGACCTCGTCACCCGCAAAAACGGTCAATCGGAGCCGTGGAACTTCTTCACGAACCAGATCGAGTTCATATCCGCCACGGAGAATTCCCGGTGGTTCAGGTACTCCAGGCAGCCCGCCGGAGTGGTGAACTCGAACCGCAGCTTGTAGGAGTACAGCGCCTGCACGTCGTAGCCGAGCGCCTTGTTGAGCTTGTTGCTTCCGTACTTCCCGTCGCCGAGGAGCGGATGCCCCACATGCGCGAAATGCGCGCGTATCTGGTGAGTCCGCCCGGTCAGCAGGTCGACCTCCAGCAGCGAGTTCCCGCCCCGGGTCTCGAGCACGCGGTACTTCGTAAGTATCGTGCGGTTCTGCGGGGTCTTGCGGTCGGAGACGATCACGCGGTTCTCGTCGGACAGCTTCTCAAGGTAGGCGGTCAGCGTGTCGGCGCGCTTCGGAAGCTCCCCCTGCACAACGCAGAGGTACAGCTTGACAAGCTCCCTGTCGCGTATTTTCTGGTTGAGCACCCGCAGCGATTCCGCGTTCTTCGCGGCTATGACTATCCCGCCGGTGTTGCGGTCGATACGGTTGCACAGCGCCGGAACAAAGCTCTGCTCGCTCTCCGGGTCGTACTCCCCCTGCTTCCAGAGGCGGCATTTTATGCGGTTTATCAGCGTGTCGGAGGTGTTGTCGTTGTCCTCGTGTACCACCATTCCGACCGGCTTGTCGCAAAGAAGTATATTTTCGTCCTCGTATATCACGTCTATCTCCGGCGGGACCTCCCGGAAATCCGCGGTCTTTTCCCTGCCTCCGGTGTCAAGCAGCTCGTCGCTCAGGTAAAACCGGAACACGTCCCCCTCGCTGAGCTTCACGTTCGGTTCGGTTCTGGCTCCGTTGAGCTTTATCCTCTTCTTTCGCATCAGCTTGCAGATAAGCGGCAGCGACAGGTTGGGGTAGGCTTTGGTGAGGAATCTGTCGGCGCGCTGCCCGGCGTCGTTTTTGGTTACTGTTATCTCGGTCATAATTTCCCCTCAGTGAATTGATGTTTCTATTATACCCCCTCCGACCCGGCTTGTCAAGCGAACCGGAAATAAAAACGGCGGCTCATCGGAACCGCCGTGATTCATTTAAACTAGAGGCTTCCCGCAGAACGGGCAGAACTTCGCGCCGGGCTTCACTGCGTTTCCGCAGTATGTACAGAATGCGGAAGCGGAGTTCGCTCCCGGCTGAGCGGGAACGGGCTGGGGCGCAGGTGCGGGAATCGGTGTGGAAGCAGGCACAGGCTCGGGAACCGGCATAGGAGCAGGCACAGGCTCGGGAATCGGCGTGGGAGCGGGCACAGGTTCAACAGGAGTCGGAACCGCGTTCACAGGCTGAACCGGAACCGGCTGAACAGGCTGAACGCTCTGAACAGGCTGCGCTGCCTGGGCATTCGGCTGATACTGGGGGTGCTGAGTCTGCCGGGGCTGCTGATATGGGATAGTCGGCAGCTTCGGCTCAAATGCGGACTGGCTGTCCTTCGGCTCGTCGGCGGTGTTGTTGTCGGTATCGATCCCTGCGTTCTTTCTCACCGCGAGAACGGTCTCAAACAGAATGCGCAGAACGACGTTTCCTACGATGACGTACTTGAATATAGCGCCGAATCCGTCGATGGTGGTGATGCACTTCGCAATGCCTATAAACACAAGGAACGCCGCCAGGGAGTAGTAGGTTATCTTCACGATGTAAAGCGGAAGGAAGCGCTGACCGTTCGCGTACTGCATGAATCTGCCCGCGGACGGATCCTTCGCCTTCGGGCCGAAAACCTTCCAGTAAAGCAGGATCCCCGCCGCGACTGAAATAACAAGTCCCAGTATAGTAAGCAGGAGATTCGCGATCATGCCGCCGCTCAGGGCTGCGTAGATATCAAACATAGCGTGTACCTCGTTTCATTTGATTTTTCGGCGTGTGCCGTAATAGAATTATAACATAATTATACGACAAATGCAACAATATTTGTTATATTTTTTCAGAAATATCAAACGGAGTGGTCTGGTAAACGAAGTAGTTCAGCCAGTTGGTGTAGATGAGCGTGGAATGCGCCCTCCACTTGAGCACAGGCTGCTTCGCGGGGTCGTCGTCCGGGAAGTAGTGAGCGGGGATCTTCGGGTTCAGACCCTTTTCAAGGTCGCGCTTGTACTCCAGAGCCAGGGTGTCCGCGTCGTACTCGGAATGCCCTGTTATGAAGAACTGGCGGCTGTCCTCGCTGCAAACGGCATACACGCCCGCCTCGTCGGAAACCGCCATCACCTTGAGCTGCGGCACCTTCTCGATGTCCTCGCGGCGAACCTCGGTATGGCGTGAATGCGGCGCCCAGAACTCGCTGTCGAACCCTCGGAACAGTCTTGATTTCGGTGTGAGCAGAGTGTGCCTGAACACGCCGGAGAGCTTCTCCGGGAGCGGGTACTTCGGAATGCCGTAGTGGTAGTACAGCGCCGCCTGAGCCGCCCAGCAGATGTGGAACGTGGAATGCACATGGGTTTTCGTCCAGTCCATTATTTTGCAAATCTCCTCCCAGTAGTCGACCTCCTCAAACGGAAGGTGCTCCACCGGAGCGCCGGTGATTATGAACCCGTCAAAGTTCATGTCCTTTATCTCGTCGAAGGTCTTGTAGAAGTTCAGCAGGTGCTCATGTGAGGTGTTCTTGCTGGTGTAGGTTGAGGTCTGCACGAGAGTCACCTCGATTTGCAGCGGAGTATTAGACAGGCTGCGGAGTATCTGCGTTTCAGTCGCGACCTTGGTCGGCATGAGGTTCAGTATGCCTATCTTCAGCGGACGTATGTCCTGGTGGAGCGCGCGGTGCTCCGTCATGATGAATATATGCTCGTTTTCAAGTATCGACTGCGCGGGCAGTCCGTCGGCTATTTTTACTGGCATTTTTTATTCCTTTCCCATTGCGTATCCTTTGATACAGCCGTATGATACAACCGTAGAACGCGGCATTTTTTATAATATGAATCTATTATAGCTCAACGCGCTGTTTTTGTCAAGTTTGCGCCGCACCCGCTGAATAGTACGGAAAACCCCGGGAAGCCGAGCCTCCCGGGGTATGTATCATTCGATGTTCTGAATCTGCTCGCGTATCTTTTCTATCTCGCTCTTCTGGTCGACGACTATGCGCGTTACCTCTATGTCCTGCACCTTGGAGCCTATGGTGTTGGTCTCGCGGTTCATCTCCTGCACCAGGAAGTCAAGCTTCCTGCCCACAGGCTCGCCGGATTCCAGCATTGTGCGGAACTGCGCGATGTGGCTGCGCAGGCGTACCGTTTCCTCGTCCACGGCGGTCTTTTCGGAGAATATCCCCGCCTCCATGAGTATGCGGTTTTCGTCGATGTTCGTGGAGCTCAGCACCTCGCACATCTTGTCGTAGAGCCGCCTGCGGTAGTCCTCCACCATCTGCGGGGAGCGCGTTTCGACTACGCCGACCCACTCCTCGATTTTATCCAGGCGCGACATTACGTCCCGCTTCATGCGCTCGCCCTCGGCTTCACGCATCGCGATGAAGTGCTCCAGAGCCTCCTCCGCCGCCGACTTCACGTCAGCCCAGAGCTGCTCCTCGTCGGTCTCGGTCTTTACTACGGTGAACGCGTCCGGGATACGCAGGATATCCGACAGCGAAAGGCCGTCGTTCAGCGAATACTCCTCCTTAACGGAGCGCAGCGCGTCAACGTATTCCTTTACTATTTCCTTATTTATAGTTATCTTCTCGTCCGCGGCCTCAACGTTGTTCACCAGCACGGATATCTCCACCTTGCCGCGGTTTATCCTGCCCTGGAGCAGGCTCTTGAGCTTCTCCTCGATGTAGCCCAGGCTGCGCGGGAGCCGCGAGCTGAACTCGTAATACCGATGATTCACCGCGCGTATCTCTACGGTGATATCCCTGCCGTTAAGTACCTGATGACCTCTGCCGAAGCCTGTCATGCTCTTTATCATGTTACTGTCCTTTCGACCTGTTGAACCCTACTGCTGTCAGATGTGCGCCAGACCCTTGTCCAGCATGTACTGCGCCGCGTGCATGATACCCGCCCTGCCTGTCGGGAACGTAAGCCCGCCCTGGAGCCATACTGCAAAAGGCTCACGCAGCGGAGCGTCCGCTGAAAGCTCGATGGAAGCGCCCATCGTGAAGGCTCCAGCCGCCATGATGACCTGGCTGTCGTAGCCCGGCATGTCCCACGGCTCCGGGGAAGCGAAGCTGTCCACCGGGGAGCCCGCCTGAATGCCCTGGCAGAACGCGATGAGCTGCTTCTCGCCGCCGAGCTTCAGCGCCTCGATGATGTCGGTGCGCTTCTCGCTGTACTTCGGGAACGCCTCGAAGCCGAGAAGCTCCGCCAGAGCCGCCGCAAACGCCGCAGTCTTGAGCGCCGCGCAGACCGCCTCCGGCGCGTGGAATATTCCAAGGTACATTCCGCGGAGCTGATTCAGGCTCGCGCCGACCTCCTTGCCAGTGCCGGGAGTGGTCAGCCTGAACGCGCACAGCTCCACGAGGTCTGCCCTGCCCGCGATGTAGCCGCCGGTCTCCGCGATTCCGCCGCCGAGATTCTTGATAAGGCTGCCCGCGATGAGGTCGGCGCCGACTGAAACCGGCTCCTTTTCCTCGACCAGCTCGCCGTAGCAGTTGTCGGTGAATATCACGCAGTCCGGATTAACGCTGCGGACTGCCTCGCATATCTTCGCGATGACCTCAATGCTCAGCGACGGGCGCAGGGAATATCCCCTGGAGCGCTGGATATAAGCCATCCTGCAGGTTCCCGCGCGGCGCTTTATGCCGTCGTAGTCCGGGGTGCCGTCCGGCAGGAGGTCTACCTTGCCGAACTTCACGCCGAAATCCTTCAGTGAACCTATCCCATCACCGGAAATTACGCCCTGCATGGTGTCGTAGGGGTCGCCGGTGACGGAAAGCAGCTCGTCCCCGGGGCGGAGGACACCGAACAGCGCGGTGGTTATCGCGTGGGTGCCGTTCACGAAATTGTGGCGCACCAGGGCGTCCTCGGCGCCGAGTATCTGCGCGAAGACCGCGTCCAGCTTGTCCCTGCCGTCGTCGCCGTAGCCGTAGCCGTTAGTCCCCTTCATGTGGATATCGCTTATCCTGTTGTCGATGAACGCCTTTAAAACGCGCTCGCCGTTGTATTCCGCCATGCGGTCGAACTCGGCAAACTGCGGAGCGCACAGCTCCATTGCCTTTTTTCCTGCTTCCACCAGTTCCGGTGAATAATCGAAGAATGCCATTTTATCTATCCTTTCAAGCCCGGGAGCCTTCCCGGAATACAATTAACGCATACATTTTTATTTTACACTTTTTTAGGGGTTATGTCAACACCTAAATGTGAAAAATTTAGAAATTCTGACGCTCTGAGATAAGGATTGACTTTTTCAGGAAAAGCGGGTATAATAGAAAGACCAAAGGAGGGTGCTATATGAAAAAAAGAATCGCGATACTATCTGCGATGCTTCTGATGACAGGCTGCACCGGGAACGTCACATCGCCAGGGAGCCAGCCGAGCCAGTCCAGCCAAATCAGTCAAACCAGCCAGTCCGAGCAGTCCGGAACTGCGCCGAAAGAGTCCACGCCGGAAAGCTCCGCACAGGCGGAAGCCACCGCCGAACCGCCAAGCACCGAGCCTGTAAATACCGCGGAGCCTCCGGAAACCATGCCGACCGGGGAGCTTCCCGGAACCGGAACGGCTGAGAGCCTTCCGGTAAAGGCGCAGTACCTTGAGGACGTGCCGGAGCTTGGTGAGCACGACACATTCAGTCAGGCCGACGGAACCGAGGTCAGCGAATCAGCCGTAAAGGTGGTATTCTCCGCAGAAAGCACGGTCAGCGACTTCAGGCTGCTGTCGATAGCAATGCAGGACATCGACGAGAACGGGATCTTCACGTTCTCCGCCGAGGAGCTGTACTCGCAGCCCGAGCTTACGCCGGAGCGTCCGCTGGAAGCGGGTCTGGTGTTCCTGGGAGATATCCCGAACAATGGGATCTCCTTCACCGACGCCGATGGGAACGTAAAGTACTTCTCCGTGGATATGAGCGGCATGGACGGTTCCCTGGTACTCTGGGAAATAACCGTAATATGAAAAAATCCCGTAGCCATACGGCTGCGGGATCTTAATTTGTTGAACTATCAGAGGTTGGCAGAGGCGTCAGAATCACGCAGCGTGAAGTTCCCTATAAGGCCCTTCATCGTTGCAGCCTGCGCCGAAAGCTCCTCGGAAGCCGCAGCGGATTCCTCCGCAGTCGCGGAGTTCGTCTGGACTACGTTGGAGATCTGATCGATTCCTATGGAAATCTGCTTGATGGAATCCGCAGCCTCCTTTGTGGAATCGGAGATCTTGTTGTTGATCTCCTCGACCTTTGCAGAGGATTCTACAACCGCCGTCATCATCGCGGCAGCTTCGTTCACGATGGCGCTGCCGTTCTCAATTGCGGAAACGGTGCCTTCGATCATGTTCGTGGTGTTCTGTGCAGCCTCGCCGGACTTGGCGGCAAGGTTGCGCACCTCGTCAGCCACGACCGCGAAGCCCTTTCCGGCTTCACCCGCACGCGCGGCTTCTATCGCTGCGTTCAGCGCGAGTATATTCGTCTGGAACGCGATGTCCTCGATGGTCTTGATAATGTTCTTGGTCTCTGCGGAGGAATTCTTGATCTCCTCCATTGCGCTGATGAGATTCTCCATCTTCGCAGAGGTGTCGCCGAGCTTCTCGGCGGCTTCCTTTGTGCATTTGCTTGCATCTTCTGCGTCCTTGGAATTTTCGTGTATCATTTCGGATACCACGTTGATGGTCGCAGCCAGCTCCTCAACGGAGGAAGCCTGTTCGGTAGCGCCCTGTGACAGCGCCTGCGCGCCTGAGGAAACCTGTTCGGAGCCTGCCGCAACCTGGTCGGCGGCGGTGCTTATCTCGGACATGGTTGCGCTGAGCTTGTGGTTGATATCGCGGACATAGTGGAGCAGCTTCTGGCAGTCGCCGACATAGAACTTTTCATTCTCAGCAGTATGTACGTTCAGGTTGCCGGTGGACATTGACTCGAGAATGCGCCCGATATCGCTGATAATGTTGTTGAGGTTGCTGACGACCGTCTTTGTCGCCTCGGAGAGACGTCCGGTCTCGTCCTTGGAATGAATCTCGGGAACCTGGCTTGTGAGGTCGCCCACGGCGAGCTTCTCGATACGCTCGGTGCATACTTTTACGGAGGAACCTATCTTCTTGCCGAGGCAAACGGAGATGAACGCTGAAACGACGCATGCAGCAATAAGAAGGATCACGGTCATAAAAATAGCGCGGGATGTAGAGTCCATAAAGTCGCCGGTGGGAGCGTAAACTGCAAGCGACCAGCCGTTTAAATCCGGGATCGGGGCATAGGAAAGGAACTTGCTTACGCCGTTCAGCGTGTACCGCGCAATGCCGGATTCGCCTGCACGCATGCTCTCGTGCGCCTTTACAAGCGTCTTGTATCCGGCCTGACCGGAGGTGTCCGCAGCCGCGAGCTGTTCGATGTTCTCGCCGCGCTTTACAAGATCGCTGTCGGGGTCGGCGATGGTGTTGCCGTCCTTGTCGATTATGTAGGCTCCGCAGTTTTCGCTGAGCTTTATACTTCTCACGATGTCGTTGAGAAATTCGGAATCAGGAACGATGATAACGCAGCCCGCTGTTTCGCCGCCGGAAATGCCGTTTTTCCAGATAGGAGCCGCGATTATGATCATCAGTTCGCCGGTCAGTCTGGAAACGGTAGGAGTGGTTACGGTGACATTTCCTTTCATCGCGTTCTGGAAGTACTCGCGGTCGGAATAGTTGTTGCCGTCGAGGCAGTCCCCGTTAGACTTGATGATGTTGCAGCTCTGCAGTTTGTGATTCTCGATGGTCTGCTGAACTATTTCGCTGAGTTCGCTGTCGGTGGTCGACGAGTCTGAGATCCGGGGCATTGCGCCAAGCTCCCTTGCAATGTTGGCATAGGAACGCACCTCCCAGTATACGCGATCCGCCGCGACCTGCGCCGAAGCGGTCATGCTGCTGTATACCAGATTTACGGTACTGTTGTAGATCATGATGCAGGCAAATCCGCCAAGCGTGAACAGCGAAATTGCGACTGTAAGGATACAGCTTACCAGTATCCTCATACCGATAGATTTCATAGAAAACCCTCCCTTTTTTTGCGGCGCCGCGCAGGTGTCATTCGGATCATACGGCGCTGCATATCACACCGCGAGCCGAACATTTGAACATTTATAGAAAATGCTCTGCCGTGATGTAATTTTCTTTAATTAATAATACCACAAAAATCATGGTAAATCAAGCGGATTTCCACACATTTTTCGACAATCTGGCGATTTTTGTAGATACTATATAAAAGCCGGGGCTGCATAGAGGTTCACATTATACAAACACGAACTGCACCAACAGCATGTAGATAACCGTCCCGGCGGCGATGGACAGCAGCATGCTGCGCTTCCACAGGTGAATTCCGACCGTGGCGGCTCCTGCGATAAGCTCAGGAAGACCCCAGCTATACTCCGTCACGGAAACGCTGCGCAGGCAGTAGACGATGAGCATTCCGAAAATTGCGCCGGGGAGCACCTTCCCGAGGTACTGTATGTATTTCGGGGTAGGCTTGTCCTGCCGGAACACCAGGAACGGCAGGAAACGCGTTGCCATCGTCCCGAGGGTGCACATCGCGATGGTGATTATCTGTTCGGCGATGGTCACTTTTCCTCACCCGCCTTCCGCTCAACGGGCTTCCTGAACGCGGTGAGAAGCAGCAGTATGCATATCATCGCGGGTATCATGAAGTTATCCTTGCCGAATATCAGCAGGCAGGCAGCGCTGCTCGCCAGACCCGCCCACTCGCTGAAATGGCGCTTCTCCTTGAGCCACTGCTCCAGGAATATCACGATGAACATTGCTGTCATCACGAAATCCAGACCCTTCGTGTCGAAGGTGATGAGATTCCCGAGCAGACCTCCCAGTGTGGCTCCGCCGACCCAGTAGAGCTGGTTGAGCAGCGTTACGAAGAAGTAGAACCAGCCGCGGTCGCAGTCCTCGGGGATCTCAGCGGTGCAGTTTATGCTGAACGTTTCGTCGCACATGCCGTAGATGAGGTAGAATTTCTTCCAGCCCATGTCCTTGAACTTGTCCAGCATGGAAATTCCGTAGAACAGGTGCCGCGCCTGTATCATCAGCGACACCATCAGCACCTGGAGCGGCGCGAACGGCGAAAGCAGCATCTGCGCCGCGAGGAACTCCAGACTGCCGCCGAAAATCACCGCCGCCATTATCATCGGGTAAACAAAGCTGAACCCGGAAACGTTCATGTAGATACCGTAAGCCATTCCTAGAAACAGGAACCCCGCAAGTATCGGTATAGTGCAGGGAAACGCCGCCCTGAACGACCTCGTTATAATGCCCTTGTTATTTTCCATGTCGTGTAGTGCCTCCATTCCGAACAGCTATGTATTATATCATATTACTGGGTATTTTGCAAGAGAAGATAAGGAATTCCCGCCAGTATATGTAAGTATTCCGAGTCGTTTATACCTGTGCGGCGCGGTAAATAGTACTTTACAATCCGCGCAGAATATGTTATAATAAGTTATATTATGTTCGGAAAAGGGGAACCATTTATGAAAAAGCTGACCCGCCTTAAATGTCTGTCTTGCCTTATCCTGGCTCTGGCGGCGGCGCTGTCGCTGACGGCATGCTCCGCCGATACGGCTTCCGGGGTATTCCCGGAGCTGTCGCAGATAGTCGGCGAGATAATACAGACCGCAGAGGAAAGCTCCCCGGTAACGCGGGAGTTCTTTCAGACCCAGGAGCCGGAGGAGCAGTCCGCAGAGCCTGAGCGCCCTGACGTTCCGCAGACCCCCGGCGAGGGGCAGGTTGGCTTCCCGCAGACCGATGAGGCGTCCGCGCAGCCTGACGCGCCGACGGAAAGCTCCATCGCCGAGGACGGCAGCTACACCACCAAGGAGGACGTCGCGCTGTATATCCACACCTACGGGAAGCTGCCGCAGAACTTCATCACGAAGAAGCAGGCGCGGGAGCTTGGCTGGGGCGGGGGTTCCCTGGAGCCATACGCGCCGGGCATGTGCATAGGCGGCGACCGGTTCGGGAATTACGAGGGTCTGCTGCCGGAGGGTCACAGCTAT
>OLNY01003304.1_pt1 | contig 10412 bp, 6 predicted proteins | sample 1671981 | NCBI WGS metagenome assembly OLNY01 (sample SAMEA3136632, study PRJEB25190) | human gut metagenome | biome: human gut; feature: human-associated habitat; material: faeces | place: Austria | collected 2013 | reverse complement strand
ACAGTGCTTATCCCGATGAGCTTGCAAGTAAATATTTAATTTGGATGGCAGCACCGAATAATTCATACAAAGGGCTTCCGTCATTTGTTGACATTCATCAGTATTCGTGGACAGGCAAGGTTGACGGGATTTCCGAAAAGGTTGATATGAATTACATATATAATTTAAACTGTTAATTGTAAGGAGAGTGTGCTATGGTTTGGATTACCATTGCTATTGGTATAGCATTTATTTTTAATATGTTGATAATTATGAAAATCATCAGTAATTGTATAGATTATAAATTTATTTGTTTGATGGCTAAAATCAGTCGTATATTATCTTTTATGGGCACTGTAGTTTCTTTGTCAGCTATTGTGTGTATAATATTTATTCCGCCTATTGCAATGAACGAAAGAGAAAGTACAACATATGAGATAACGGAATTTAAAAAAGTTATTAGCAAATACAACGAAGAATCGTATCTATATACTATTAATAAAACAGAAATACACAATGTAAAAGTTGACACATATTTTGATAAAAATAATGACGGAGCTATTACTTCAATTGACTTAGCAAATAGCAATCCCTCAAAGCTCATTGTTAAAGAATATGAGTGTTTACGCTTGGTGGATTTTTCAATGATTAAAAATTACGAATATATTTTTATATAGCTCATATAAAAAATTTAAAGGTGATAATAAATGCGTAAAAAATATGATAGCAAGGATTTTTTTATCGTTGCAGACTCAAAGAACGATTCTGTTTCAAAATTTTCTTTATTGACAAAAGAATATTTTGATAAAAATAAAATTACAAAACCGAATGACCTTACTCTTGGTAATAGCGGTAAGGGAACTGAATTTGTTTTTAGTGAAAACGGAGGAATTAAAAATGAAAATATCAACATCGGAAAAATTAAAAAAGGTGATTTCAGAAATTGAAAACACAAAAGCTGAAATTGAAAAATCAAAAGAGAAAATTAAAAAGCTCAACGCACAAAAAAAGAAGCTTGAGCTGCAAATTGAAAAAGAAAAGCACAACGAGCTGTGCTCGGTTTTGTCGGACTACGGAATTAAATCCGTAAATGATTTTCAGGACTTTTTGGAAAAGTATACATCGGAAGCAAGTGCTGACGAAAATGCAAATGGAGAAAATTGATTATAAATCAATTTTCGGATTGTACAGAAAAAGTTTCTTTTTCTGTTGGTGAGCGTATGCGATTTAGTTTTTACAAAAATAAAAACTATGGGGTTTCAGGGGTATACACCTGACCAGCGATTTGTACGCACAAATCGGATTTTGTGCGTACAAAATCTGTGCTGGCGTATCATCATTTCGTGCCGAAATGATGATACAAAAGCCCTCAGAAAAAGAAAGGCAAAAATCAGGCAAAATTGCAGTTTTGGGAGGGAAAAATGAAAAAGGAAGTTAAAAGCTATAGGATATATATAAGAGTGTCAGAAGCCGAAAAAGCGGAAATCGCATATCAGGCTGCACTCAACAATATGTCAATTTCGGAGTACATTCTAAAATGTGTAAGACGAAAGCGAATAGTAGTATGCGAGAATTTTCCCGAACTGCTATATCAATTATCCGCACTTGGCAATAACCTGAATCAGATTGCAGCAATTGCAAACACAAACAAATACATTTCTTCAAATCAAATAGAATCAGCAAAAAATATTCTATCCGACTGTTACGATAAAATGTCAGAATTCGTTTCGTATATCTGCGAGCCAAAATCTGATTCAGAAAATTCTCACAATCAGCTGAGTGAAGAAGTCGTTGAAGAAATCAACAATGCTTTGGCAATTATAAACAGTCGAGTGAATTCAGCAAAGAAGGAAATGTAATTAATGGCAGTGGTTAAAACAATAAACAAAGACCCTAAAAAGCAAATGTCTAATCGAATGACATCAAATGCACACATCTTTAATGCGTTGAACTACATAACTCGCAAAGATAAAACAACTCCTGAACTTACATACTGCAATTTAACAAATTCAAATTTTACAAATTGGGAAACAACAAAATTTTTTCAACAAACAAGAAAAATGTATGATAAGGATAATAAAATTCTTGCACATCATCTTGTACAATCTTTTGCGGTTGATGATAAATTAACACCTGAGCTTGCAAACAAAATAGGCAGAGAGTTAATTCATAAATGTTTCCCCGATATGCAGGTTGTAATGACTACTCACCTTGACGGTAAGTGTTTACATAATCACTTTATTATTAATTCAGTATCGCCAATCGACGGACACAAATTTCTTGACAATATGAAAACTGTCAGAATGATTAGACGAGTTTCGGATGAGCTGTGCTACAAGTATGGTTTAAATGTAATTGAAAATCCGCAACAAACGTGCAGACTTGATGATGCTACGTTTCGCAAAGCCATTGAGGGCAAAAGTTGGAAATTTAATCTTGTCAATGATATTGATAAAGCGCTTGAAGATTGCAAAACAAAAGAAGAGTTTATAAACTTTTTTGAAAGCAACGATTATGAAATTAAATACGGCAACGCACATATTGTGTTTCACAAAAACGGCGAAGCAAAATCGATAAGAGCCGACACACTTGCAAAACAATTTGGCAATAAATATTGCAAAGCCAATATTGATAAAGCGTTAGGTTTGCAAACCGAAAAGGAGAAAAAGAAAACCTACAGAAAAGAAAATACACAAAAAGTTTTAGAGGAAATGGAACAAGAAGCTAAAAGACAATGGGAGCGTTACGAAAAGCGTTACGCTGATAAAGTTAAAGTAACAAATCATAAGTATTTCGAAAACTTACGCTTTTTTAAAAATCCTTTTGTGTTTACTCTGAAATTAATAAAGCACATATTTACAAATTCTAAAAAATCAGTTCACAAAAATGTAATCAAGCAAAATTTGAAATATACAGTCAGACAAACTACAGATTATACAAAGATGAAAAAAAGAATATCAAATGTACCGTATAAGGAATTAACAGGTACACTTGGTAATACGGCACAAATTAAGTTATACAGCTTCCAGCTCGCTAAACTATTCAATGACGGGATACTGTGTTATGCAAATGTTGATATGACAACAGGTATTGCTATGGTTATGGTTAAAGAACACAATCTTAAAAGAATAGCAAATGTTCTCGGTCTTGAAAATGCTGACTCTATTATTTCACAAGCTGACACCATCAGAAACAAAAAAACATATGCAAGACTTAAAAAGTCAGGCAAAGAACTTGAGTATCTGATGGTAAACAAAAAGCAAATTGAAATTTTAAATTTAAAATGTGTTCAGTTTGCAAAATTTCAAAAATCAGAAGATAAGTTCAATATCGTTTTTCTCGAAAATGATAAAGACAGGATATTGAATTTACTATATCCGAATAAATCAACAGAGCCAACTGCACCAACATTTGTGCAGGTCAACTCTCAGATTAACAGAAGATTGAAAAAACAATCAGAAGAAACAGGAGAAAAACTTTGTTACAAGGTTATAAGCTCAAAGCAATATGACCTTATTAAAAACTCAGATATTGATTACGCTGTGTTTAAAAAAGAAAACGGCTCTTACAATCTTGTTTTTCTTGAGAGCAACAGCAACAATATAAATAATATATTATATCCCGGAAAGAAGGTAACCTTGCAATAATAGTTTTGCGAGCTAATTCAATTTGACATTTAAGAAAAGGAGGACTCTATATGCTACCAAACTTATATAAGTGCGATGGACTTTATTACTTAATCAAAAAAAGTTCAAGTTAGGCTTGATTTTTACGCTTTAAAGTAATAAAATGTTAGGAGGATAATGATGTCAATAGAATATGAAAATCAACTTAATAATTATATTCGTATGTTCGAAAATGAACTGAGGAATCTCACTGCAACACCAAATGATTGGCTTAAATTTTTATATTCAGCTTGCCACAATTACAAACTGGATTTTAAAGAACTTGTTTTAGTCAATACAACTTTTCCAAATTCTACAGCAGTGTTACCTAAAAAAGCGTGGGTTGAAAAATTCGGTCGAGTGATTGATAAAAACGCAGTCGCTATTCCGTCGATTGTTTTCAATGGTTCTAATAGTAGATTAAAATTGTATTATGATATTTCTCAAACTATCGAAACAGAAAAATCAAAACCGGTTCCTTTATGGAACTACAATAAAGAAAATGAGCAAAGTATTGTAACCGCACTCAATAAAAAATTTGGATTAAAAGTAAAAAGCTTTGAAACAGCTATTGCGGGTGCAATTAACATTCTCACTAAATCAAATTCCGAAAATAATTATCAAATACTTAAGAATGTATATAGAAAAGCAACAATTTCTAAGTATGATAATGCAAGGAAAATACATTCTGACATAGTTGCAAAAAGTGCAATGGCTGTAATATGCTCTCGCTGTGGTTTTGATATTACTAAAATATTTAATTCCGAAGATTTTAGAGAAGTAACATATTATGATAGCTCACAAGCGGCTGTAGCTTTAGGTAACGCTACTTTTGATACAGCAAAATCTATATTGCAAATTATTTCACATACAATACAGAAAGAAAGGGTGCTTAATAATGGCAAACGAAACAATAACAGCCTATGGTCTGGAGTACGCCAGGGACAAAGAGGGATATTGGAAGCCAACTCTCCAACTTCCAAAACTGGAGTTGAATATGTGGGGAATGGCAAGGAAAGAATATCTGAGAACGAACAATCCAGTAGAATTCGATATGATGCTGATGTCAGGGGAAATCTTTACCCACCTCGAAACAGTTCAAACTCAAGCTCAGGAGAGGTACGAAACATTGATAGAGCAGAAGAGGAAAGCGTTGGGAGTAACAGAGGAACTCAAGGAGAAAGACTGGCTCAAGTGGGTTCAGTTAGCAAACAGCATTCAGGAGGAAGCTCGTCAGGAAGTTCTCGAAGAAATGATTTACATCTAAATGAAGAAAATTTAACAAGCAATACAGAAGCAGAGGTAATTGATAATTCCTCTGCTTTTTCTATTTCTCAGGAGCAAATCAATAAGATTATTACTGAGGGAAGTGGCGTTGTAAACGGAAAATATAGAATATACGAGCAATTTGCGAAAGACGAAACTTTAAAAGATAATGCTCAATTTTTGAAAAATGAGTATTGGATTGGCGGTAAGTCAAGTGCCGCAACTTATAACCATATTGGTGTCGATTGGGATGGAAAAGGGCTGTTATTAGCTAACAAAAACACCGAAAATAAAATATTACTCAAATGGGAAAAAGTCGCTAAGATTATATCCTATCTCATCAAAACCGACGGATACCTAAATTCAGCTGAAAAACAAGGTTACATTGACTATAAGAAAGCAAAAGAACTACCCGCAGAGAAACAAAAAGAAGCCGAAATCCCTGCTGAGGAGTTAGAACTTGCATATTCTGTAGGGAAAAAGTGTTACATCGGAGCTGATGAGTATAAGATTATCGGTATAACCGATAATACTGTATCATTGTTTGACAGCCGTTATCCTTTGCTCAGTACAGATATGAGCAAAGAAGAGTTTGAAAAAAAGATTACAGAAAATAGGCAGTTTAATGAACATTTATTTGTTAAAAAATCGCTTGATAAAGATTTATTTTTCAATAATTTAGACAAAGAATCGTTTACATACATTTATTACAATCCTGATGCAGATTCAGGCGGTCAGTTTGTTATTACAGAAATACCTTACGAACAAGTTATTGAAGCATCAAAAAAATACCCTGATAACACATCTGAGTTTTTTGACTATATTGTTTCAGTAGGAAGACAAACTGCAGTCGATGTTGACAGTGAATTCTTCCGTGATTCACTCGACAAATACAACAGTAACAGCCATTTCGCCGAAGGTATGACTGATGATGTAAAAAATCAGCTTACAAATATTGCTTTGTCAGGAGATACCAATTTCAACCAAAAGGGTTATTATGACTCTTATTCAGAGATACAATCAGAAAATCCCGATGCGATAATACTGTTCCGTGTGGGTGACTTTTATGAGGTGTTAGGTGATAATGCTCAAGAAGCAGCCGAGGCACTTAATTTAACGCTTATGTCACGAACAATTAACGGAGAAAAGATACCAATGGTCGGATTTCCGTCCTCTTATCTTGAAGATAACGAAAACTTGCTTGTTGAAATCGGTTATAAAATATTGACCGTTGAGCAGGAGGATATAGCGGAAAGAGCAAGCTTGCGTAACAAAGCACAGGAAGTTGCAAAGCAAAATAATTTGCCTTTTTCCGATAAATTCAGTATGGGTTTCAAAGATGATTTCGATACGGCAGTTTATGACGGAAGTATGTCAGCTGATGATTATGAAAAATTACAGCAAGCTGACATCGAACCAAAAGCCGACCGTCCAACAATTACTTGTGATTGGAGCGAACATCCTGCGTTTGAAGATGGCAAGACTTATTCGGTAGCAGATTTTGACAGAATTATGAAGTCTGCCGATGACGAATGGGTTGAGCAAAGACAGTTTGAAATTGAGGAATACGGCAGCGAAAATGCGGTTGCAGAAGCATACAGAAACGGTGAACTTGATGATGTTCATTTAGGATATGCGAAAACTAAATTTATTATCAATATGCCCGACGGAACTCGCTACACAGAAAGACAAGACATTGGCGACGGTGACGGCGGTGTTATTGACTTTTTAAGGCAGTATGATAACTATAAAAATCTTGTGCCAATACTTGAACAGGAAAGAGATAACGAGCCATCACTCTTAACTCCTGTTTATGGAGATGAATTTGTACAGGAGTTAGAGCAGCAATCGGACAAATTGTCCGCTCCGAAGCAACAAGAAGATATTATTTTTTCTTCTGATGGTAAAAACTATGTAATCACAGATGATAATTTTGCCGATGGCACAAAAAGTGAGCGTTATGCCAATAATATTAACGCAATAAAAACGCTTAAGGAAATTGAAAGCAGCAACAGACAGGCTACACCAGCAGAACAAGAAATACTTGCAAAGTATGTAGGTTGGGGAGGTCTTGACAGCTACTTCAAAGCTGAAAACAACGCACAACTAAAAGCTCTACTAAACGATGATGAGTATAAAGCTGCATTAGCAAGCACACTTACATCATTCTATACACCTCCTGCAGTTATCCGAGCAGTGTATAATGCATTTAATAACTTAGGATTTAAAACAGGCAATATCCTTGAGCCAAGCTGCGGTGTCGGCAACTTTATGGGGTTATGCCCGACCAATATGTCAGACAGCAAATTCTACGGAGTAGAGCTTGATGATATATCCGGCAGAATTGCAAGTAAGCTGTATCCGCAGGCTAATATTGCGGTGCAAGGCTTTGAAACAACCAATCTTCCCGATAATTTTTTTGACGCTGCAGTCGGTAATGTTCCGTTTGCTCAGCTTAAAGTGCTTGATAAAAAGTACGATAAATATAATTTTCTTATTCACGATTACTTTTTTGCAAAGACATTGGATAAGGTAAGACCGGGCGGCATAATTGCTTTTATTACTTCTAAGGGTACAATGGACAAAAAGTCCTCTAAAGTAAGAAAATACATAGCACAGAGAGCGGAACTTCTCGGAGCAATCAGACTTCCAAATGATACTTTTTCAAAGACCGCCGGAACGGAGGTTACTTCCGATATTCTGATACTGAAAAAGCGTGAGAGAATGATTGACATTGAGCCTGATTGGGTACATCTTGGCAAAGATGATAACGGTATTACAATTAACAGCTACTTTGTCGAACACCCGGAAATGATACTCGGCGAAATGCAAGAAGTTTCAGGACCGTTCGGAGCAAAAGCAGAGTGCATTGCTTATGAAAATGCAAATCTTGAGGACTTGCTGAATGAAGCTGTATCTAATATTGACGGAGAGTATAAAGCACAGGCAATCGAAAAGCTCTTTGAAGATACGGAGGATGATGAGGACGCAGACTTAATTCCTGCTACTCCTGATGTTAAAAATTTCTCTTATACAGTTGTTGACGGTGATATATATTATCGCCAAAACAGCGTTATGGAGAAGCAAAAAGTTAATAAAACAGCAGAAAAAAGAATAAAAGCTCTTGTTAAAGTAAGAGAGGCTCTTCGAGAAGTTCTTAATAATCAACTTGAGGATATGCCTGATGAGATTATTGCAAACTCTCAGCGAAAGCTCAATGTTATCTATGATAGGTTCGTCAATGAGTATGGTTATATTAATTCAAAAGCAAATATGAAGGCTTTCGAAAAAGATAACTCAATCAATTTGCTTGCATCACTTGAAAAATTTGACAGTGAAAAGAATTATAAAGGCAAATCGGATATTTTCAGCAAGCGAACAATCAAGCCGCATAAGGCTGTTGATAAGGTTGATACAGCATCTGACGCACTTGCGGTATCCATTTCAGAAAAAGCAAAGATTGACTTGGAATATATGAGTCAACTCTACGGCAAATCTGTTGATGATATTATTGATGAGCTTGAGGGAGTAATATTTAATGTACCCGGAACGGATATTTATCAAACTGCTGATGAGTATCTGTCAGGCAATGTAAGAGAAAAACTCAGAACAGCTTTATCATATAGTTACGATAAGCCGGAGCAATATGACTGCAATATAACCGCACTTAAAGCTGTTCAGCCTGTTGACTTAACTGCAACTGAGATTGATGTTCGTTTAGGTGCTACTTGGTTGCCTGTTGATGTGGTAAGGGACTTTATGTATGAAACTATAGGAACTCCCCGATACATAAGGGATTCGATAGATGTTTCGTATTCTGAATATAATGCCGAGTGGAGAATATCACATAAGAGCTTCGATAAATCTGTAAATGCAGTCAGCACATATGGTACTAAGATAATCAATGCTTACAAAATACTTGAAGATACACTCAATTTAAGAGATGTAAAAATATTTGATAATGTTTTTGAGAACGGCAAGGAAAGAAGAATACTGAACAAGGAGGAAACAGCCATTGCTCAGAGTAAGCAGGAGCTTATAAAGAGTCGCTTTGCAAGTTGGATTTTTTCAGACAGAGATAGACGAGAAAGACTTTGCCGTCTTTACAACGAAAAATTCAACTCTGTTCGTCCTCGTGAGTATGACGGCAGTCACCTCATTTTTGATGGAATGAACAGTGAAATACAGTTAAGAGAACATCAGAGAAACGCAGTAGCTCACGCAATATACGGCGGAAATACATTACTCGCACATACCGTCGGAGCCGGAAAGACATTTGAAATGGTCGCTATCGCAATGGAGAGTAAGCGTTTAGGTTTATGCAATAAGTCGCTGTTTGTTGTACCAAATCATATTACTGAGCAAATGGGTATTGAATTTATGCAGCTCTATCCTGCCGCTAATATCTTGGTTGCGACAAAGAAAGACTTTGAAACAGCGAACAGAAAGAAATTCTGCAGCCGTATAGCAACGGGAGATTACGATGCAGTTATCATTGGTCATTCGCAATTTGAAAAGATACCGATGAGCATTGAAAGGCAGCGTCAGATTATCGAAACGCAGATTGATGATGTTATTGAAAGCATTGCGTTTGCACAAAACAACAACGCTGAAAACTTTACAATAAAACAGCTCGAAAAAACAAAAAAGAATTTGGAAAACAAATTACAAAAGCTCAACGACCAATCAAGGAAAGATGATGTTGTTACCTTTGAGGAGCTTGGTGTAGACAGATTGTTCGTTGACGAAGCACACTATTACAAAAACTTGTTCCTTTACACTAAAATGCGAAATGTAGCAGGTGTAGGTCAGACCGAAGCGCAGAAGTCAAGCGACCTCTTTATGAAGTGCCGTTATCTTGATGAGATTACAGACGGCAAGGGTGTTGTATTTGCAACAGGTACACCTATAAGCAATTCAATGACAGAGTTATACACAATGCAGAGGTATTTGCAGTACAACAAGCTACTTGAGTTGGGACTTAATAATTTTGATGCTTGGGCTTCTACCTTTGGTGAAACGGTAACAGCGCTCGAACTCTCCCCGGAGGGCTATACTTTAATAGGACGATAAAATTAACTGTCCTAAATTGAAAATACATAAGGAAGGAGGTTAAGAGAATGTCAAGGACTTCAAAGATTACAGCACTTTATGAGAGATTATCAAGAGATGATGACCTGAATGGCGAGAGTAATTCCATTACCAATCAGAAAAAATACCTCGAAGATTATGCCCGTAGAAATGGCTTTGAGAACATCCGCCATTTTACTGACGATGGTTTTTCGGGTGTAAATTTCAATCGCCCAGGCTTTCAGTCTTTGATAAAAGAAGTTGAAGCAGGCAATGTCGGAACATTGATTGTTAAGGATATGAGCCGATTAGGGCGAAACTATCTGCAAGTCGGATTTTATACGGAAATTCTGTTTCCGCAGAAAGATGTCCGTTTTCTTGCAATCAACAACAGCATTGACAGCAACAATGCTTCGGATAATGATTTTGCTC